>Ga0206130_10004720_pt1 | contig 16605 bp, 16 predicted proteins | sample Helgoland_Spring_9_FD_148637 | JGI IMG/M metagenome (GOLD analysis project Ga0206130, IMG submission 148637) | Pelagic subsurface seawater microbial communities from Kabeltonne, Helgoland, North Sea - Helgoland_Spring_Bloom_20160512_1 | ecosystem: Environmental > Aquatic > Marine > Epipelagic ... | reverse complement strand
TCAAGTTCCATGCCCTTACTCCCGTTGGCTTCGCTCACTGAGCAAAGCCCGAGTAGCTTCGGGCACACCAACACACAGGCTTACGGCAAATCAGAAGTCCAGTCCGAATAGAGGATCAATTAGAGATTAAGCTGCTGTTGCTGAAATGCGTGTGCCTGCGGGTACCCCCAGAACGAAATCATTGGGTCGGCATCAAGCGTTTTTAAGAAAATTCTTCGAGAAATGTGTACCGATTGGTCCTGTTAATCTATGGAAGTAATAGGAGGCAGCTCATTTCGGCTGAGGTTTATGTCCTCTTTTACTCTCGGCCACCTATGGTCTGCTAAAGGCGCAACAGGGGGAGGGTGTGGGGTTAGGTTGGCTGTGTGGGGCTGCAGGAACGCCATTACCATCCACGCACCAATTTCAAGCTGAACCGTGCCGCTGCTCTCGCTGAGTGGCGGCAATTATTGAGCGCATAGATTTAGGCGGTGCGAGCAATCTGATGCGAGTTCGCGTTGGTTTGACAGTACCTTCCAAAGTAAAAAAGGCGTCGGAACAAACCGACGTTTTTAATCCTAAAACTGAAATCAAAAGTTGATGCTGGTCTTGGATAACTGCCATTGTCTTCCCAGGAAGTTCATACATGGTGCTCCGTGTCTTGATGTAGTGGGCCCGTATTGAGGTCTGGTTTGCTGGGTTTAGTCAATGACCCATTTGAGAAATGTTATACCGTGACCAACACCGAAAGGGTGTCGTCGGCCGCTGGTATTTAGTTAATCTAAAAGGCATTCACTTCTCACATTCAGTGTAGCTGAGCTGTCGCTTCAATCTCGACCAGGGCGTCATCTTCTACCAAACCAGCAACCACCAACATTGACATCGCAGGAAAGTGCTTTCCAAACACTTCGCGATAGGCTGCTCCGACAGCGCGCTGGTTAGCGACATAAGTGGCCTTGTCAGTTACAAACCACGTCAGGCGAACGACATCTGATGGCTTCCCTCCTGAGGCGACCACGATGTCGACAATGTTCACAAGGGCTTGGCGCATCTGCGGTATGAATTCTTTGGATTCAAAAACCTTATCTTTGTTCCAACCAATCTGTCCGCCGATGTGGAGTGTGCCATCTTTTGTTAGCATACCGTTTGCATAACCTAGCGCTGGTGCCCAACCTTCCGGTTGAATCGTTTTGTGTGTCATGATGATACCTTAGTGAAGCCAATTAATCTCTGTTTGATGCTATCTGGTAGTGGTGTTGGTTTGCCGTCCAAGTCGATGTGAACAAGGGTGGCGTTGGTCGTAAAACGTTGTGCCTTTCCACAATAGCAACTCATTTCGTAGTCAAAACTTTTCCGACCGACCCGTGTCACATTCAACCCCAGATCTAACATATCACCATGGCGGCCGGGGCTGGTGAAGGTTGTCGTGATGGTGGCTGTGGGAATGCCAGCAGTTTGGATAAATTGCTCAAACGGGCAATTCAAACCTTGATCAAAGAATGCTTCGACGCAATCGTTCATCATTTCGAAATACCGGGGAAAAAATACAATCCCAGCTGGATCGCAGTGCCTGAAAAGCACTTTTTGCCGTATTCCAAACATCACCTAAACCCCAATCAGTCGTTCAGAAATATCAAAGGTTAAGTCCGTCATCAAACCGTCCCAAACAATCTTGCCCCGTTCAAGAATGGTAGCGCGGTCACAGACCTGTGCCAACTCGGTCAAAGATTTGTCTATCACTATAATGGCCATTCCAGTTTCGTTTTTGAGTTGGGCTATGGCTCCCCATATTTCTTGCCGTACAATTGGCGCAAGACCTTCAGTGGCTTCATCAAGTATCAGCAAACGTGGGTTGGTCATCAGTGCGCGTGCCACTGCGACCATTTGCTGTTCCCCCCCTGACAATGTGCTTGCGCGCTGGCGCTTGCGCTCATCCAAACGGGGAAAGAGTGTTGTTACACGTGCCAAATCCCACGGGCCGCTTCGGGATGCCGCTTGCAGGTTTTCTGTTACGGTAAGGTTTGCAAAGCAGCGGCGTCCTTCTGGTACAAGGCCAATGCCCAAACGGGCAGCTTGATGGCTGGCAAGGCGGCTTAGGTCTTGGCCATCGAAGGTGAGTTGGCCAGATGTGGGGATCATTCGGCATATTGTTTTGACAGTTGTGCTTTTACCCATACCGTTGCGTCCCATCAAAGCAACAACTTCGCCCTCTGATACGCTTAAATTGATGTCAAACAGCGCTTCGGACGATCCATAGCTGGCCTTAACATTTTGTAGCGTGAGAAGGCTCATGTGTCACTCCCCAGATAGGCTTCGCGCACAGCTTTGCTAGATCGGATTTGGTCAACCGTGCCAGTTTCAATGATTTGGCCGTAGACCAACACACTGATGCGGTCCGCTAAAGCAAAGACGGCGTCCATGTCATGTTCCACCAAAAGGATGGGGGCTTCGTCGCGCAAACCATCTAAAAAACTGGTGAGCGTTTTAGAACCTTCGGCCCCTAAACCTGCCATCGGTTCATCCATGACAAAGGCCTTGGGCTCGAGTGTTAAAGCTACGGCGACTTCTAACTGTCGTCTTTGCCCGTGACTTAAATCTGATGTTCGTCGTGCCGCGTCATCTTGTAAGCCGACACGTTGTAAAGCGTCGTTTGCTCTTGAATGCAAAGCTTTATCAGCAAACACAGGGCGTAAAAACCGCCATGGCGACCCAACTGCACCGACGGCGCCCAGCAAGACGTTTTGCAAAACCGTATCCTCCATCGCCAAGGCCGAAATTTGGAAGGTGCGAGCAATACCAGCCTTAGCCCGTGTCCGGGTGTTGGTTTGTGTGAAGTCTTGGCCTAACAACTCGACACGTCCTGCGTCGGGTTTTAATTCCCCGCAGATTTGAGCGATCAATGTGGATTTACCCGCGCCATTTGGACCGATAACGGCGTGTATTTCACCGGGATACAGATCGATAGACACGTTGTCGGTGGCTTTTAACGCGCCAAATGATTTTTGTAAGTTGTGCGTGGCTAGGATTGGATCAGTCATGTGCCACCCCACGTCCAGCGATGAGGCCAACCAAGCCGCCACGCGCGAAGAGAACCACAAGCAACAAAAGGGCACCAAGGTAGATGTGCCAATATTCACTTAACCCGCCAAGAGCGTGTTCGAGCATCACAAAGACAACCGCACCAACGACAGGCCCGCACAAACGCGCCGTACCACCAAGAATAACAAAGATCATGATCTCGCCAGACGTTTGCCAACTGAACATTGTAGGGCTTACAAAGCGATTGAGGTCCGCAAACAATGCCCCCGCCAATCCGGTGATCACGCCTGATAGTACAAACGCCGCCAACTTAAGGCGTTGCGGGTCCAACCCAACTGTCTGAACACGCTGAGGCGCTTGGCGTGCCGCGTTTAGGGCCAAGCCAAAGGGGGATCGTGCAACCAATCCATTTATGAACAGGACCAGACATAGGATAGTGAAACAGATAGCAAAAAAGTTAATTGGAACCAGGGTGTTTAGCCCGGGGAAGTCGTTGCGAATGTAGATTGATAAGCCGTCTTCTCCGCCGTAAGCGATCCAGCTGATTGAGAAAAAATAAAACATCTGCCCGAAAGCGAGTGTGATCATAATGAAGTAAACACCAGTGGTGCGCAGCGACAACAACCCGATGAGCAGGGCCGCTAATCCAGACGTTACCATAGCCACCAGCCAAATTACGGGCATGGATTTGGTACCATCGATCACAAAGGGAATCTCCATAACAGGGGTGTATGTTTGAGCGTGATAGGCGAGGATACCCATCGCGTAACCGCCAATTCCAAAAAATACTGCATGTCCTAGGCTGACCAAACCACCTAAGCCAAGCGCAATATTTAAGCCGACGGCTGCCAGCGCAAAGATCGCTGCGCGTGTTGCGAGTGTGATCGTAAAGGGTTGGTCGTTGATCAGGGCCCATAGAGGTACGGCGAACAAAAGCACGAGCACCAATCCATTCAGATAACGTTCACGCATCATGCGCGTGCTCCAAACAGGCCGGTTGGTCGCCAAATCAAGATAGCGCCCATCAGGACGTAAATCGCCATCGATGCCAAAGCGGACCCAGAGGTTTGTGCAGCTGAAGGTTCCATGAATAACTTGAACAGTTGAGGCAGGAAGACACCACCTAACGTGTCAGTCAATCCAACTAATAGCGAACTGATGAGAGCACCCTTGATCGAGCCGATACCGCCAATCACAATGACCACAAAGGCAAGGATCAAGACAGGTTCGCCCATTCCTACTTGGACCGATTGGATAGCACCGACGAGCGCGCCTGCCAATCCAGCAAGGGCTGCGCCGAGCGCAAAGACCAGAGTATAAAGTTTCGAGATGTCAATGCCAAGTGCTGCAATCATTTCGCGATCATTTTCACCGGCGCGAATTTGGATGCCTATCCGCGTGCGCGTGATCAAAAGGCCAAGGCCTATTGCGACAAGCAACCCGACACAAATCAGAACCAAACGATATAAGGGGTATTGGATTCCACCCGGTAAGGTCACCGGTCCAGACAGGTAATTCGGGATGTCCAAAAAGAGAGGAAATGATCCGAAGGCCCAGCGTGTGCCTTCAGAGAAAATCAATATCAGGGCGAAGGTCGCAAGGACCTGATCAAGGTGATCAGTCGCATAAAGCCTTCTTATCACTATAATTTCTACAAGTACGCCAGCAAGAGCAGCTGCAGCCATTGCAGCAATCAAGGCCAATGCAAACGATCCTGTAAGCCCGGCTACTGATGCCGCCGCAAATGCGCCAATCATGTAAAGCGATCCGTGAGCCAAGTTGATTAACCCCATGACGCCAAAGATAAGCGTCAGGCCAGCCGCCATCAGGAACAGCATAATGCCAGACTGCAGGCCGTTTAATATCTGCTCAATGATCAAGATAGTGGACATAAGTAGTGAAACCCGTGTTGGCGTCTGGGGAAAGCAAACCTCCCCCAGACTTATTTCAACTTAAAATGAACAATTGGCAGCGTAAGCGTCGCCGTGATTTTCAAGGGCAACACCAATGATCTTGTTCGTGTAAACATCTCCTTCTTTGATCACTTCGCGGGCATAGATGTCTTGGATCGGGTGATGGTTTGGTCCAAATTCAAAATCGCCACGTGTGCTGTTAAAGTTGGCAGATTCCAGCACCGCACGAAATGCATCTGCGTCGTCAGGATGTGCTGTTTCCAGAGCAGAGATGAGTAAGTTGGCCGTATCAAAGCCTTGGCTGGCGTAAAGGGAAGGCAGGCGACCATATTCAGCCTGAAAAGTTTTAACAAAAGCGGCGTTGGTCACATTGTCGATGTCTTTATTCCATTGGCTGGTGTTGATGACACCAAGTGCTGCATCGCCAACCGCCTGCAAGATACCTTGGTCAAAGGAAAACGCAGGGCCAACAACCGGAAGAGCGACGCCACTGTCCGCATATTGCTTCAAGAAAGAAATTCCCATGCCACCCGGCAAGAAAAAGAACACGCTGTCAGCGCCAGATGCGCGGATTTGCGCAATTTCTGCAGCGTAATCTGTTTGGCCAAGCTTGGTGAAGATTTCGCCAGCCAACTGACCTTGGTACATCCGCTTGTAGCCGGTCAGCGCGTCTTGTCCCGCTGGATAATTCGGGGCCAGAATAAAGCTATTTTTGTAGCCGACACCCTTGGCATAAGCCCCCGCGGCTTCGTGCAAGTTGTCATTCTGCCATGCAACGTTGAAATAGTTTTTGTGGCAACCTTTGCCCGCAAGCGCTGATGGTCCGGCATTTGGCGAAAGGTAAAATTTGCCTTGCGCTGTTACACTTGGGACCACTGCCATTGCAAGGTTCGACCAAATGATCCCTGTCATTACATCGACTTTTTCAGATTGGATCATCTTGTCGGCAAGTTGAACAGCGACATCAGGTTTACGTTGATCGTCTTCGATGACGACCTCTATATCAGAACGATCTGACTGCCCAATAGCCAGCATAAATCCATCACGGACATCAATGCCCAATCCAGCGCCGCCGCCCGAAAGCGTGGTGATCATGCCAACCTTGATGCCCTCGGCAGATATGCCACTGGCGAGTGCCGCAATGGCTGTCGTAAGAATGAGTGATTTCAGTTTCATAGTGTTTTCCCTGTTATAGATGGTGTCTTTTATATTTTATTACAGGCCGTTTGCCTTCTTTATTTAAGCCACCGCAAAGAAGATACCGATGCGATGGATGGTTCGGTACAAAGATGTTTAGGCCTTTCCTTGGGGCTTCAGTAAAAAACGCTGAATTTTCCCCGTCGCAGTTTTTGGCAAGGTGTCGGTAAATACAATACTGCGTGGGTATTTGAAAGGTGCAAGCAGAGCTTTGACATGATCTTGAAGCGCTTTTGCCTGCGCTGCGTCGCGCGTTGCATTTTCGGCCAGTACGATATGGGCCTCAACGATAAAGCCACGCTCTGGATCAGGGGCAGCAATGACTGCGCATTCTTTCACTATGTCATGGGCCAACAACGCAGCTTCGACTTCGGGACCTGCGATATTGTAACCAGATGAGACGATCATATCGTCGTTGCGTGCAGAGAAATGGAAATACCCGTCGTCGTCTTGAATAAATGTATCGCCTGAGATGTTCCAGCCATCCTTCACATATTCTTCTTGCCGATGCCCACCCAAGTAGCGACATCCTGTAGGGCCTTTCAGCGCGAGACGCCCGGGGGTTCCGCGTGGTTGTTCTGTCCCGTCTTCTGCGATGACTTTGGCTATATAACCGGTGATGGGTTTCCCCGTACAGGCGGGGCGATGATCATCAAACCGGTTTGAGATAAATATATGCAGCATTTCAGTAGCGCCGATACCATCCAGCATTGGCTTGCCTGTTTTGGCGATCCATTCATCATAAACCGGAGCGGGCAGAGTTTCGCCCGCAGACACAGCAGCCCTGAGGGAAGATAGGTCCGCGCCTCCATCCATCGCGCGCAACATTGCGCGGTAGGCGGTTGGGGCCGTAAAGCAAACGGTTGCGCGATATTTTTCGATGATCTCGATCATGTTGGGAGGGGACGCATTTTCCAGCAAGGTCGCTGCTGCGCCAAACCGAAGAGGGAAAATGGCAAGTCCTCCAAGGCCGAAGGTGAAAGCGAGTGGAGGGGAGCCGATAAAAATATCTTCTGGCACCACGCCTAAAACTTCTTTGGCGTAGCTATCTGCGATGACCAGCAAGTCGCGGTGAAAGTGCATCGTTACTTTCGGGTCGCCTGTAGAGCCGGATGTGAAGCTTAATAATGCGACATCATCTTTGGCTGTTTGTACGGCCTCAAATCTTACAGGTTTTTCCAATGCCAATCTATCTAATTCGGCCTCGTGATTTGATGTGCCATCAAAACCAATCACCTTTTTTAAAGCCGGATTTTTTACAGCGCAAGCCTCTAGCTCTTCCATCAAACGCGTGTCGCAAAGGGCAAAAGCGATCTGTGCTTTGTCGATGTATTTGCTCAGTTCACTGGCACGCAACATAGGCATTGTGTTGACCACCACAGCACCTACCTTGGTCGCGGCGAGCCAGCAGGCGACCATTGCAGGATTGTTTGCGGATCTTATCAAAACGCGATTACCGGGTTCAACGCCCATATCGTCGACAAGGACGTGGGCAATGCGGTTTGTCCAATCAGTTAGCTCTTTGTAGGTGCGGCGGCGGCCATTTCCGATCAACGCAATGTGATCACCAAAGCCCTTTGTGACCATCGCATCAGTCAACTCGGTCCCTACGTTTAGATAATCGGGATAATCGTAACCATCTAACAAAAACTCTGGCCAAGTATCTATAGGAGGCAGGTTATCGTGGGCAAAAGTATCTGTGTGGGCTGACGCATGAGCCATGATTATGGACCTTCCTCGTGGGCACCCAGAGTCTGACGTGCGATGATAATCTTTTGCACATCAGAGGCACCCTCGTAGATACGTAAGGCGCGAATTTCGCGGTAAAGCCGCTCAACAGTTTGACCTGTACGGACACCATCACCACCATGAAGCTGGACCGCTTTATCAATAATTACTTGGGCCCGTTCAGTGGCAAACAACTTGGCCATTGCCGCCTCGCGGGTGATGCGCGGAGCACCGCTGTCCTTGGTCCAGCCTGCACGATAAATCAAAAGGGCGGCGGCATCGATGTCCAATGCCATGTCCGCAATATGACCTTGTACCAACTGCAATTCAGCCAAGGCTTGCCCTTGTACCTGTCGTTTCGTCACGCGGGTCAAGGCCTCATCAAGGGCACGCCTCGCAAAGCCAAGGGCGGCTGCCGCAACGGTTGAGCGGAAAACATCTAAAACCGACATTGCGATCCTAAATCCTTGCCCAGATGCCCCAATCATATCTGCGGCAGGGACACGACAGCCTTTGAACTCAAGCGTTGCCAACGGATGCGGCGCAATTGTTTCAAGCCGTTCTTTGATGTTCAGCCCAGCGGTGTCAGCGGGGACAATAAAGGCTGACAAACCTTTGGCGCCTGGGGCCTCACCCGTGCGGGCAAACACTGTGTAAACATTAGCGATGCCTCCATTGGAGATCCACGTTTTCTCACCATTTAGAACATAAAAGTCACCGTCGCGCGTCGCCGTCATTGTCGAATTGGCTACGTCAGAACCTGACTGTGGTTCGGTCAGTGCAAAGGCTGATATTACACGACCTGAACGGGTTTGCATGAGCCAAGTTGCCTTTTGTGTCTGCGTCCCAAACAGTGTAATTGCAGCGGTTCCTAGGCCCTGCATCGCAAATACGAAATCAGCCAAACCATCGTGACGCGCTAATGTTTCGCGGATCAAACACAGTGTGCGGACGTCAAATATTCCGGTCTCTGATGCGGAGTGTTCCAACCAACCCGCATCGCCCATCATCTGAACGAGGCTGCGACACGTCGCATCTGTATCACTGTGGTCCAGTTGTGTTAAATTGGCTTGTGCCCATTTGTCTAACTTGTCGGCTAAAACACGGTGGCTATCGTCGAAGAACGGCCATGTTAGAAAAGAACGATCGGCCATCAGTCACCTCCAAACGTTGGTTTTTCTTTCGCGACAAACGCATCATATGCACGTGTGAAGTCGTTGCCTTGCATACAAAGCGCTTGGGCCTGTGCCTCGGCTTCGATTGCCTGGTCGATGGTCATGGACCATTCTTGGGCCAACATCGTTTTGGTGATCGAATTGGCAAATGTAGGGCCAGCAACAATCTGTTTCGCCATTTCAGCGGCTGTTGTTTCTAATGCATCCGCCTCGACAACATTGTTGAAGAACCCCCAACGTTCGCCTTCGTCTGCACTCATCGACCGCCCAAGATAAAGCAGTTCTGCCGCACGCCCTTGTCCGATGATCCGGGGCAGGATGGCGCAAGCCCCCATGTCACAACCTGCCAGACCAACACGGTTGAACAGAAACGCTACCTTTGCAGATGGGGTTGCGATGCGAAGGTCGGAAGCCATGGCTATAATCGCGCCTGCGCCAACGCAAATGCCATCAATCGCTGCTATGATGGGTTTTCCGCAATGTATCATCGCTTTGACAAGATCGCCGGTCATACGCGTGAATTGCAAAAGCTCTTTCATCGACATTTTGGTCAATGGCCCGATGATTTCATGCACATCTCCACCAGAACTAAAGTTCCCACCGTTAGACCCAAAAACCACGGCATGGACATCCTCGGCATATGCAAGATCGCGGAACCAGTCGCGCAGTTCTGCATAGCTTTCAAAAGTCAGGGGGTTCTTTCGGTCGGGCCGGTTAAGGTTTACAAACGCGATCCGGCCAGAAATCCGGCATTGAAAATGTGTTATGTCAGTGCGCATTGATTTCCCTTTCTGTTTTTCCAAGTAAAACATGAACGGCGGTCGCATCATCAACGTCCAATCTCTTAAACAATTCATCCAGCCAAGCTTCGTGGGCTTGAGCCAATTTGGTAAAGGCGGTCTGTCCCGTGGGTGTCAGCCGAGCCAATTGCGCACGACGATCACCGGGGACAGCCACGCGCAATGCATGTCCGTCATTTGTTAGCCTGTCGACGATGCCTGTGACGTTGCCATTGGAGACTCGCAAGAGATCGGATAGTTCGCTCATTTTCAAACCATCTGGAAAACGCGATAGGGCTGCCATTACATCAAAGCGGGGTAGGGTGGTCGCGTACTCATCTCGAAAACGACGGCGTAGTTCTGCTTCGATCCGTCTGCTAGTTTTGAGAAGTTTCAACCACAAGCGCAGGCGCGTTTTCGACATTGGTTCTGTAGGAATGACTGGCTGAGGGATCATATCTCTCCTCCAGAAAGGGTAAGGGCGTGCCCATTTATGGAACGCGCTGCATCGGTACAAAGCCAAAAGGCAGTACCTGCGACTTCATCTGTTTGAATAAACCGCCCTTGGGGATTGTCAGCCCTCAAGGCTTGCGCCGCTTCTTCTGCGTTCATGCCTGTAGCCTTAATGATTTTTGCAATGGATCGATCCAACAGTGGTGTTTCTATGAACCCTGGGCAGATCGCATTTACAGTAATGCCTGTGCTTGCCAGTTCCCGCGCCAACGATCGTGTGAGCCCAACAACCGCATGCTTTGCAGCGCAATATGCGCTGACATAGGGATACCCACGTAAACCTGCGGTCGAAGCGATTGCAATCATTCGACCCCAACCTGCCACTTTCATGTCTGGCAACGCAGCTTGCCAACAATTAATGACGCCATTCAAGTTGACGGACATCATTTCATTTAAGGCATTAGGGGTAAGTTTCGCAAAAGGGACGCTTGATGCGGTACCTGCGTTGGCCACCATTACCGCTACAGGACCGTGTGCGGCGCGAGCGACGTCAAGGGCGGCCATGACTGCATCTGGATCGGTGACGTCACAAACCTGATAGGGCAATCCTTGCTCTGCCAAACTATGTTCAGTACGCCCCATGATCGTGACATTAGCACCGGCATCGGCAAATTGGCGAGCCGTTTTTGCACCCACACCTGTGCCGCCACCAGTCACAACAACATGTTTTCCCAAAATATTCATTTTTTATCAGCCATTTCTGCTTCGCGGTCAGCGAGCCTCCAAAGTTGATCGCGACCCGCCTCGTACGGTTTTGCCCAATCCGTTGCAACTCGATCACCGATTTTTACGGCCTCGTGTAGCGTCCAGTAAGGGTTTGCAAGATGGGGGCGGCCAACGGCCACCAGATCAGCGCGGCCCGCCATCAGGATCGAATTGGCATGGTCCGCTTCATAAATATTGCCCACAGCCATAGTACGTAAGCCAGCCTCATTCCGGATCAAATCAGAAAATGGTGTCTGGAACATCCGCCCATAGACAGGTTGTCCTTCGATAGTTGTTTGACCGGCAGAGACATCGATCAGATCGGCACCTGCTTGTGCGAACATCTTTGCAATCTCAATAGCCTCATGGGGAGTGACACCATCTTCACCAACCCAATCATTTGCTGAAATACGTACTGACATAGGTTTGTTGGCTGGCCACGCGTCGCGCATGGCTTTGAGAACGTGTAAAGGCCAGCGCATCCGGTTTTCAAGACTGCCGCCATACGCATCCGCCCGCGCATTCGAAACCGGCGAAATAAAGGACGATACCAAATATCCATGTGCGGCGTGAAGTTCGATCATGTCAAATCCCGCGCGATCTGCCATTTGTGTAGCAGTGACAAACTCTGCTTTTACTTGATCCATTTCCGGCAGTGAAATTTCACGTGGCGCTATGTTTTCTTTGGACCACGCAATTGCCGAGCAGGATAAGGTTTCCCAATTCCCCGAAGCCAGCGGCGCGTCCATGCCTTCCCAACCGATGTTGGTAGAACCTTTTCGACCGGAATGGCCTATCTGGCAGCAGATTTTTGCATCTGTCTGGTCATGAACAAACTTAGTTAGTCGCGCCCAGCCAGCCTCATGTTCAGGGGTATAAAGGCCTGGACAACCCGGCGTTATCCGTCCCTCAGCGCTGACACAGGTCATTTCGGTATAAATAAGCCCCGCACCACCTTTTGCACGCTCGCCGTAATGAATCAGATGCCAATCATCGGGCGTACCGTCAGTTGCTTTATACTGTGCCATTGGGGAAACAACGATGCGGTTCTTAAGCTGCATGTCACGTATTTTGAACGGTGTGAACATTGGCGCCCGCAGAGGGGCATCAGAAGGCATTCCTCCTTGGTTCATAAACCAGCGTTCGGCAGATTCAAGCCAGTTTGGATCGCGCTCACGTAGGTTTTCGTGGCTAATCCTTTGGCTGCGAGTCAGCATGGAATAATTTAATTGAACCGGATCCAGTTCAAGATAACGTTCCACCTGTTCAAACCATTCGAGTGAATTGCGTGCAGCCGATTGAAGTCGCAATACCTCAAGTCGGCGATCATCTTCATAAGTGCCAAATGCTTCTTTGAGGGTAGATTTTTCGTGGATTTGCTTTGCAAGCGCTGCGGCACTTTCTAACGCCAACTTAGTTCCTGATCCGATTGAAAAATGGGCGGTCGCAGCAGCGTCACCAAGCAACACAACATTCTCATGGCTCCATTTCTCGCACAGGACACGAGGGAAGCGGATCCAAGCGGACCCACGGATGTGATTGGCGTTTGTCATCAAGGGGTGGTCGCCCAAGTGCTCTTTGAAAATATCTTCACAGATTGCAATGCTCCCTTGCTGAGACATGTCGCCAAAGCCCCACGCATCAAACGTTTCTCGGGTGCATTCTACAATGAATGTCGCCGTATTTTCATCAAATTGATAGGCGTGAACCCAGACCCAACCGTGTTTGGTTTCCTCAAAAATAAAGGTGAACGCGTCCTTGAACGTTTGCTGGGTGCCGAGCCAGACGAACTGACACAACCTTTCATCCACTGCAGGTTTGAACGTGTCTTGATACAACGTCCGAGTCTGCGAATTCAGCCCGTCACATGCCACCACAACATCGTATTCGACGCGGTAACTATCGGCGCTGTCCACTTGGGTCTCATATCGCAGATCGACGCCTAATGCGTGGGCTCGTTCTTGTAATAACAACAACAGTTTCTTGCGGCCAATTCCGCAAAACCCATGACCTGTGGACACGATACGTTCGCCACGAAAATGCAAGGCGATGTCGTCCCAATAGGCAAAATGTTCACGAATTGCTGCAGCACTAACTGGATCGTTTGCATGCAGATTGTCGAGTGTCTCATCCGATAGAACTACACCCCACCCAAAAGTGTCATTGGTTTTGTTTCGTTCCATAACAACAACATCAGAATTGGGATCACGCAGCTTCATAGAAATAGCAAAGTATAGACCAGCAGGTCCACCACCAAGGCATGCGATTTTCATTATGCGTCGTCTCCAGTTCAATTCTTGAAAGAATCATGACTTAGAAAACCATTTACTTCAAGTATAAAATTTCAGATATAAAATATATTGACTTAAAGAACCTTGTGGGCAATAGATCAATTTATGGTAATTTTCAGACAGTCGCATGTGGCGATATTTTTCTGTCAACATCGCGAAGTTCGGTGAACATGTCACTTTTATTTCGAGATTTTCTCACAACTAAGGCATTATTTTTCAGAAGGAGTACATAATATGACTGTTTTAGATCTTGAAAAAGATGGCGTAATTATGTCGTTATCGATAGACATGTCCTATAGTGATTACTTGTCACTAGACCCAATTTTGAGCGCACAGAAACTTCAATCCGCAGCTCATGACGAGATGCTATTTATTATCCAGCATCAGACCTCTGAATTGTGGATGCGGCTTTGCCTACATGAACTGTCCACAGCTCGTACTCATCTTATTAAACAAGAGATTGATCCCGCTATGAAAATGTTGGCGCGTGTTGCGCGGATATTTGAACAACTCAACAGTGCATGGGACGTGTTACGAACCATGACGCCCAGCGAATATACCCAATTTCGCGACAATATAGGAACCTCGTCTGGCTTTCAATCACATCAGTATCGTTTGATTGAATTTATGCTTGGAAACCGAAATCCGGCTATGATGAAAATTCATGAACATCGGCCCGAATTGCATCGCATGTTAGACCAAGAGCTGCAGACAAAGTCATTGTATCACGTCGTTCTTGATCTGCTTGCAGAAGCCACAGGCACAATATTTCCTTCTGTAGTTTATACCTCAAATACGCCCCATCTGGCCAATGAAGCCGTTATGTCTGCTTGGGTCAAAGTTTATAAAAACCCGAAGCAGTACTGGGCGCTTTACGCGCTTGCCGAAAAGCTAGTGGATCTCGAAGATTATTTTCGCCGCTGGCGCTTCAATCACGTAACTACAGTAGAGCGGATCATTGGGTTTAAACGTGGTACTGGGGGCACATCAGGTGTGAAATATCTGCGCCAAATGTTGGAGGTGGAACTGTTTCCAGAACTCTGGAACCTCAGGGGCATTTTATAATTTCTCATAAAAAATTAAAATAAATACGTATTTCCTGTTAAAATGCTTTGAACGGTGTTGTCAGACAAACTTGAACATCCGTAAAAGGCATATCAAGTCAATCATCATGCGGCACAGAAATTGAACCACTTCGTGAGAGCAGTTGTCAGAGCAAACTGGCTTGAATAGGGCAGGGCTGATTTATAGCGTCGCCGAATGACAAAACGTTCCCCATTCAGCTGCTTTAAAATAAGCCCTGAAGTCATCCGACTTGCAGTAATGATGTATGTTAGATTTCCGCTTTCTCTTCGTAATGTGGAGGATTTACTGCATGAGCGGGATATCGACGTGAGCCTCACCCAAGCTGCCACTGCCGCCAGACGTAACTGACACAAATGTCGTCCTCTTTGATGCCACGCTCTTGTTTAAGGCAATGCTCAGCCCAGTCGAACGTAGTGTCATTTGCCCAACGCCAGCACTAAATTAGATGCCGTCACAAACGGTGGTTTTTGGAAGCTCAATGCTGAGGCGATTTCCAAAATGCACAACTGGTGCGAACCTGAATATTCTTTAGCTAAATTCTTCGAGACGCTTCTTCTGGCTACCTTCGGGATCAAAATTTGAGGGATCAAGCCACGCTTCGTAGGCCGTTCGCAAAGCGGGCCAATCCTTGTCGGTCATCGAAAACCAAGCGGTATCCCGGTTAAGCCTTTTGACGATCATGTGTTGGCCGAACATGCCTTCATGCTGAAACCCAAACCTCTTAGCAGCTAGTTTGGAAGGCAAATTATCGTCGTTACACTTCCATTCAAAACGGCGATATCCAAGGTCGTCAAATACATATTTAGCCGCGAGAAAAAGTGCCTCTGTTGCGCCGCGCTGCCGCGCTATCAGCGGACCCCAGTAGATGTTCCCGATTTCAACAGAGCCGTTTGCCGCATCTATGCGCATCAAGGTTTGCCGCCCTGCAACCTTGCCAGTTGCTTTATCAATCACAGCGTAGAAGATTGGATCTTCGCTGGCGGCGACTTTATCCACCCATGCACGGAAGTCGTCTAAGGTTGTTGGCGGAAGTTCAGCCAACCATGTAAACTTTGTATCGGAATCCGCATTTTTTGAAGCATCAAATAACTGCTGAGCATGATTGGGTAGCAGTGGGACAATGTCCACATATTGCCCTGTCGTAACAATACGGCTTGGGCACCCACGGGCTTGCCAATGCGTCATAACTTCAGCCATGCGAAACTCCACCATTAATCATTTAATATTCCATTTCTCATTATATAGCTAAAGCTAACATTGTCTCTTCAAAACCCTCGTTTTTGGAACGACCTAAAATCATATTGTTTTACGCTGCCACAAAACCTGTTCAAAATCCAAATAGTTGTTGAAGGTTTTGACTCTGTGATAAAAGAAGCCATTCATGCGCAGCTCAACACCCGCCACAAGCGCCCCTATCGCGGAGCTATTTAGTGCTTGGTCCGCTAAAGGCGTAACTGGGGCTCGGTGTGAAGTTAGGTTGGGCGTGTGGGGCCTACAGGAACGCCATCTCGGTTCACGCATCAATTTCAAGCTAAACCGTGCCGCTGCTCTCGCCGAGTGGCGTCAATTGTTGAGCGCGTAGATTTAGGCTGCGCTAGCAATCTGATGCGACTTCTAATTAGTTTGACAGATGCGTATAAGCAGCCCAATAAAAAAGCATTGCTTTTCTCGTTTGTAGAGCTTTACGCTTTGGTTGAATATTATTAAAGGATTCCAAGGCGTGACCGTAACTCATCAAAATACCGAAGTTGAAAACGCAATTTCACAGGAAATGACCGTAAGCCTGTGCAAGGACCTTTCGATTGCATCGGCGAAATTTCCAAAAGTGCGTTTGGGCCATTTTCCAACCCCCCTAGAGCCGATGGATCGGCTCAGCGAACTTCTTGGTCGCCCGCGCCTTTGGGTCAAACGTGACGATTGCACTGGGCTTTCGTCTGGTGGAAATAAAACCCGCAAACTCGAATATTTGATGGCTGATGCACAGCAGAGCGGCGCGGATACGATAATCACCCAGGGCGTAACTCGGTGTTGTCAGACAAACTTGACGTCCCATTGGTTGGTACCCAATTTTTATGAATGACAACATGTTCTCCCTTTAAGTATTTCAAGACTTCACCTGAAATCATCCGATTGGCGGTGATGTATTACATACGTTACCCATTGAGTTTTCGTCAGGTGGAAGACATCTTGCATGAACGCG
>Ga0206130_10004713_pt1 | contig 16616 bp, 14 predicted proteins | sample Helgoland_Spring_9_FD_148637 | JGI IMG/M metagenome (GOLD analysis project Ga0206130, IMG submission 148637) | Pelagic subsurface seawater microbial communities from Kabeltonne, Helgoland, North Sea - Helgoland_Spring_Bloom_20160512_1 | ecosystem: Environmental > Aquatic > Marine > Epipelagic ... | reverse complement strand
CACGCCTTAAGTCGAGCGCGCTCAAAGAATCTGTCAATAGCCGCTCATGGCCTTGCGGCATCTGTCTCAGTCGATTGGCCCGATGCCATAAAGGGACTATCCCAACCGGCCACGCCAGCAGACTTTCCTTTTGATTCATCAAAGGCGCGGGACCTTGCGTTGGGTTCTGCTCAGACGGGCCCTTTAAGTCGTTGGCGGCGCTGCGGGGCAACCCACGCGCACAGCGCGCGCAAACCCTGATATGCTTGGCGTCAACGAATTAACCAGCATGCAAAGTCGAGGCACATCATGAGCGAATCCACCTATACGCCACCAAAGGTTTGGACCTGGGACAAAGGTAATGGCGGGCGGTTTGCCAATATTAACCGGCCGGTATCCGGCGCCACCCATGAGCAGGTGCTGCCCGAGGGCGAGCATCCTCTGCAGCTTCATTCCTTAGCAACCCCCAATGGCGTCAAGGTGACGGTCATGCTGGAGGAACTGCTCGAGTTGGGTCGTCCCGCAGACTACGATGCGTACCTGATTAATATTGGTGAGGGCCAACAGTTTGGCAGCGGCTTCGTTGACATTAATCCCAATTCTAAGATTCCCGCATTGCTCGATCGCAGTACCACTCCGGGTACCCGGGTTTTCGAGTCGGGTGCGATCTTGCTGTACCTCGCCGAAAAATTTGATGCCTTTGTTCCCAAAGACCCCAGTGTTCGGGCGGAATGTTATTCCTGGCTCATGTGGCAGATGGGGAGCGCGCCTTACCTAGGCGGCGGGTTTGGTCATTTCTATGCCTATGCCCCTGAAAAATGGCAATACCCGATCGACCGCTTCGCAATGGAAGTAAAACGCCAATTAGATGTCCTGGATAAAACCCTCGCGGAGCGCACCTATTTGTGCGGCGATGACTACACCATCGCGGATATGGCCAACTACGCCTGGTACGGCGCGTTGGTGCTGCACAATATTTATGAGGCCGCAGAGTTCTTAGAGGTGTCGTCATACCAGCATGTTGTTCGCTGGGCAACGGCGATTGAAGCTCGGCCAGCGGTTGCCCGCGGCCGCCGAGTGAATCGAGCCTGGGGCCCAGAAGCTGACCGGGTGCCAGAACGACATTCTGCTGCCGACTTTAAATAGGCCCTAGCGCGTCCCAGTCGCGGGCCTTGGGCCAGGACGATGATTTGTTTGCCAAGATTGCAGGGACGGGCGCGCCGCGCACTATGCGACGGCTTTGGTGTTCGACGCGGCCGTTAAAAAACCACGAGGATCAGTTCGCAGCGCGGTCAGCGCCTGCTGGCTCTGAATCCGAACGAACTGAATGTGAGACCAGCTAGGGTCGGCCATCACCGCCCGATACCGCCGGCGGATGGGGCCGAGTTGGGTGATCGCCCAGAGCAGAATAGAGTCCCGGCTAAACAAAGCTTTGCGTAACGTTTCCCGGTTACCGGCCCAAAGCACTTCGCCCTTGAGGGATCTCCGAAGGGTTCGCTTTAACACTTGCATCAGGATCCGCCAAGCCGGTAGGTCAAGCCAGATCACCACCTCGACGTTGGCCCATTTAATGGGGCGGGTTCGGTCATAGTTGCCATCTAACACCCAGCCAGGCGCTGACAGGGCGGTCGTAATGCGCGCAAGAAACGCAGGGTCCGGGGCAGGGGTCCAATTGGGCTGCCAGAACAACGCGTCGAGTTCGATATAAGGCAGCGCCAGTTCCCGTGCCAGGTGCTGGCCAAGGGTTGATTTACCGCAACCACTGCTCCCGACGATGTTAATCCTCACGGCAATCCTTATCGGCTCGTTAGGCCGGGTTAAGGCTCCCAATGCTACCAATACAGGCTTGCGCGGCTTCGATCCCTTTCGTTACAAAGTGGGCTTTAAAGAATTCCGGTTGGCCCTGGCCTAAGAAATCCTGCGGCGTCAGTACGGCCGAGAAGAGCGGCACGCCCGTTTCCAGTTGCACGTTCATGAGGCCGCTGATGACAGCGGTTGCGACAAATTCATGCCGGTAGATGCCGCCATCGACGACCAGGCCGGCAGCGACAACGGCAGCATAGGTGCCGCTAAGGGCCTCGAGCTTTGCACGCAACGGGATCTCGAAGGCGCCAGGGACCTCAATCAGATCGACAGCGCGGCTGTCGATGCGGCCTTGTTCGGCAAGGAAAGCATCCCGCAGCTCATCGACAATGTCGCGATGCCAGCAAGATTGGATGAATGCAATGCGGGGTCGAGCCGCGGTTTCTTTGAAATTGGGTCGAAAAGTTGTCATCTGTTGTTTGCCTTTTACGCATGGTTTAACAACAGGGCAAACGAGGGGCTTCGTGCAAATTGCTGCGTCGCGGGACCTCATCCTCATAACCAGACTTTAACTGTCGGCCTCGGAATCTAACCGAGTCTGCTGTCCTCTTCATGATGAAGAGCGCCCGCGGGCTACGCTATGCGATTACCGCCGGTGGGGACTTACACCCCGCCCTGAGAATTGTCGCTTGTGGCGACCCAGTGAGTATACGAAAGCCGGATTTTTTTGTATAGCATTGCGGCGCTTTCATTAACCAAAGAATTTTTAGGTTTGAAGGCGCGAATCAGAGCCTAACGCGAATCACGAGCTTGCCTCGCCTGCCGCTTTGCAAGCCAGGCACAAGCTGGCCTCGGGATAGGCGTGTAGCCGAGGCAGCGCAATCGGTTCTAGGCATTCTAAACAGGTGCCATAGGTGCCGTCTTCGATTCGGGCAAAGGCCTTTTGAATAGCCATCAAGCGATTTTTGGTTACGGTGCGGTTGGCTCTTAGAATGCTTTGGTTGTGCATTTCATCCATGCGGCTCAAGCGCGAGGCATTTTCTTTGAGCGGCACCTGTTGGGCCGCGGATTCGGTGTTGGTTAATAGGGTTGATAATCGCTCGTCAAGCGCTTCAAGCGCCGCGCGCATGGCCAACCGGGTGGGTTCATCGAGTGCTTGCGTCATGCTGTGAGCTTAGCACTGAATCTAGACAAAGTGCCGCGGCAATGGCCAAGCCGCTTTGGCTGACAAAGGGCTCCGTGCTGCCACCGGGGTTGCTACTGGGCAGATCAAAGACACCTTAAAGCAAGCCTTTTAATCTTGGGACTACAGCCGGTGCCGGAGCCTGAGACTGAGCCGGGCCCTGTGAGGGCGGTTGCCAAACCTAGAGCGCTTTAGGCACCTCGATCAATACCGCGGCTTAGCTTGCCAGGCCACGATTCACCAGTAACGCATCCACCGCAGGGTCTCGGCCTCGAAAGGCTCGGTAGAGGGACATCGGTTCAGCGGAGCCGCCGCGCTCTAAGATGTTCTGCCGAAAGGATTGGGCCGTGGCCGGGTCGAACAAGCCCTGTTCTTTGAAGGCCTCAAACCCATCCGCGTCCAGTACTTCCGCCCAAATATAGGCGTAGTAGCCCGCGGAATAGTGATCCCCAGCAAAGATGTGTTGAAAGTAGGTTGATTTATAGCGGGGCGCGATGGTCACAGGTAATCCGATTCGGTCCATCTCGGCCGCCTCGAGGGCTTTGACATCCGCTGCAGCATCCGGCGCTTGTGCATGCCAGGCCAGATCGAGATATGCCGCAGCGAGATATTCCGAGGTTTGAAAGCCTTGGTTAAACGTGCTCGACGCCCGAATTTTTTCGATCAGGGCGTCTGGGATGACTTCGCCGGTTTCATAGTGACGGGCATAGCGCCTCAAAACCTCAGGTTCTGTTGCCCAGTGCTCAAAGATTTGAGAGGGGAGCTCAACGAAGTCTTGTTTTACGCTGGTGCCTGCCTGACTGGGGTAGCGGACCTGGCTGAGCAAACCATGCAGGCCATGACCCAGCTCGTGGAATAAGGTTGCAACCTCATCGAGCCCCAGAAGACACGGAGAGGCCTTTGCGAAATTACAGCAATTGACAATGATGGGGCGAATGTTGCTGCCCAGATTAGATTGCCCCCTGAATTGGCTCATCCAGGCGCCGCCGCGTTTAGACGGCCGCATAAAGTAATCGGCTAAAAAAATGCCGATCAGCGTGCCATCGGCATCAATCACTTCATAGCTTTGAACATCCGGGTGATACGTGGGGAGCGCAGGCGCCGGTTTAAACGTGATGCCAAACAGCGCGCGCGCAACTTCAAAGGCCCCATCGCGAACCTGCTCGAGTGCAAAGTAAGGCTTGGTTTCGGTCTCATTTAAATCAAAGCGTTCTGAGCGGAGCTTCTCGGTGTAGTACCACCAGTCCCAAGGCGCCAACTCAAAATTCTGGCCTTCCTGACGAATGCGGGCCTGCAGATCGGCGGCTTCCTGTTGCGCTTTCTTTTGAGCGGGCTGCCAGACTTGATCCAAGAGTTGATGCACTTGGCTGGGATGACCTGCCATGCGGTCTTCAAGCATATAGTGGGCGTGGGAGGCAAAGCCTTTGATCTGGGCGCGCTGATGTCGAAGCTCGGCAATCTCGACGGCAAGGGCCTTGTTATCCGCGGCATTGCCAAGATCGCCGCATCGGGTGTAGGCCTCGAACAAGGTTTCCCGGAGTGCCCGGTTGTCGGCAAACTGCATGAACGGCGTGAAAGACGAGCGCGAGATACTAAAGGCATAGTGTCCTTCTGGGTGACCACGTTGGGCGGCTTCATTGCGGGCGGCAGCGAGGACCGATTCGGGCAGGCCGCGAAGGTCGTCCTCACGGGTCAAGACCAGTTCGAATTGGTTGGTCTCGGCCAATACATTGTGCCCAAAGCGGGTTTCAAGTGTGGCCAGCTGCTCGTTGATGTCGCGGATCTGTTGTCGGGCTGGGGCATTGAGTTCGACGCCGCCTCGGACAAAATCGTTGTACAGCGTCTCGAGCAATAATTGCTGATCCGGTTGGAGGCCGAGGTTTGGCAAATCCAAAAAGAGAGTCTTAATACGCTGAAATAAACCGAGGTGGTTATACAGATTGCTGTTGTGATTGGACCATTGAACGGAAACGGCTTCTTCGATGGCCTGCAGGGCCTCATTGGTGTCGGTCGAGACCAAATTAAAGAACACATCGGCAGTTTTGGTGAGCAGTTGGCCGCTGGCCTCCAGTGCAACCAATGTATTGTCAAAGCTTGGCGGGGCGGGGTTGTTGGCGATGGCCTCAATTTCGGCCCAATGCTCGCTGAACCCCTGCTCGAAGGCCGCTTCAAAATGATGGTCCTGAATTGTTTCAAACGGGGGCATGTTGAAGGGCGTTTGCCAGGTCTCAAAGAATGGGTTGCTCATGTGGGCTCAACATTGATGGAATCAAAAAGAGTTTAACAAGTTCTATGCACCTTTGAGCAAGTTGGCGGGCCGGGCGCCCCAATCGGTGCTAGCGGATGCGCGGGAAACGAAAGCTGGGCGCGCTGGCCGCTTGATACCGGCGCGCTGCGCGCTGCGGGCGCTGAGGTCATTTGCCGCTGAGGCTGTCTGCAAAAACCTCGCACAACCGACAGCCCCGACTGACCGAGACGGGCTCGTATCATTTGTTCCAACGCTCGGGCCGGGGGCAAGGCTTGCTGCACCGAAGTTCGCCACTCGTGCTGGGCTGGGTCCTAATCCAAAGCTTTTTGAGTTGTAATCCAATCTAGGATGGTCGCTTGCACCATGGGCAACGTCACACTGCCATTTTCTAAGACGCGCCGATGAAAGGTCTTGAGATCGAATCCGTCGCCCAGTTGATCTTCCGCTAGCGCTCTGAGGCGTTTGAGTTCGAGCATGCCGAGCATGTAGGCATTGGCTTGACCCGGCCAGGAGATGTAGCGATTGATTTCGTTTTCGATATCAAAGCGAGACCAGCCGCAATGGTTCAGCATGTAGTCAACCGCTTGGTCTCGATCCCAGCCGAGGGTGTGAATGCCCGTGTCGATCACAAGACGGGCGGCTCTTGCGCCCTGATCGGACAATAACCCGATGCGGTCGAGGGGGCGGTCATAGAGGTCCAGTTCATCGGCCAATCGTTCGGCGTACAGCGCCCAGCCTTCCCCGTAGCCCGCGTTGCCCAAGTACCGGGCAATGGGGTGGACTGCGTCGCCTAACTCCAGGGCAATAGCGCCTTGCAGATGATGCCCCGGATAGGTTTCATGATAGAGGGTTGACTGCTGGGTCGCTTGGGTGCGCAACTGGGGCTCGCTGACAGCGATGTAATAGATCCCCGGCCGCGCGCCATCTTCTGATGAGGAATGGTATTCACCGCTGCCACTGGCGGCGAAGTCTGGATAGGGTTTAATGAGAACGTCTGCTTTAGGCAGTAAATCGAATACCGACGCCATTTTAGGCTGCGCGCGGGCCAAAGCTGCAGTTGAAAAGTCGAGAACGGCCTGTTCTGTCTCGAACGTAAACGCCGGATCCCGATTGATGCGCCTTAAAAACGTTGCCGTGGCTTCGCCCTCAAAATGGGTATCGATGATGTCCCGCATCTCAGCTTGGATGCTGGCCATTTCAGCTAGACCCGCGCGGTGAATCTCAGCTGGGGTGACGGATAGGGTTGAGAACGCGCGCACCAAAGCGGTATAGCACTGCGCGCCATTGGGGTTGTTGCTGATGGCAAGTGCTGTCCGGGCGTTGGGCAGGTATTCGGTTTCAATAAAATCGGCAAACAGGTTGAGCGCTGGCTGAATCGATTGATCGTACGTGCGCTGCACGGCTTCTTGAAACAATGGATCGTCAGACCGTTTGCCGAGGTTCAAGAAGGGGTTGTCGGGCTGCAGAAGGGCTCTGACTTGGTCGGGAACCGCAACGACGGTGAGGCGGGGCGAGGCGTAACCTTGGGCAAGGCCGGCTCTTAAATTCTCGATTTCAGTTTCGATGTAGCCGGCGACCGCGCTGAGGCGCGTGAGCGCATCCAAGCGCTCGGTTTCAGTGGCAATTGGTTGGATGTCGAAAATAAAGGGCAGGCCAGTGTACCAAGCGGTGGTTGTGCTGGTTTCCCAGAGCGCTTTTTGGCAGATGCGAGTGCTTTGGCTGGACGACAGCGCCTCGATCAAAAAGCCATAGGTGATCCAGTCTCGAGCGCCAATGGCGCTTGGTGCTGGCAGCGCCCGCACTGCATCGAGAAAGGCATCCTCTTGGTCGTGCCAGCGTTTCAGGCTCGCTTGGGAATTATCGAACAACCGGTCGTGGCGCCAGCCGGGCAAATCGTAAGCCGTCGCCATGCTGGGATAGCGCTCGAGCAGGGCGTCAACGTAGGCATCCGCAATCGATTCAATGGGGCTCGGCTCTGCAACCGGTGCGGGGATAATGGCTTGGCAACCTGATAGCAACAGGAAGGTTAGGAGTGCGGCGGTCCGGCCGCGAATTTTAGTCAATGGATAGGGCATTATTTTGGCTCGCTGAGTCATCATCCGTTGGATTGAGGTTGGATTGAGTTTGGGTCGCGTACAAGCATTTTACGAAAAAAAACGCGATGGTGGGTCGTGCGAGCGCAAAACCGGGTTGCGCAGCAGAATTAGATCACGATAGATTCAGGGAACATTTAAGGGAGAAAATCCGATGGATGATGCCGATCAAATACGAGAAACCGTGCAGGTTTATTTCGACAGTATGTTTGAATCCGATGTCGACAAGGTGCACGCCGCCTTTCACCCCAATGCCAAGATAACAGGCTATTTGCCGACCGGTTTGGCGGAGATGAGTGTCCTAGATTTTGCGCATTTTGTGGGCGCACAGCCGTCGGCAAAGCGCGCGGGTGAATCGGCGTATTTAGAGATTATCGCACTGGAGATTGCTGGCGCGACGGCGGTTGTGCAGCTCCGAGACGATTATATTGGCAATCGTTTCCTGGATACGCTGTCGTTTTTGAAGGTTGACGAGCGCTGGGTTATTTACAATAAACTGTTTCATGTGGAAGGCCCAGCAGGCGGTTAGGTGGGGTCGACAGTGCGCGTTTACTTCGAATAAGACCCGGTGAGATCAATTATTCCTGATCGCGTTTTGTAGAGGGCGTTTGGTCGATCGCGTTGGTCAGATGGCGATTGTGAAATGCCTTTTGCGCAGAGCGCTTGTAAACGTGCTTGGTAACCAGTGCTTGTGGCCCAGAGCTGGTTAGCCAGGGCGACTTTAAGACCAACGCTGGCTACCATTCCAGGTCATCCGGAATTGGGTAGTCTTTATAAGGGTCGTCCTCATCGATCGCGTCGAGCGCCCGGTCGTGGAGATACAACACCGAGTCGGCATGGCGTGCTTGGATTCTGCGGGCAACGACCTCTGGCACGAGATCATAACGATCCTCGACCTTCACAATGGCGAGGTATCCTTGATTGAGCTGGGTTTTGTTCTCTTCTGAAACATAGAGCTTCTTGACTTTCTTCTCGTCCGTAAAGTTGTACGCCACCTCACCAGCTTGTCGCTGTGAGTGGGCCGCAATCAGTTGCTTAACCTGGGCCAGTAAGGCTTTGTGTTGGGCGGCATGATTTCGCGCTTCATTGCGCGCCCGGTCGGCTTCTATTTTCTGCGTTCGGGCCGCTTCAACCTCTTGTTTCACCGCATCAACATCAATGCCTTTTTTGATGCGCAGCTCCGTGCGCAGGGCGCCGCGCGCCGCCTTTTTGGCTTGTTTTGCGGTCACAAGGCCAGCGTCTTTGAGCTGATCGCGGAGGGATCCAAAGGTTTTTTTATTTTTTGACATACGGCCAGTATGACGCCTATGGCAGACGCAAACAATTCTTCATTGGGTTGCAGGCCGTTTGAGAGAAACAAACCCGCCTGATCAGAACTTGGGTATGATGCGGAGCTCTAACGGATGATGCGCGTGCAATGAAAGACTGCAACCAATGCGGCAAGTGCTGCCAGATTTATGGCGATGGCGGGCTGTCGGCAACCCAGGCGGAGATCCGCTGGTGGCAGGACAATCGGCCCGAGATCGCGCGGTTTGTGCAGGCAGGACGAATTTGGATGGACCCTGAAACCGGTGAAGCCCTTGCGGCTTGTCCTTGGCTCAAGCCGTTGCCGAATCAAAATAAGTATGGCTGCAGCATTTATGAGGACCGGCCAGATGATTGCCGGCAGTACCCGGTGCTCGTGAGTGACATGATCCGAGATGGCTGCGAGATGATCGAGGCAATCGATTTGAAACGCCCTAAGGTGGCGCAAACCAAGCTGGATCAGCTGATGATTGATAGTCGAGCGCAACAACGATAGGACCGCTTTCAGCGCGTTAAAAGGGTCCTTCACCAATCTGTTGCCTGTGAAACAACTTGCGGGCATTGGCGGCCTTTGATCTCGTGTTGGAGATGCCGTCCGGGCCAGTCGCGCGGGCTTTTGATCAATGGCGCGTCAATCTGGGCTCATTTGCGGATGGGTTGAGCGCAGGGCCTGGTCATTAGGGGCCGATAAACGCCCGCTTCGAGGCGCTTTGAACCAACAGATGCGCCGGGTGAAAACACCCGCGTTTGTATTTCAAAGCGTTGTGCTCTAGTGTCGTAAGCGGAATCTTGGTTCGAGCAATTGTTGGGTGTGGTGTTGTCACACATGGCAATTTCGCGGAACTTTGATAACCAAAGCGGCGGCCGGCAAGGGAATCCCTGCGCGCCTGAGATCAAGGAGAGGGAATGTCCGTGGCTGACCAAGAGGCAGGCGCACTCACCTGGCGGGTGCGCATTATGTTTGCCGTGGGGCAAATTCCCGAGGGCGTGCAGTCCACCTCCTTTGGATTTTTCCTGCTGTTTTTTTACAACCAAGTGCTGGGCTTGTCGGGCTTTTTGGCAAGTGTCGCCATTGTCATTGCGCTGCTGGTGGACGCGATTAGTGACCCGGTAATAGGATCTTGGTCAGATGGTTTTCGGCATCGCTGGGGCCGTCGGCATCCGTTCATGTATGCCGGCGCCGTGCCGTTTGGACTCTGCTTTTATTTGTTGTTCGCGCCGCCCGCGGGGTTGTCCGAGCCCGAAGTGTTTGTTTGGCTGGTGGTGTTTTCGGTGCTCACGCGAACGACCCAGTCCGTGTATTCCATCCCGCACACCTCCCTCACCGCAGAGCTCTCAACGGACTATCAGGAACGCACTCAGCTGTCGTCCTTGCGGTCCGTTTTGCAATCGGTGGGCATGCTGATGGTGTTCTTGATTGGCTTGCAGATCTTTTTTGAAGCCACGCCAGACTATCCGAATGGGCAATTGAATCCTGCCGCCTATCCCAACTTCGCGATCGTATTCGGACTCATCATTTTTATTGGGGTGATGCTCACGGCTTACGGCACCCACAGTCATATTCCCCACTTGCCCCAAGCAAGCCCAACGGCCGCCCGCTTTAGTTTTCGCAATGTGGTGCAGGAGGCAGGGCTTGCGTTTGGGTTGCGCTCGTTCCGATCGGTGGTGTCGACCGCGGTCTTGTTTGGTATGACCATGGGCATGGTCTCGGCGCTGTCGATCTATCTTGGGACGCTGTATTTTCAGTTCAGCTTGGCGCTGATCGGTTTGAGTTTTCCCGCCTCGGTGCTGGGAATGTTTTTGGGTGCCGGCCTGGCCACCCCTTTGGGTGGGTTCTTTCAGGAGAAGAAGACGCTCTTGATGGGCGGGCTGGCCTGGTATGCGATGTGGAACACCCTGCCGATCATGCTCAGCCTTGCCGGACTCGCGCCCGAGCCCGGGGACGCATTATTGTTTTATCTGGTGATGGTCTGCAATGCGATTTGCAGCATGGGCATTGGCGTACTGACGGTGATGATTGGTTCTATGATCGCGGACATCACCGATCAGCACGAAGCCAAGCATGGCAATCGTAGTGAAGGGATTTATTTTGCAGCCTCTTCCTTTGCCTCCAAAGCCATTGGCGGCTTTGGGGTTGTGATCTCTGGGGTTGTGATCGATTTGGCGGGTATTCAACGCAGTGCAACCGTTGAAACGGTTGACCCCGAGTCGCTAACGACCTTGGCGCTGGCGATGGGGCCGGGGGTCATGATCCTGATTGGCTGCACGATCCTCGCAGCAAGCTTTTATGATTTGTCCCGCGAGAAACATCGGAAGATTCGGGGTCTGATTTCGGAGGCCAACGGCGGGTCATGAGTTGTGGGCGCCTGCTGGAGTTCCACCGGGGTTGTCGTCTTGGTCAGCGACAGGGGCCGTGCTTCAAACTATTTTGACTGGCGCGAGCGGCGCTTAAAGCTTTTGTAAAACCTGCAAGAAGCCGTCTCCGTACTTCTCCAGTTTGCGCTCGCCCACGCCGGGCAGTGCGCCGAATTCCGCAAGGGAGCTTGGCATCTGTTCGGCCATGGCCTGCAAGGTGCTGTCATGGAAGATGACATAAGGCGGCACCCCTTGAACTTCGGCCAGTTCTCGCCGGTGCGCCCGCAGGGCTTCCCAAATGCCCACGTCGATGTCGTCCGGCAGTGGCGCTTTACTGAGTTTTTTGCTGGTTTTTTGCACGGGGTCTAATCGAAACGCAATGGTGTCTTGGCCTTTGAGCAGCGGTCGGCATTTTTCCGTTAACGCAAGCCCGCCAAAACGCTCTGGGTCGGCAACCACGTGTCCCGCGGCAACCAACTGTCGAAATACCGATTGCCAGGCTTGCGCTGAGTGTTCTTGGCCGATGCCATATAGGGACAGCTGGTCGTGACCGAACTGGCTGATTTTATCCGAGGCTTTGCCGAGTAGGACATCCACCAGATGGCTAACGCCAAAGCGTTGGTCGGTACGATAGATGACGCTGAGGGCTTTTTGGGCGGCTTCGGTGCCATCCCAGGTTTCAACGGGCGTGAGACACGTGTCGCAATTACCGCACTGTTCGGCGGCGGCTTCGTCAAAGTAAGCGAGCAGGGCATGACGCCGGCAGGTTGTCAGTTCACAAAAGCCCAGCATGGCGTTCAGTTTGATCTGTTCAACCCGTTTGTGTTGTTCGTCCCCTTGGGCACTATCGAGCATTTGCCGCAATTTGGTCACGTCTTGAAAGCCGTAAACCATCCATGCCGTGGCTGCGTTGCCATCACGCCCGGCCCGGCCGGTCTCCTGATAGTACGCCTCGATGGTTTTAGGTAGATCCAGGTGCGCAACGAAGCGAACATCGGGCTTGTCGATCCCCATGCCAAACGCAATGGTTGCCACCACAATCACGCCCTCTTCGGCGAGGAACCGGCGCTGATGTTCGGCCCGAGTCTCAGCGGGTAAGCCAGCGTGATAGGCAAGCGCCTTAAAACCTTGCTGCTGCAGCCAGGCCGCTGTGTCTTGCGTTTTTTTGCGCGACAGGCAGTACACGATTCCGGCGTCTTTGGCATGTTCTGTTTTTAGAAACTGCAGGAGTTGGTTGCGCGGGTTTGTTTTAAGGTTGATGCGATATTGGATGTTGGGTCGGTCAAACCCAACGACAAACTCCTCGGCGTTACTCAGCGCGAGGTTTTTAACAATTTCCTGGCGGGTTCGGGCGTCGGCGGTTGCCGTGAGGGCCACTCTCGGAACCGACGGGAATTCTTCGTGCAACAGATTGAGCGCGAGGTAGTCAACTCGGAAATCATGGCCCCATTGGGAGACGCAATGCGCCTCATCGATGGCAAAGAGGCTAATGGTGACGCTTTTGAGTAAGGCAAGGGTTCGCGGCTGGGTGAGCCGCTCTGGTGCGACATAGAGCAGGTCCAATTCGCCCCGGCGAAGACATGCCTCAATCGCCGTTATTTCATCTTGGGTGAGGGTGGAGTTGAGAAAGCTGGCCTTGATCCCCAGCTGTTTCAGCGCTGCCACCTGATCTTGCATGAGGGCAATGAGCGGTGACACCACGATCCCGCAGCCCGGGCGAATCATCGCAGGAATCTGATAGCACAGCGATTTGCCACCACCGGTGGACATGAGCAGCAGTGCGTCCCCACCGCGCACGAGGGTGTCAATCACCTCGGCTTGGGGCGCTCGGAAGGCTTCGTAGCCAAAGGTGTCTTGTAAAATGGTGAGGGCTTGTTGCATGCGGCGAGTTTATCTGAGGCCTTGCCCGGATAAAACGCCCGTGCTTGGTTTTCTTTCGAATTTTTACTCGGGAAGCTTCTGGATCATGCGCATTGGGCCGCGGGCGACGTCGATTGGGATGGCGATGGCCTGAGATGCGGGGGCGGGTTCAAAGGATCCTTGCGGGCGTTGGTGGTCATGGTTTAGGCCTCATCCAGAAGCAAGCCCGCCGACGACGGGCATAAGACCCAGCGGCCCCTCGTAGGGTTTCGCGTTTGGCGCCGCAGGAATTGAATACGATAAGCCCGAGTGCGCTGGTATTTTGGGGTAGGTATTGGTTTGGCGTTACCCAATCGGTCAGCGAGAGATCAACCGGGCAGGCTTGTGCAAAGGCCGCTGATTCGTACTATGGTGCCTAAGCAGTGGCGAACCCTAAAAATTTTGGAAAGGACGGATTCATGGACTTAAAACTCACGGGCAAAAAAGCCCTCGTCTCGGCGGGACACAAAGGCATCGGCTTATTCATCGCGCGGCGGTTATTAGAGGAGGGGGTTGCGGTTGCGATTTGTTGTCGAAAGCAAACGGACCTTGATTCGGCCCTCGCTGAGCTGTCACAAAAGGGTGAAGTGATCGGCGCATTGTGCGATATGTCGCAGCCGGATGCGGTGACCGGGTGGGTTGCGCAGGCGGGTGATGCGTTGGGCGGGATTGATATTTGTGTGGGTAATGCGAGCGCCAGTGGACAGCGTGGTGAGGGCGTGAAGCCTTGGCTTGCGAGTTTTGAGGTCGATATTCTCGGCTCTGCGCTATTTTATGAGGCGGCGAAGCCTTACCTGCTGCAGTCTTCTGCCGCCGCGATTGTCCAGATTGCTACGATCACGGCGATCGAGCACCACGATGTACCGATCAGTCCCAGCTATGGCGCCAGTAAAGCGGCCACCATCAATCTGATCGCGCAACTGGCGCAGCGTTGGGGACCTGATGGGGTCCGCGCCAATACGGTTTCCCCTGGGCCGATCTTGATCGAGCAGGGCCGGTGGGACGATATTCGTGACCGTTTGCCAGAACTCTACGAGCGCGATCGATTGCAGCACCCCTTGCAGCGCATGGGCACAGCAGACGAAATTGCGGACGTGGTGGCGTTTCTGGCCTCCCCGAGAGCCAGTTGGGTGAATGGTGCCAACGTGGTTGTGGATGGCGGTTATACCAAGCAGGTGGGTTTCTAATATTGGGTGGGCGTGCTGAATGCGATGGAACTTCCGGATGCTGACGGCAGCCAGCCATGAGTGTGGCTGGGGCGACCGCGCGGCGGGCCTCGGTGATGGATGAGTTTGCGTTATGACCCGAAGTGATCGTCGTGCGCGACCTGAGCCGTGTGAGCCCGCTATGATGTATGCCTTAACGAACGCGAGATCGTGATGACGAGACCAATGGACATGCTGGATGCGGCCATTACGGGTCCGGCTTTGATCCGCGCCGGCCTAAAACGGCTTTGGCATCCGAGCCTGCGTTGGCTGGTGCTGGCGCCTTTGGTGATCAATCTTGCGGTGTATGCTGTTTTGATTGGCGTCTCGGTGCAGTGGCTCAGCGGTTGGCTCGATAGCCTCATGAGCACCGTGCCGGACTGGTTGCAAGCCGTGGTTTGGCTGATTTGGCTTTTGTTTGCCGTGATGGCGATGGTCGTTGCGGCGTTCACCTTCAATTTGCTCGCGAACCTGTTGGGGTCGCCTTTTTACGGCTTGATTGCTGAACGGGTGCTGGCCCAGGCGCGCGGCGGCTCAGCAGACCTGGCAACGGTCTCGATGGGGCAGGTGGCTTGGCAGAGTTTTTTGCGACAATTGCAGTTCCTGCGCTACCTGCTGCCGCGATCTTTGGGGATCGCACTGTTGACCCTCATTGTCAGCTTTATTCCCGTTGTGAATTTGCTCGCGCCCGTGATCGCTGGGCTTTGGGCTGCTTGGTCTTTGGCGCTGCAATATCTGGATTATCCGGCCGATAGTGATCAGGTGTCCTTTGCGGCGCTTAGGCAACACTTAGGCGCCAACCGTTGGCAATCGCTGAGTTTTGGCTTCTCGGCGCTGCTGGCATCCTCAGTGCCGATTGTGAATTTGGTTTTGCTGCCCGCGACCGTGGTCGGTGGCACACTGCTCTGGTGCCAGCAGCGTCAAGGCGTTGAGTGCTAAAGCGGGATCTGAGTCGCACTCAAGAAGGTCTGGATCAAACGCTTGCCGACCGCCACGGTTTTTGACGCAGGTCATCGCAGCAAGCGCTTTTAGGCTCGCAAGCGTTTCCGCCCGGGCGGCGCGAACACCCCGGCGCGCCCAATTTTGGGCTTTCCGGGTTACTATACTGCTGGGCTTTAATCAACACGGTTTAGGCGTCACCATGCGAGAAGATTTTTCCACTATCCTGGCTCGGGCCGAGGCGCGCAAGGGCGGGGAGCTGGCCCTGGCGCAGCTCATGCCTTATGTTGCGTCGCAGGAAGAACTTGTTGATCTGCCGGACGACCGCTACTTGGCCATGATGACCAAATGCATCAACCAAGCGGGCTTTAGCTGGAAGGTCATTGAAAATAAATGGCCGGAATTTGAACAAGCCTTTTTTGGCTTCGATCCCCTGAAGTTGAGTTATTTGTCGCCGGAGCAGTGGGAGGCTTACGCCAGTGATCGCCGCGTGGTGCGCAACTGGCAAAAAATTAAGGCGCTTCAGGACAATGTTTTTTTTGTGCAAGACACGTCGCGGCAATGGGGCAGTTTTGGGGCTTTTATTGCGCAGTGGCCGGTCACCGATCAAATCGGTTTGATGGCGCATCTTAAAAAGCAGGCCTCGCGTCTGGGCGGGCAAAGCGCCTTGTGGTTTTTACGTCGGGTCGGCAAAGACTGCTTCATCCTGTCGCAAGATGTGGTTACCGCACTGAAGGCCTCGGGCTTGGATATCGCCGAGCAACCCACCAGTAAACGCGATCTTGTTGCAATCCAGAGCCGGTTCAATGACTGGCACGAGGAGACCGGCATCCCGATGAGTTGCCTGTCTCGCATCGCAGCCTGTTCCATGGGTGACAATCATTTGCGCTAGCTGCGTTGCCCAGCAGGACTGAGGGCCGCGTAGGGCGCGCATACGGCCGAGTACAGCTGCCGTGACCGGCGCATTGAATCATCCCAGGCATTGCGGTCTAGGCCGAGTTAATCGCCGTGCGCGCGCCGCGGCGCTTCGTTCTGGCATTCCCGCGGGCGGATTGGCGGCGGTTGCTGAGAGTCTGGTTTGGCGCCGGTCTGCGGCCTGGTTGGCTGTTGGCCGCGAGTCTTTCGGGTCGCGTCATGGCCTGATAAAGGATGATATGCTCAGGGGCTAAGAGATTGATCAATCGAGGAGCCTTGAAATGGCGCAATATATTGCAAACAGAGTGGCCACGGCGGGCGCGGATGCGGCCTTGGTGGATGAGCGCGGCAGCACCACTTGGACGGATCTGAATACGCGGGTGAATCAGATCATTGCCGCGCTGCGGGGCGCAGGGATCGAGTCGGGTGACACCATTGCGGTTTTCTCGGGCAACTGCCGAGAGTTCTTAGAAATCATGGCCGCGGCTGCCCATTGCGGCGTGATCTACGTGCCGGTGAACTGGCATTTTACGACCGATGAACTGCAGTATGTGGTGGATGATGCGGGCTGTAAAATGCTGTTTGCAGAAGGGCAGTTTTATGAGGTCACGAGCGCCGTCAAGGCCAGTAAGGGTCAACCCCTCACGCGAGTTGGAATCCGGATGACGCCTGCGCAAACAGCGGCTGACGGG
>Ga0206130_10004709_pt1 | contig 16622 bp, 7 predicted proteins | sample Helgoland_Spring_9_FD_148637 | JGI IMG/M metagenome (GOLD analysis project Ga0206130, IMG submission 148637) | Pelagic subsurface seawater microbial communities from Kabeltonne, Helgoland, North Sea - Helgoland_Spring_Bloom_20160512_1 | ecosystem: Environmental > Aquatic > Marine > Epipelagic ... | reverse complement strand
GCATCTAAAGCTACCAGCATTACTTACCGATAGTTAAGGCTCTGAGATACTGATACTTTGAGTAGAACACAGCTTCATTCTCTGGTGTGTATACACCCTCGGCAAACTGATACGACTCACCCTTCTTCAGTGTCACTGTCGGAGGATCGTATAGAGCGGATCTGTTCACGGAGTCTGTCTCTTCGTTTTGCGAGAACTTCAATCCGCAGGAGGTCAGCAGGAGTGCCAGAAGCACCATGATCAAATATGCTATCGCTGATTTTATCGTATTCATTATACAGTTTGCGGAGGTGTATCAGTGGAAGCACCCGCAGATAAGCCGTAGCCGCAACTACGAGTGCCTTAAAGATACCCATTACTCTGACTCTGGGAACAAGCTTACCTCGCCCTTGGTCACCAAGCGCAATGCAAATGCTACTACACCAAGCACCGCTAGGATGACTGATGATGACTCTGCTACCCACTCGCCCACTACTGGAACGAAGAAGGATACTGCGCCTGCTACTGCAGTGATGAAGCTAAGTGCGGCTGTTTTGGATTTGAATATGGATTTCATTGGTTTGTTTGTTGTTGTTAAAAGATTATCCGATGCGCCAGTTAGTGCCGTCATAGAAGACTGGAACGATGCTTGACCCAGTGCCAGCGACCACCGAATGAAACGTGGTTGCCGTTGCATCTGTCACCATTGCTACGTCACCCTGTGATGGCGATGCGGGTAGGGTGGAAACTGTATAGACCACCTTGGCTGGCGCTTGCCAGTTACCAGACCCATTAGCGTCTGACGTGAGAACCTTACCTGCACCCTCGTTGCCGTCTACCAGTCTGAGTGCCGAACCTTGGATGGCGAACTCGTTAACCGCTATGGATGATATGGGGTTGACGGTTGTATCCCCAAAGACCCTAGCACCCCCATGTGATGCTGTAGCGTTACCGCCAGCTATGAGTGTATCAACCGCCGAAGCGACCCCGTCAGTTGCACCAAGTGCTACGGAGTTTGTCCCGCTTAGCGCGTTTCTCTGACCACCCAACGCAACAGCGTTGCCCACGCTGACTTCGTTATTGTTTCCCGCAAGAATGCCAGCGTGCGAAGCTGTCGCAGATATTTCATTGTTTGTTCCCCCTAGTATAACATGGTTTGAGCCTGTGCCAGTAATCTCATTAATAATTCCGCCCATACATACACCCCTTGGGCTGACGTTGCTATTTTGATTGCCAGAGACTACTCCGTCACTACCCGATGATATGTTGCTAGTGCCTCCTATGGCTACCGATTGTGCGCCAGTAGCCTTGCTACGTCTACCAGCAAAAATGCCAGACCTTGCGCCAGATGCTACCTCGTCTCCATTCAAACGATTGAGCTGTAGGTCTACGCTTGAATCTCCACGTGGTGTGGTAGATGCAACAACCCCTTCGTCCAAGGGGCGAATATCAAGCGAGCCGACATCACCTTGTATCACACCCACAGTGCCACCATCAAGTGTTGCGTTTGACAAATCAATCGTTGGGTTGTCAGCAAAAACAAGTGCGCCTGTCCCCGTCTCGTCTGAAATGGTTGAGGCAAGTTGCGCTGATGTGGTTGATGCAAACTGAGAAAGCGGGTTCTCGACAAGTGCGTTTCCAGAACCTACATTCGACAGTTCAATCCAGCTACAAGTGCCGTCACCATTCTCTCGTAAAAAACTATTGCCTTGGGTTTCCCCAGTAGATGCTATTTCAGTTCCTTCAATGGGGTCGACTGTGATTACTTGTGATCCGTTGATTGAAAGATAAGTGCCAGTTCCTCCTAATGTAACGTCAGTAGAGTTGTCTGTTCCTGCTATGTCTACGTCAAGGTTAGTGCGAGCCGTAGATGCTGTTACGTCCGACAGGTTATTGGCTGTCTTTAGGAACGTGTCATTAGGGACTTCGCTTAGTTCGCCAGCGTCATCGAATCCAATGATAGTATCAGCCGTGCCTGTGCTTGCTCCGTCCTCGGTAGTATTAAATGTCAAGACATCACCAAGCTTGCGCCACACCCTGCGGATCTGCATATTCAGTCGGTCGAAGCTCTCCTCCAGCGTCTTGGCTGGTAGTGCGCCTGTCTCTTGCAGTGCTGTGGGCTGGTCGAATGGCACGTCTAGGACTACCACCACGGACTGCGATGGAGTGTATTCCAAGCTCGTCGTGAACTGACCAGTGCCAGCAGACCCATCACCTGTCAGCGTGTAGTAGCTGTCAGAGATAGCAACATCATCTACGTATACAGTTATGTGGCTGTCCTCCAGATACTTAAAGGTGATCGGGTAAGGTGTGGACGTTGTGCCGTTGCCTACGTAGGAATCTTTGGTCGATGTAGTGGTGATGGACATTGGATACTTGGGTTAATATTATGATATATACAGGGTTAAAAGTCAATCTTGAACTCTTTGATGAGATACTTCTCGATGCCATTGTCGCTTTGGTCTTGTTGTTCTATGAACTTTCTGCGACTCTCAGCGTCCATTTCAAGCAGGATCTCTCTGGATCTGGCAATGATTTCCTCTCTTCGCTGTGTCTCAATAGATCGGATCATGCGCCTCTCCTTGTTCTCTTTAGCTGATCTCATCTCATCCGCTGTGCTTTCATGCACTTTAGTGACCACCTTCTTAATACGCTTTTCGTATAGGTTGTAGGTATCCTCCTTAGTAAGACCTGTGGCTAGGGTATTGTTGACAAAGCCGAGCGTGTCTCTTGTGATGTTCGATGCCTGTGACAGCACTGCGGTCTGTGGAGCTACTGACCCCAGCATCTGGATGCCACGCAAGATAGCGTCTGCATTTTCACTGGCTGATCTTTGATCCCACTTAGATATGACTGACAGCATCTGAGTTGAACCTGCCCCTACTGTGCGTGTAAGCGGGTTACTACTAGAGCTAAATACATCCTGCCCCATAGCACGCTTTACTTGTCCAGAGATAAGCTCACCAGCAATAGGGATGCCAGAGAATGATTCGCCAATCATCATAGATAACAGCTTGTTGCCGTCAGATATATCGTTGATAAACTTTTCCTCTGCGTCATCACCCTCGCCATACCCTTTGAATAAAGCACCATAGAGTGCAGTCACGGCATGGATAAATGCGTTCACCCCTACGACTTGCACAAGCAACTGTTGAGCCGCTAGCGATTTGCTCTGCGCCCCCTTATTCATTACAAGCTTTCTTACGGCTAACGCATTGATAGCCATTTGCTTACGAGGTTCTGATTGGAACATCACAAGGAATTTCACTATTGGGGATCTGCTATTCTCAAACATTGACTTGCTTAACCTGTCGGTAGGCTGGGCGTATCTTGCCATGAGATCATCAACGTAGTCTAGAGCCTGCTCCTTAGCGTCTGCCTCGGACACGTTCTCAGCCCTCAGCTTCTTAAGCTTGGCAACGTAGGCAATAGCCATCGTCAAGTTTGATCCTGTATCTGCAATGTTGATACCTTGGACACCAACCTCTGCCATGCGGGTTGTAGTTGAGAACAATAAGTTGCCACTCTTGCCACCTTCCAGTGCATACCTTGTAGCTACAGATGCTCCCATCTTCAACCTTCTCTGGAATGTTTCAGACTTCAGTAGTTCCTTTGCTTCTTTGAATGCTTCTGGTCTGAGTCCAGAGATTAAGTCCTTAGCCTCTACGCCAAGTGCCACGTTGGATAGTGCAGAGAAGTTCTTCCAGATCGTAGACAGCTTCATACCAAGGATACCTAAAGACATACCCTTGCCCACAGTTCTGAAGAATCTGTCTGACTCTAGTTGCACCTGCGCCACGGCAGATCCCTGCGTTTCAATGTCATCCAGACGCTTGTTCACATGAGCCAAGAACCCTTCACCCTTAGACGCTCTAATGGCAAGCTGAACATCTTGACTTCTCAAAACCCCAGCCCACTTGCGTAGCACCTCAGCGTGAGACTTCCAGAAAGCGTCCTGCATGATGTGATGGTTAAAGGTGTGAACAGCATTCTGCCGTTTAGGGTCGGAGTTATGATTGACCCGCATCTTGTGCGCTGATGGGCGTTTACTTACGCCAGCAACATCTATGCCGTCTATCTGCAACCTGCTCTCTTGATTGGTAAGCTTATGCTCAAACACGGCAGGGAAGTAGTTTTCTACAGTTGCCATTGCCAAGCCATACTCACTTCTGTGTAGCTTCTCGGTGTCTGGGGTCATCTCACGTAGCTTGTTCTGCATCCACAAGCCAAGCTCCTTAACGTCATCGTCAAGTGCATCATCAAGTTGTGAGCGATACTTCTCGTCATGACCTGCGCTGTCATACTTATCCTTGAGGTCAAGTTGCTGAACAGCCAACCAGTCTTTTAGCAGGTCAAGCTGTGACATATTCCCAACGCTAATGCGCTGGCTAGGGTTGTGACGATCCACTACAGTCACCTTACTTCCTTGGTCAACTTGTTTGGCTAATGAGTTCAACCTAGCCTGCACTCTGGCAGTTCTGTTTTTACTTTTAATACCAAAGATATCAGAGAACACCTGCTTCATCTCCTCCTTGTGCTGGAGTTGCATCCACTCAAAGCTGTTGTTCGCCCTGCGGAAATCGTTAGTCATCTCCGCTACGACTTTACTACCTGCGCCCTTCATGTCCTCCTTTAGTAAGTCGGTAATGTTGTAGAAGCTCAGTTGCTCCCTAGCCGCATTGGCAAGCACGCTTTGCATTCCGCCTGCATTGTTTTTCTCAGTAATGCTTTTACCTATCTTAGATAGAGAGGAAGCAATAGCCTTAGCCTTGCTGTCTTTCCAGTCTTTACGTTTTTCTAGAACACCCAGCCACTGCTTGCGCCCCTCGTCCCAGTTGGTCTTCATGAGGTTCTTCATCATGGAGAGTCGATTGGAGTCTGCGTTTGCAATGTCAGCAAACATTTCATAGACGTATGCTAAGTCTTCATGCTCCTGTATCTTTGCTGGTGATGGGTCTTCCATCTCAAACAGTGTCTGCCTTAAGTCCTCAGCTTTGCGCCCAGCCTGCTCTGGTGTCAGCTTAACAGCTTCCTGTGCAACCTTAGCGATCTTGTGACCGACATCACCAATCTTACTCTGACCCTTATCAGATGCCCTCTGCTTGCTGGCAGGTTGACTGCGCTTAATCAGCTTATTGACATCAGCACGTAACTCCTTGCGTAGATACTTCTCTAGGGCTAGGTCTACTTTGTCAAGACGTTGTGATACATACCTAGCAAAGCCCTTGCTTGTCTTATACTCAGAGGCACGCTTCATTGTGCCTAGCTTTCTGCTAACCTGTGGAGGCAGGACTCTGGCAATAGCTTCGATCTGTGCCACGCTGGAGATGATAAACTCACGCTCATCCATCTCCTTGTCAGCTTCACTCATTGACTCGGCAGTCATCTTGCCGTAAGCTATACGCTTGTTATATATGCGCTCACGCACCTTGTTGAGCCTGCTCGCCATGTTCTTGTAGACTTCCAGCTTTGCGTCTGGGTCACGCATGAGGGCTGTGATACGCCCCATTACAGCGTCCTCTGCTGGTGCGATGGACATGGTTGTATCACCAGATGGGTCATATCCCCACTCATGAATAGAGTTGCCCTCCGTAAAGATCTCCTTGGCTTTAACTCTCTTGGTTAGTATTTCATAATCACCATTGAGATGAGCCTCTCCGTGCATTTTGGCATACTGCCTGTTAATAGACACCCAATCACCAGCGTTTATCTCGGCTGTCTTTTCTGGTAAAGCCCTCAACCTATCTATTTCTTCTGATGCCCACTCATACCACTCACTACCACTCTTTGAGCCGTCATCAAATTTAGCTGGGATGTTATTCCTCCTTTGGTATTGTTTCTTAGCTTGCTCTAACTCATATGCTCTCGCATGGGGATCTGCAAACTCGCTGGGAATAGATCTATATATTGCTACTTGGGCATTGGGCTTCCCCCTCATTCTTCGGATAACCTCTATGCTCTTTTGATCAAACGCACTACCATCCCCATAATAGCTAACAGCATCAGAGCCATAAATATCGTCTGGATAGATGTCCGTAAGGTTGTCACCAGAAGCACCATCCTCTGCCATTGCTGGCTGGTGTTGTCCTTGATATCCGATACTAAAGCTTATCTCATCCCGCATCTTAACAAGATCAGCATCTACCATCTCGTCGTAAATATAATCCAATCCCCTTTTTATGGCAGAAGCACTATCGCCTTCTCCAAAACTCCAGATATAACCACCCCGAACACCTTTGTGGTTTGACAGTCTAACTGTCCCCTCAGCTGGGCGAGTAAGGTTGTTTTCGGCTACATACTCATCAGCTTCAAATGACAAATTGATTTGCCAATATGTAGAAGCACCATTGTCGTAATCGTTATCTACTTCATATCCATATTGGTTAAACATCTGTGACAATACATCCGTAACCTCATCTATTAGAGATACACGTTTGTCTGTTGATTCGGCATCTTTCCTGTAATCTTGCAGTTTTGAAAAAATAGATTCTGCTCCGTTATCTCGTATCTCTTGTTCCTGTGCTGTGTCCATGTCGCCAGACTTAACTGCTCCCATGTAGGTTGCGTCTTGTGCGATGGAGAAGGTGATATGCTCCTTAGCATCATATGACTTATTCTGCTGACTCATCATCTGACCAGCTATAGATGGATACATATCCTCAATGTTGTGGATATTCTTCATCTTAGCTACTGGTTCACCCTTGACTACATAGTTGTAGCTCAAGTGTTCGGTTACTCCAGCCTCCGTAGCTGTCTGGATAGGAGAACCTTTTTCTATTGCATCAAGCTTAATGAGTCCTACAACGTCACCTTTCTTCATGCCTTTGAAAGCTGGCTCTTCTATAGCCTCTACGATCTCTTTGGCATCTGGATACCCACGCTTGGCTGATAGCTGTGCGCCTAGGAGTTTTCCGTATATAGTCTCCCCCTTAGCTCTTACCTTAGTGGCTTTTCCTTGAGTGCCTCTAGTAAGGTAGTGAGACCCCCTGTCGGACTGACCCATGTCCAGCATAAACTCTCGAACTTGGTCGTAGCTTGTTACTTTCTCTCCATCTCTGTGGTAGGTAGCCAAGGTCATCTCATCGACTGGCTCTGCTGGTTTCTCGCCCTTCTTCTCTGCGGCTTCGTTAGCTTTCTTCTCGGCATTGCGCTTCTTGTTGACGATGGACTTAATTGCCGCCTTACGCACCTTGTGAAATTCATCCATGAACTCAGCCTTCTTCTCCTCAGTGTTGAGTATATTGTCCATCCTGTTCAGCCAGATAGTGGCAAACGTCTTGTTGCCTACCACGTTGCCCTCAGTCATTAAGACTAGCTTAACGTAGCCTCCGTGCTGTGCTGCTCTGTCTACTACTGTCCGTGCGACACCTATTGAGTTGAACGCCCAAGCAATCCTAGACTCAAGGTTCTCAACTATAGATGGATAGAACATACCACCCTGTAGCGGGACACCCTCAAATTCACCCACACGCATCCTGTCAATGTGGATTGCAGACGTTGTGTCTGTCTCGGAAAGTATCTGATTAGCGAGTTCCTCGGTCATCAAAGGGAATACCTCTGGCAGACTCTTAGGTGATACACTGTAAGAGGGGTCGCTCCAGTCGATCTCTGGCTTGCTATCGTCTGGCTTAATAGTCTCTGCTGGAGAGTCTGGCGCAGGCGTGCCAGCTTCTGTATCAGCACCCTCACCTATTTGCTTCTCCTCTGCCGTCATCTCTGGGGTAACCGATAACGATGTCCCCTCAACATCACCTAGTATCTCTTGACGCACCTCCTCGGTCTGGCGTGCTATCTGCTCGTCCATGTTAAGTCCTACTGACTGGTCGAGTAGTGTCTGGAAGTCTGTGTCGATCTTGCCCTCTGCCTGTAGCTTGAGTAAGCTCTCAGCGGCATCTAGTATGGATTTGAAGAACTGCTTTAACGCACGAATCAAGCTGGACAGCTTGCCCATTTTGTTGTCTTTGGATGCGTTCCATAGATTAGCTTTTGCCAAATCAGAAAACGCCTCCACCATGCGACCATCGGTAATATCCTCAACGGATTTAAAACCCCACTTTACTGAATCGCCACTGTCCTTTTGGTATTTAAACAGTTGCTCCTTAACCCAGTCCTTTGACACTACATCCTTGTGTATCATTGTCTTAAGGAATCCCTCACTGGCATCCTCGTATACATCAGCAATGTTGCCACCCTTGGCTACCTTCTGGACATACCCTCTGCCGTTCTTGGCTAGGGTTACCTGTGCGTTAATAGTCCACGCCTCAAGGTCTTTGACAGTTGCTGGACGCAAAATATTCTTACGCAATAGTTCGTGCTGAACACGCTCTAGCGCAATCTCCATGTTCTTTTTAGACTGTGCGCCAAACTCCGCTAAGGTAGTAAGGTCTTGATCTAGTGCAATGTCTGCCTCGACACCCGCCTTTGCCTGCGCCTCCTTAAGCTCCTTGACCGCAAGCTTCATTGCCTCCTTATTTTTAGGCATGGCATCAATACGTTGTGCCTGCTCTGCCATTGCTCCAAGGAACATTTGATCTACCTTTTGGTAGTGCTGAAGCATAGCCTCGTCTGCCTGCTCCTTGGTTTCAAATGTTTGGTTAGGTGCAACGTCTGTATTCGGTGACACAAAATCCCAGCGTCCGTCCTCACGCTCCTCAAGGTGGGCATCGTATTTCATTGCAAAGTCAAACTGAGCTTCACGAACACGTAGGTTTACCTTGTCATCTTCTGTGCCGTCTTCTTCTACACGTTGCTTATACTCATCAAGTTCAGCCTTAAGCACACGCCTGTCTGCGCCATCAGCCTTGGCTTGATTCATGTTAGCTCTGCGCTCTTGCTGGCTCATGTCCTCAAGACCATCTTGGAACATTTCAAAAGCTTTCGTCGTGTTGCCATTTTTGTTTGCTTCAATAATAGCGTCTGCCTGTGCCTCTGGAAAACCTTGTAAAAGCAACTTGTCTTTGTCGCTCAGTATGCGCTTTACGTTAGCACCACCAAACTTGTCGTATGCTCCACGACCACCAGCGCCCAGCATTGACATACCAAGTAGAGAAACGAATAGCTCACCATCAATGAATGGCACTTTGTCGCCATCCTCCATCATCCAGAAGTTCCTGTCCCAGTCCTCCTGTGTTACGTCTGGAATGTCTGCACCAGCGGCTACCCACATCTTATGGAAGATTGGGTTGGTCATGTTTTGGGCAACCTCCTCAGCGTAGTTAGTCGCTTGAGCGGATGCAACTCGGACTCCGAACACACCTGCGGCTCGCCTCACTCCTGTGCCACCTACAAACTTAGTCAGCGTAGGGAAGCCACTAAACACCATCTTATACTTGAACCGCTCCAGTGATGCATCAACTACAGCATCAGCTTGAGAGATAGACCAGCGAGTGTCTGGACTCATGTCTGGATACTCAATGCGTAACTGCTCATCACGCTTAGATGCCATGTCAAGAGCCATAGCACCAAAGCCAGCCCAGCCTAAAGCAAACATTCCTGCGTAGTGAATATTAGCCGCAGTCGTCTGTGCAATCATCTCGCCTGTGCCTTGGGCTTCGATATCTTTGTAGATGTTGCGTGCCATGCGAAGGTCTTGCATTAGCTCTGTGCGTTGACGTAAAGGTTCTGCGATCTTATCGTCTTTAATCTCTAATGCTTTAGGTATGAATACATTAGGGTCAAGCAATGCCTTGGTGCTTCCGCTGGTGATATCTTCAATAGACCCACTAATAGCCCTCTGCATAGACTTAGCCACCCTGTTAACAGCCCCCTCGACCTCTTCGCCCTCAAGCTCTGCCAGCTTAAATATAAGACTTAGTATTTCTTGACGATCCTCTGGTGACTCTTCCATCAGTTGGTTCGCCATTTTAAGTCTTCCTTGAACCTCAGCACCCGATGGCTTGCGTGCGTCTAGTGTCTCTGGACGTTTGTCTCCCTCACCTAGTAATGTTAAATACTCCTTAGCTTTAATGATGTTGTTGCCATACTCACCATAAATATAGTCTGCCGCCATCCTGTAGACTTGAGCCTGCCTGTCACCCTCTGGTGTTCCCAGCTTGCCAGTGACTGTCTTCTCAATGGAATCGCCACGTAGTGCCATATCCAATCCCTCTGACCAATACTGGTCGTCACGCTTCATGGATTCTCCCATATCAAACACCTCGCCTTTAATCTGATCAAAAACAGATTTGATGTTGGGGTCTTTAATGTTCTTCTGGTTGCCATACATACCCACATAAGTGTCCATGTTTTTAACAACCTCGTCCATTGGCTTGTTATACATCTCAGAAAAATATCCACCTACAGACATTATCTCATAAGCTTCATCATTCATGTTGGGGTAATCAGCCCTCGAGTCATAAGTAAACATACCATAGTGGTAGTCTTTGATGCGGTAAGCCCGATTCATGCTGGCTTGCCTGTTGTCATAAGCCTCGTAATCCTTGTAGGCGTTGGGGTCATCCCCGACATACTGGTCTAAAATAGGAGTCGAAAAAGATTCCCCGACTGGATAGGTCTCCTCCTGTAGCTTATACAGTGAAGCTTGGAACATATGTGACGGCACTTGGTTCTTGTATGCCTCCACACGATTCATGTCTAGTGGCTCGCCTGTGCCACCTCTGGCGTAATCGTCAAACTCACTGCGTAGCTGTTCGTGCTGATTCGCTTGTTCTTCTGCCTTCTGCTTGCGTATGTTGCTAAGAGCTATGTTCTCCTCTAAGCCACCAGTGATTTGGTCTAGTTCGTTTGCCATGTTATAAAGTTTAGATTCCTCTTGCGGGGACTCCTGTTGAGGGGTGATACTCAAATTGCATTGTGTCTTTGTTCTTCCATGAGCCTCCCCATACAAGTCCGTGCTTTGCCGCTATCTGATCAATGTTTGGTATTTCACTGATAGCATCGTCACCACCCCAGAAAGCTTTATTCTCATCCCAGTTAATGTCAATAGCATTTCCGTAAGAATGTTGAGAAAGGCTCTTTTTGCCACGCTTGTTGCGCCAGTTGTATCCAGCACTATGACTTGGTTTAATTTGATAACCTACCTCGTTTTCAAGCTCTTGCAGAAAAGATTGGAAGTTGCCAGCCACTGTCTTGTTGACCTTGAAGGATGCACCAGATGGGGACTCCACAGCAACCAAGTTTCTCTCTACTTCTTTTCTGGTATTACCACCAGCCCACCCAGAAGACCCACCGAAGTTGGCTTTATTAGACACCTTGCCTGTAGACGTATCCATTTGCTGTTGCTTCAAAGACTTGTTCTTAAGCATATGTCTTCTTCCTCCGTGCGTGTTTATCTTCTTTTTCAGTGGCTCGGTGTTACCACTGCGGATAGATGAATTGCTTGGGCTGTATTCATTAACAGCACTTTGTTCGTTCATTTTCTTACTTACCCATGCTCTGACTTCTGTTGATGTCGCATCTGGATTTTTATCAATAAACTCCCTGCCTTCACGCAAAAAGTCACGTTGTCGTTGTGATGCTTTATTCTTCTCCATTAAAGAAAGATTGTCCCAAGTGTCATCAGAAACCTGCGGTGAAAAGTTTAAAGCTTTTAAATGGTATTCAGCAAGTGCTTTCAGCTCATCGTTGTTACTAGCAATATTTTTAGACTGCAGATTTTCACCCCCTTTTTGGTATGGGTTGTGTCGGTATAGGTCTGCGGTGATGTAGCCGTAGCCCTTGTGTGTGCCGATCATGGATCTAATCTCTACTGATTGACTGTTATAGTATTGCAAGTAATCTTCTTCGGTCATCTCCTTGCGCTTCTCTGACAGCTTGGCGAGGATGCCGTTTATTTCAGAAAGCTCGACATTAGTAAGCGGGAGATTTCTCTCCATGCCATTGCGAAGCTTCATGATGTCACCATCGCCAACTTGGCTGAACAAGCCCTGCTCTTGCATACTGTCAAAGTCCTCTAGCGAAACTCCGTCTCCAGTAAGCATAGCCTCGTCAAGTGCGTCCAGTTGCTCTCTTGCTTGCACGTTTCTTTTGTTTGCAGTGTAACTATACAGCTTGTCTTTTTCGTCTCTAGAATAACCTTTTAAATCGGGTATTCCTTCTAGATACTTTTGAGGGTCTGCGCTGGCTAGGTCTTTTGCATCGTCCATTCTTTGAATGTCATAACCTTTTTTGATTTGAATTTCAGCATTAGCAATAGTATCAGCAGTCAAATGACTTCTGCCTTGATCTAGTGCCATTGACGCTTCTTCGGGGTTCTTGTTTGCTAAGGAGAGCTTGACATTCGCCAAAGCCTCATCAGCTAGGTTCATGTTGATGCGCTTTTGCATCCCTTGTAGCGTGCCGTATTCAAAGTCGCTAGACCATGCTTCTTTTGAAAGTTGCAGGTTTAATTGACCATTTTTGGTGTATGTTTTAATGCCGTCATTGTAGGCATCAAATTCCTTCATCAGCTTCTGTCTGTTCTCGTCCCAGATTAGCGGGTCACGCTTGTTCTTGTCTTGGAAGATGTTCTGCTTGGCTTGTATTTCCTTCCACTTCTGCTTTGCACGAATAAGGTCTGTGCGCTCTTGTGCGTCCACAGTAGCCTCCATTATCTTTGAAACATCTTGACCAGTCTGCGCCAGTGTCTGCCCAAGCTTCGCCATAGCATTACCTGCTTGGCTTGCCGCTCCTGCGCTCATGTTTACGCGGGTGTTGCCACCCTGCACCATTTTGTAATCTTGTTGTCTCATGATGTTTTATCCATTATATGGCAAAGCCTTTAATGGCGATGTTTGTTTTGGATTTGGATTAGTTGGAGAAGCCATATTCATATCTCTTAAAGAAGATGCCACGCTACCCATTCCACTCAAAGCTGTGCCATATATGTTATACTTGGATGCTGTCTTAGCCTGCTGTCCTTCCCATAAACTCATCTGAGCCTGCCCACGTAGTTGCTTGGCTTGCGTTGATGCCCTCTCCCAGATGTCATCTATTTCGGTCTGATGACGCTCAGATGCCTCTATAAGAGAGTCTGATACTGCGCCAGTCTCAGTAAGCCCACTTCTTGCGCCCAACGCCCTCATGCGTGCAATTTCACGTTTATTGTTCTCACGCTCACGCCTCATGTTTTTCTGCGCCACGCTTTCATCGTATGCCGCTTGCTTACGTGCTTGGTCTGCGTTCCACTCGGCAGACTGTTCAGCCGCCTTAGCCGCTTGTTGCTGTCCATAAATAGACGTTCCAGTGCCGAGAATGGCTGATGCTATTGCTATGATTGTAAACGGTTCCATTATAATATTAAGCTCATGTTAATGCTGTTGTCGTCAATGATCTGAAACCCCCAGCGTTTCTCACATATCTTTGCTAGTGTATCGCACCACGTAGTGCCACGAATCATCTGGTAGCCGTCCTGCTGAAGAATGTCCAGCATATGATCCATCATGTATTGGACTGCCTTCATCTTCTGCATAGGAGACTTTACCTTGTGATTGGTTACGAGATGCTCTAGGAAAGCTACGCCCACGCCTTTGCTACGATACGCCCACAGAGCGCACGCTGGCTCATTGTCAGACGTGTAGCCGATTAACCCAATAGTCTGTAGCTGGGAAAGGTTAACCACTGGAGAACCAGAAGCGACCCACCATCTACTAACCATGTCGTAGTCTGAATCTTTGAATAGGCGTGTTCTCATTGTGTTAATGTTTCCCCATTGTAAACGATTGTATGACTGCTTGTAAAGTAAAAGGATAGGGTTCTGCGTGTTTTATTCTCCAAAACTTCTGCCTGCTGTGGCCGCCCTCTGCGAACACCTCTGAGTATCCAGACTTGAGCGGTATGCTACCGTCCATTGCCTCGCCTGCTGTGTGATAGATTAGCTCTTGGTAGCTCTCGCTATCGTATGCGATAGATCCACCTAACGACTTGTGCAACATCAACTTGCTCTGGTATAGTTGCTTACGCTTGCCGTATGTGCTACCCCCCTTGTATGTAACCTCAAGGTCAAGTGGCTCAAACTCAGATACCACTGGCAATCCTACAATCACTGTGTCTGCTGGTATTGACAATGTAATTACACCGCTAGAGACTACGTATTCGCCCTTGATACCGTCAGCTAGGACGCAGACTGTCTCGCCCTCTAGGTGACCAAGACCAGATACCGATGTAAGATCTGTGCCTGTAGCTTTAACACCAGCGTCAACATACCAGAGGTTGTCAGTGTCTAGTGCCTCCTGTTTGGCTCTATTGCCCACTGTGAAGTGTTCTATGTGTCTTTTGGTGTCACCATTCACTTCACGCTTTACAACGCACCAGACCTCATCCTCGTCCGAATTCTCGTTGCCACTTGATGGCAGAACAGCCACAGACTCAAAGCTTCCGTTTTGTGTTGTGAACTTGCACCAGCCTGTGACCTCAAGCTTTGGCTCGTAGACCATGTGACACAACGTGCCGTCCTCTTGGACTGTATATGCGCCTGTGTATGGCTCTCTGAGGTGTGCCATCTGCTGAACTCCACTAGCAAACAAGTGATTACAAAGTAATGACACCTCCTCGCCAGTGTAGCCGTCACGCTCCAGTGAATATGCCAGCATATTGATGGTGGTGCGTCCACGTTGCAGGCACATTAAGCTGTCACGCATTGGTAGCGCACCCCTGTGTGCAGACCCCATTGACTCGTTCCAGCGAACAATAGGAAGGTTCTCTGGTGACTGCGCCTCGTCTTGTTTGCGGGTTAGTAAGATGCCTTCAAGACTAGCTGTGCCTACAAATATCTCACGTTGTGCAGAGATCCATTGAACAGAACTCTGGTCATCAGCAAGTGTTTCAATAAAGAAGGGCGCATCAGCTAGTGTAGTGGTCGCTAAGAAGTTCTCGTAATCGTTAATACCAGAGTAGAAAAACCCCTGTGGCTTTCTGGCTGTTCCTGCAAAAATCAGCCTGTTGTCAAATAACGCAATCGAACGTGGATAGCCCTGCCTAGGTGAAAAACCAGACTCCTGCCATAATACTGACGGTTCGCCAGCTACGTTAATGTTTTTAGTTACAGTGGCGTTAGCCGTAACACCATCTACTACAGATGTTATTGCCGCTTCACCATACCTTGCTCCAGCCAAGACATTTAGTTCGCCACTCATGGCATCACCATTATGGGGGATAGCAATTTGCTTGACTCGTATTTTAACCTCCTCACCACCTTCGTTTTCTTCTACAAGATAGTTTTGATCGTTGGAGCTTGATAAGACTTTAATAGTAGTGAAAGTAGTCCCTCCATCAATAGATCGTTGCAATGACCAAACACCATTCCAAATACCCCTTGTTCTAAATGACCACTCATCGCTGACTGTAACAGTAACTCGATTCATGCCCTCTTCAAAATAGAAAGGAGCGTCGTCTGGCTCTGTTACAAGATCCCAGTCTGCTGTATTTACTGTAGGGTCATCGCTAGAAATGTGTGGGTCTGTGCAAATATATACTAAGCCAGCGTGTGTCACCAGATCATTAATAGCGTATGTCCCCCCAACCCATGTTGTTGATGGGTCATAGGCGTTAGTGCATCGAAACAAATATCTTTTTTCGCTTGTTGGTGTTTGGTATGTGTTGTCGGTGACGTTGTATCCGTTTGTGGGCACAAACTCGGGAACTGCGGCAGGCGAGCCAGTAGAGCCAAACGTATAAATGTTGCCCTCCTCAATGTGTTGTAGGCGCAGTGTCGAGCCTACATAACTGTCATCAAATAAATCTTCACTAGCGGTAAGGGTAATACTCCCTGTCACATCGGATGCTGTAATGGTGACCTCTGTGGGATCTGCATCGGGATCGACAAATGGCAGGTTTAAATCGGCAACAATATATACCCACCTGTCATCCGCAAACCTTATTAGCTTACCAACTGGATGATTAGGGTGAACTATATAAACTACATCGTTAACAGCTCGGATTTGCAGTTCATACAGTTCGTCTTCTTGGTATGGTGTCTCCACCTCCAGAGTGCCGTCAGATGGTAGCGGTTTAAATACATTTGTGTTGTTAATGTTTGTCGCAGATGACTTCTTAAGCACTAGGTAACTTGTGCCTGCGTTCTCAACGATATCACCAGCATTGTATAGGTCACCAGATACCCAAGTCTCACCTGTTGCGTGCGGGACTAAAAGATCATTACTCCAGAAGCGGATATACTCATGACCAAACTCTAGGATGAACTTGGTGTTGACTGAATACTGAAACGGGTGCAGGACGCACACTCTGTCGTCCTCCTTAGCGTAGCCAAGGTGCTTTGTGCCACTGCGCTTCTCTACCTGTCCGTAGCGGTTCGGTATGAAGTTCTCGCACGTTCTAGACGCAGACTGGTAGTTCCCTAGATCGTATCGTCCCTTGAGAACTTCGCTCCAGATTCCTCCGTTAAATTTTATGTTGGCTGTTTCCATTAGAAAGGTGAATCAGTTGAGTAGGTTGAGTTGACGTTTGTGCCGTCATTGCTTCCAGCGTAATCAAGCACATCGTCATTATCGGTCAGCTGCCATCCGACAAGGTTGGTCTGATAGTCTGTGCCAGCTTCAAGGTTGGCAAACTCGGATGCTAAGACAATCTCATCGTATATACGAACGTCAGCAATGTTGCCAGCAAACTCAAAATCAGCGGTCGTGCTTGACGTATACGTGCCACCAATGGCTAAAGGCTGAGTGCTGTCCTGTATTTCACTTGGGGTT
>Ga0206130_10004707_pt1 | contig 16637 bp, 13 predicted proteins | sample Helgoland_Spring_9_FD_148637 | JGI IMG/M metagenome (GOLD analysis project Ga0206130, IMG submission 148637) | Pelagic subsurface seawater microbial communities from Kabeltonne, Helgoland, North Sea - Helgoland_Spring_Bloom_20160512_1 | ecosystem: Environmental > Aquatic > Marine > Epipelagic ... | reverse complement strand
TTTTATAAACCCTTCTGCCTCTGGTAGTTGTGGGTGTGGCGCTACCTTTTCGTATTAAAGTATTTATTTTTTATATCTATATATAAACCGGTAGTTTAAATAAATGGGAAACACCAACGTTGGAACAGTTGGCAACTGGGATTTAACTGATCGAGAATGTCGAGTCCGGCACGGACAAAACAAGACAGAAACAGTCGGGGGCGTATTTGTCAGGGTACTATGCAATGAGTGCAAACGTATTACATGTAACGAGGGTGGGAAATGTACAGGGCTAATCAGCACATGGAATTCCCCATTTAGTAATTCATGTGGAACAGACGCTGATAATGTCACCTTGTCATGCCACGGAGGCTTCGGAGAACCTATTGAGAAGCTGTGCAACGAGGCAATGGAGGCTACCATTTGTGAATCTGGCGAATGTACGTATGACGATGCCAAATGTTTATTTGACGGTAACAAAAATGAAACTTATTATTATGGCACATGTCAGAAAGATGACTTCGTAATTAGCGATGGCTGGATAGGTGTGTTTATTGCTGTACCTGTTGTTCTTTTCATAATTTGGGCATGGAATCGAAATAAGAACCGGAAAAAGCAGGAAAAAAAGAATAAAAGCAAGTTTGATAGCGAACTGAGGAAAATGCGCCGTCGCGCGCGCGGCTATAGACAACCTCGGACAGATTTTAAGATGGCTCGTTCGGATTCGGTTTAAATCCGGGACCGACCCGCCAGTATCGTATAGCCCCCTTTCTTTTAAATAATGGCACTAAATCCGGGTGATATTCCAATGCTAGATCCAATGGCCTGTAATCGTCGTGGTTGACACTATTCAGTACCTTTATATCAAGGCTCGGGTGGTTCAAAATGCGTGTACATATGTCAAGCGGAATGGTGTACATTGCCATGAGGTGAAATACCGTCTCTAACTCTATCCAATGGTATGTAGGGGTGGTTATTATCGTGGAAACCTGTAAGTTTGGGCATTCTAGTATGAAATCTATCATTTCTGTCTTCTCCGATGCAATTGCCGCTATCAATGGTGTGCTTTTGGTATATTTTCCCATGGGTAGTACGGTATTGACAAGGTGTATGTCTTTGCGAACCTTCTCTATGTCGCCTTGCACGATATGTTTCATAAAGGGATGCATTTCTTAGTGTTTATGTTTATATTTATAGGTTAAGGTTTGAAATATCCAGTCTATCCAGTATTCACCGTAGTTTCCTATTCCTAGTCTGTGGTGTTTCAAATGATGGTCTGAAAATGCAAATCTTGGATCGTGATAGGCAACCCCTTTGGTAAAGCATATAATATTTGCAATTATCAAATCAACCCATGTATATTGTATGAAAAAGATGGGGAATATGCTACCAATGCAACTTACGCTATTTTCTAAGAAAGAAGCCCTGAAGGTGTCTTGCCATTTCGTTTCGAGTGTTGCGTGATGCAATTTGTGGTATTGGTATAGATACTTGGTGTGTAATAGACGGTGAATGAAGTAATTCCATAGGTCATATGAAATAATAAACAATAAAACCGGCAGCATTTTAATCGTTATGGTTAGAATAAATAGTATGTTTTTACCTTAGTATATTGTACAATTCTAGATCAATGCCCCTTGGTTGTCCTAAAGCAATGTATTGTACTCTCATCTTGGCTTCGTTTTCCCTGTGTGGTATGGGTATGTCTGGTTTAATACTGACGACCTCCCAATCCTTGGTTTCTGGCGTTTCCCCCTGTTCCCAACACTGAATGTGTTCCTTCATGTCCACTATGGTCTGTTGTAGTCTGTAAACTTCCTTGTATAGTTCGGTGACTTCATCTTCCCTCTTGCGTTTCTTGGTCAATAATTTGCATTGGTCTCTTAGGTCTCCCATGCTCCGTTTAGATTCTTTGTGATTGACTCGCTTCCAGCTGCTGTATCTAGTGTAGTATTCTTCAAGGACATCCTGTAAACAGGCTTCTGTCCATGCTGTGAGCGACGAAAATGCGGTTACGCCCTGTAGTATTGGTTTGTTTTTCCCCATGGTGGTCATGTCGCACTCTCCGATCAATCCGCCTGCCAATATTTTAGCCGTAAATTGATTTCCTTTGAATGTGAAAAACACGGTGTCCCTTTCGTGGACCAACCCGTGATGTAGCATGTCTACTAAGCTCATTTGATTATAACTCATGTGGTTATATACTGTAAATGTGAATCGGTTCTGAACAGCCGTTCCCCTGAATGCTCAAATGGCCCGACACTCCCGTGGATTGATATGTATAAGCGGTGTAATTGTTCATGGTCTCCCTGTCGATCATAACCGTTGGCGTATGTTCAAAAATGGTTTCTTGTCCTATTCTTAGAGTAAATTCCGTGTAACATGTGTTGGTAATCCATACGACTCGTTTGGTGTATACTCCCCCCTTTTTAGCGTATTCTTTCGCTGAAGATAGTATCTGAGTGTCTACGGTGGCCATGATGGTCGGGCATGGATCTATTACGGTTAGCGACATGTCTGGACTGGCGGGAATCCTAAAGTTCTCGTTGTGCGTATCCAATTCTGTAAATGGTATACCATTGAATTCGAAGGAGGAGCATCCTTCTGTATTGACAACGTACTCACCATGTCCGTATGCTGTACATACTTGCATGTTGCCGATGTTACAGTTCATTCTAATAATTTTCCGTATAGTCGGGCCAGTCGGTCTAAACGATATGGATAGTATACAGCATAGTAGTATAAGTGCCCCGATGGCATACATGTAAGGTAGTCCTAACTTGCGTTTTGGTTTTGGCGGCGGTTCTGGTTCTGGATGAATAAAGAACTCAATCTTTTTCTGTTTTTTGGTCAGATCCCTAATATCTATATTCAATTTAGGAAACTGTGACATTTTGTTTGCCTGCGTGTGATATATATACATAAAACGATGAATTACACTCCCCAAAGCGAGTACGAAAAGGAAACTATTCTCCACCTTGTGTCCTTGGCGATTAGAGGGCGAGGCATTGGGACTGTGGACCAGCGCATTTCTTACGGGGAGGATTACTTGTCGAAGCGGTACACCCTGAGCGAGGCACCAGTGTTTTTTAAGAAATACAAAGAGGAAGCATTGGACTTGGACGTGTGGCAAGGGAATGGTATATCGTATGTGATGGGAAACATTATAAGTTTGAACAATGATCTGAATCATGTGACAAAGACGATGTTGACATCCCTCCATGTATACTGTATAAGTAACTAAACTACATATATAAAGTATAACGTATAGTCTTAAATGTCTTGTGAGACTCAAGCGAATTGGAGGTCGAATCTGATCAATAGATACAGGGAGATGAAAAAACCAAAGATACCTACATGGCTGAAGGTGTTTTTTAGCCGTAAAGCTGAATATAAGATAGCATGTGGCGGTTCCAAGGGCGTTTTCGTCTTTGGAGATAAAGCTATATCGATACAAGAGAGAGAGAGAGACAAAAGAAAGCGGAAAAGGCAGAAGGTTAGAATTAAACAAATTAAGGAAAGGTTGTCACATATACCGTGGAAGTACAGAAAACATTTTAATTTTTACGACAAGCAGTTTGAATGGGAAGGTTTTGTGTTTCGTAGATTGGCCGCATGTCCATTGGGAACACTCGATGATTTGCTGTTCAGTGGAAAGTATGATCTGGAACAGCGTTTATTAAAGGATTTGATAGCTGCCTTAAATGAAGCTCACAAGGTGGGATTGATCATATCGGATTTGAAACCGGACAACATAATGTTGTGTAAGTGTTTTTGTCTTTCTTTTATCGATTTGGACAGTGCTATTCCGTTGCCGTATACCGATGGTAGAGTATATTCAACGAATTGGTGGAATATTTTGTCTCAGGCCAAAGATTATAATCTGGTAGCCAATAGAATCGAAAGATTGTTTAAGAGCTCGGATTGGATCGCGATTTCCCTTGTGGTGATGCTTCATTACGCTATGAGATTGTACGATCCGGATAAAGTCTTACAGGACCAGAACAATATTACTCGACGGGTTTACAGCGATTGGAAAACACGAGATCTGACATACGATGAAATACGTCTATTAATTAATGATTTGGATTTCAAAACTTGTTGTAGTAATATAGACGGGTTGGGGGATAGTTTAGGACCTGCTGCTCATGCGGTACTAAGAAGTTTTAATTACACATGGAAAACACTTCCGGACCAAGATACTATTGATGAATTGATACGAGTAAGTATAGATGGGAAGAGGACTCGTCAAATAAAAAAAAGTCTGGGTGTTTATCTTAAATTATAATACCGTGAAGAATACCTCTGTAGTACCTGTCGTACCCACTGTTGTAAATTTTTCCATCGTGAACATAACCCTCTTTGTATGTCAGTCTGGGGTATCGCTTCGCGAATGGGTGTAGTATGACGCCTGCTGCTTGCATGTCATGAATTATTTTGAGATCGTTGTTATCGACATGGCATACGTCCGTATAGATAATGATATTTTCGGTTCCGTTCACTTGTGCCAAACGTATCGGCTTTCTAAACATGTTCAACTGGTCTTTGAACACGTAGAAAAGCGCCTGTGAGAATGTTAGGCGACCGCTGACCATCTTAATCCCCAACGCTTTGGCAACGTCTCTTATTTTCCTCTGTGCCAATCTCTTGTCCAGTTTTTGACCGATGTCAAGTGAATCGAGTGCTTCTTTTGCGCTGTTATAACTCATAGTATGCTTAAAACGAGTATTCCAATGCTTGCAATTAATCCAGTGATATTAAATATACTTGCGTATACATCCAAAAGTTTTGGCGAGGCAAAGAGTAAAATAATGATCAGAATAATGTGCATGCCGTTCATTATTCTAACGCTTGGCTTGTCGTCCACATAGAATACCAGTGCTGCTAGGAATAAAAATTCGATAGGTAGGGTCAGTTCGTAAGTGTCGGTCCACTGGTCCCATGAACCGGTCCAACATGGGGTCCATCCAAATGCCCTATCTTCAACCCCATCGCACGTTATTCTCCCTTCTCCGTATTCAATATGCCATATGTGGCTCATAGGAGCTACAAGTAAGGCCGTAGCGTATATTAAGCTAAAGTATCCCATTTGGGTCCAGTAATAGTAAACGAACAGGGCAAAAAGAAGTAAGCATATTATTGTGGTTAGGATCATTTTTATTGTATGTTCATATCTTATATACTATTTTAGTTTTTCTTCGAGTCGGTTAAATTTATTGATAAGTTCATGTATTGTATGGCGAGTATGATACCGGCTTCAATCCGAATGTCCATTTTCTCTATCAAACATGGCAAGTGCTCCCATTGGATCCCATGGTGGCAGCTCGGTAACGTCCGACCCAACTTCTGAGAGTTTTAATGATGATAATGGTACAACCACTTCAAATACGTATTCGTCAAACCAAGCATTGGACATGTTGTAATATCCTTTTGCTGGTTCGGTCTCTGCCCACGAGTTTTCCACTTCCCAATGCAATACCTTACCATTTCTGGCCCGTGCACCCGTAAACACCATTGCGTGTGTCATGAGTGACTCTCCGTGTTCCAAACGTTGTCGTTTATCCATACCGTACTCTATGCCAAGCAATGAAGCGTGATTGACCAACTCAGTATCCATTGCACACTGTTCGCGATCAAAATGTTGCATGACATCGCATCCGAACCATACCGTTTGATTCTTCTTTAAGCTAGCAAGTGCAAGTTCCCTAAGTCGTTCAATTGGCAAATTAAGGTATTGTATTGGTTTTCCTTCTTTGACATTACCCAAAAACTTGACGGTGTATAGTTTTTGGTATGCATTTCTAGGATCGTTGACGATGCACACGAAATCGTTCACATCGAATGGGACATGTTTATCGTAGAATTGTTTAGGGGTCACATCCTCTGCCTTTCCAAGCCATGTAAACTGCGTGGGTGGTTCTCCTAAGAATTGGCAGAGAATGCTGTAAACTTCGTCCAAACATTTCTGTTTGTGTTTTTGTGGATCTTTGCTTGCCCTCAGTTGCATGGCATATTCTCTAAATTTTCGCGTCAGAACCATGTTCAAATCTTTTGAGTTGCTACTGTGATAGGTTTCACGATAGACCGACTTTGGCACCAACCCGTATTTCCTCACCAGATTGCAAAACATGTCCCACTGTCCACCGTCACACGTTGGGTCTTTTAACAGGTGCATCACCTCTCTGCTGCCGACGGGTTGCTCTTTTGTGGCGATGATGGCCTCCATTCCATAATTCAAGCGTTCCAGTTTGTCCCAAAAGAACAAATAAGATTGAGAGAATTCGAAGTCTTTGACCTCGTACGTTTTGATCATTTCTCTTCGTATGACATTCAAGGCCGCAAATATCCAGCAGGTACCACTGGACTTTTGATTGGTAACTTTGGGTTTTGGAGTCGTGGTGATATTGTAATAATGTTCGTACTGTTGACTTGTGGCACGATCCACTTGTAGTTTGGACAAAGGGTTATTGGAGACTACGTTTGCAATCGCTCGGTTGTGCTGTTTATGTAATTTCGAAATCATTTCTATAATTTACCGTTATATTTATATACCATTATGAATCAAACCCTCCAGCCAACAAGCACATCAGTACGTTAATCACTACCATGATCACAAACAGTGCACCCAATACCTTGGTGTTGTCACAACTGAAACGTATATCACGACGTCTTCCAAACCAACTTCTTTCATCCTTGGGCACGTTGGCGAGCAGTTCAAGGATTTCTACGGTCCCAAGAATGAGAAGCGCGTAACTAAACATTGCGGTTCTTCCAATTACACTGTTTCCATAGAGCGAGTAGCAGTCTTCCCATTGAAAACTGAGTAGCCAGTCACTGGGTTTGAGTGACATGACAATAAACGACCCAAATAGAATGTTTGCCAACCCATATGCCCATGTAAGCTCAGGTTCGAAGGCGTAGAAAGACACAAACGACCATAAGAAGTGAATGAGTGTTACGGCAAGGAACCATCCGTTGTATAGTCTACATTGGTTGTGTGGTTCAGCTCCACCATTGATCTGTTGGTGCCATACGGATACGGAAAAGATGCACAGGAGAATACGGATAAATCGGAACATTTAATTACAATGTCAATAAGTTTATAGTATATATTAATTATTTGTTTCTTATAAATGGCAGATCAAGACCCTATCATGAACAGTGTCATAGGCGGTTGGGTATTAGGTAATGTAATAATACTTATACAAATCTTGACGGAGTATAGCGCTGTGCTTTATTTTTTCGGTTTCCTCCTATATCCCTTTACCCTAGTATACATGATATTGTATTTTACCTTACTATCTGGCTTTTTATGTGCGATAATGAGCGGGTTTTGTTGGCTTTGGATCGCTCTTTTAGGGGAGGGTGCATATCAAGGTTGGGTGACATTCTTTGTGGTGATGACCGGTGTTGGTGGTTTGTTGATAATTGTCGGTGTATGGAGAAATAGGGAAACAGTTAAAGAAAAGGTAAAATCTGGTGTAAATTTTGTGAAAACCTTAAGAAAATCCGAAAACGTACAAGAATTAAAATTTTAATACTTTATAGGAACTTCTATTGAATTAATAAACTGCCATTTTAAATCTTCCTCGTGTTTGGTTAAATCGTCCTCCCAATCCTCTTCGTATAACTGTGTTTTTACATCCTTTGGAGTTAAAGCAATCACCTGTGCGACATATCCAATAGCATAAGCATTAATGTCTGTGAAAAACCAACCGTTCCAGTAACCCTTCATCTTATTGGCTCCTATACCACCCCATTCTTTTAGAGGAAAGTCGGTGCGCTCTGACTTCGACATGTTCAATACGTGGGGTTTTGCCTTCATACCGAACGTTTTCGCGCATTCTTCGGTCATCCATAGTCCATGAGGTCCAAGGGGTTCACCTTTCTTGGTATGCTCCCACTTCCATGTTTTGCCGTGTTTAAAATAAAGATTCCCTTCTGCTTTTAATTCACCGGCCGTATCTTCCATAAATTCACCAAACTTATTGGCCACATCTCTCATATTGGAAGCCAAGAGTTGATAAATTAGATTGTTGTACGCCCACTTACGAGAAGAGGAAGCTTCCTTTAACCTAATTGTAGAATATACTGCTAGTTTTTCATTTGCTTCCACTTGACGCCTGTAATCTTCATAATCCCACTGATCATCTTTAAAGCCGGTCTTCATATTCAATGCCATGCCTATAGTTATGCCGTTAAAAAACCCGGTATTCCTAGGTTTTTCATGGATATGGTACATCAGCCCAATGGCGGCTTTGGTAATGGACATAGTGTGAATCATTTGAAAAAAGATAGAGTGTAGTTATATAATAAAATATTAGTTGCATTTATTAATCTCACCGAATACTTCTACTGCCAGTGCGTACGCTTGGTCTGCCGCTACCCCTTCTGCTACTAGCTTCGTTTCAATTAATTCAGCGAGTTCTTTTCCTTTGTCGTCTAGTTTGTACGCTAGATCGGCAATGTCTTGAGTACCACAAAGTCTATCGTGCTTCTTATCGGGTGCGCGTATCTCTACGTCCAATCCCAAACCGGTGCATACCTTGTGTACTTTGCATTCTTCCGCGGACAGATGTTTTGTGGTACCATCACATGCGCATTCCGTTCCAGTAGCGGTGACTTCACATGTGGATTCTGCCCTTTCAGAGCATTGTCCAGTTTCGCACACTTTGTCCACGGCCCCTCCTTCTATGGTTCCAATATCGGAATCGATGGCCTTGATCTTTACATTTGACCCACGTCTCTTAAAGTCATTGGCTTGGCCTCTGGCTTTATTATTCTTCATTTCCGTGTCCTGAATCCAGAATTGTGGTTCCGCATTGGCATCGGCATCGAAATCGACCGCTCCTCCCTCCAATGTGGCTTCATTATCTTCCAACGACGAGCTCCTAATTCGAAGTTTTTTACAGTCTGTGGTACACCCGGTGAAGCTGGTTTTGAAGGCAGCTCCCCTCTTGGCCTTGTTGGCTAAAATGGTGGAAGTTCTGATATCAAACTCTGAATTTTTCGCAAGGAATGCTCCTCCGTCTTCTACGGCTTCATTTGCTTCCACGACCATGTTAGACATGGTAACCGTGTTGTCTTCTGACTTTAGGGCCCCCCCTTGGAGGGCTCTGTTTGATTTAAAGGATGAACCAGATATGGTGATATCCTTGGAAGCGGAAATGCCTCCACCTTCACCGGAATTGGCAATGTTGGCTTCAAAGTTTGTTCCGGTAATGTTGACAATTGTGTCCGTCTTGATGGCTCCTCCGTCTCCGGATGCGGCCCGATTTGCTTTGAAATCCGAGGCGTGAATTTCTACCGGTTCGGTTAGCGCGTCCGTGGCGATGGCTCCTCCTTCGGTTCCTTGGTTGTCTTCAAACATTATATTGCTTAGTGTCACCTTACTGGCGGCGTTTTTGACACGTATGGCTCCTCCTTGTAGAGAGGCCACATTGTCCGTAAATTTAACATTGTTTGCATCTATCTCCCCGTTATCAATCAGAATGGACCCTCCCTCTGTTCCTCGTCCTCCGTTGAGATCGACATCGTTGAGAGATAGCTTGAATCCTCCCGATACGGTAAAATGTCTGGCACCTTCCGCTGCTTTTATTTGTGGTACATCACCAGCTTGTGCACGTAACCCTTCTGTTACATATTGAATGGAAAGATCACCGGTTAAGCTTTCTTCCGCGCTAAGCTCACATGAAGTGCTAAGGTTGGTTATCGGGTATGTGATGGTACACAATGACCATTCTACCACGATTCTTCCTTTTCTGTAGGGGGTTTCGGTACTCAGGTAGTAGTACACTCCGGCAGTGTCTGGTGTGAATACAGTGACCGCCACATCTTCTTCCGCGTCTCCTATTCCCAAACTACTTGAAGGCAGAGTAGTGTATTGTGCTTTGTTGCATTCTTTACCGTCGCAATCGGCTTCACTGACAATTCGAAACGGGTCCCCGCTACTTGCCCTGTAAAAGGTGTGCGTTTCCCCTGCTCGAATGGTCATTTCACCATTGTTAGGTAGTGTGTCGATACGGAATGCATACAGGCCCGCCGTACTTACGACATGAGAAGTTCCTTGAAAGGTACATACGGTGTCAATCCCACTGGCTTCATCTCCCGCCGCTCTAACTTTACCGGGTAAGCAATTGACACATTCGTTGTTGAGAACCCGTTGATTTTCCGCGCAAATCACCGCTTCACATACCGTTACATTCACTTTATCGTCCCCTGCCGCTCGTATAGAGCCAACTGGACATGCTACGCATGCGGACCCATCATAATGGTGGTTTTCTTTGCATATACAGCTGGTGTTTAATCCCGAATATTCGGTGGCCGCACATGCGTCGCATACGGCTCCGTTCGGTTCGTATCCATCGCTACATGTACAGACGGTAGCTACGAGTGGGTCACTTCCTGCTCCGATAGTGGCACCTGTCGGACAAGCAACACATCCGCTTCCCGTGGCGTAATAATCCTGTTTGCAAGTGCACGCGGTGTTGTTTCCACTCGCATCATCACCTGCTAGCTTTTCTTCTCCGGTCGGACATGCGGTGCATACATTATCGAGTACCCGATGGTCTTCTAGACAGGAACAGTGGGTATCCACTGCCGGGTCGTCTCCAGCTGCTCTGGTACCCGCTACACAAGCTACGCATTGACCACCAGACACGTGGAAGTTTTCTGGACATGCGCATGAAGTGGCTCCATTGGCTAGCAAATCACCAGCAGTTCTTATTGAACCGGTAGGACAGGTTTGACATCCTTGTTGCAATGCTTTGGAATCGCCAGTTCCAGCTACTAATGGTCCGTAAGTAATGGGTGTAGGTGGAAAGGTATCGGCAAGATCCACGGATAGTGGCGAGAGCCTGTTTTCAATAGTGTCTCCTTGTCCCACTTCACCATATAAATTACGGCCCCAACATTTAACACTGTCGTCGTCTAACCGGGCACAAGTTACCCGGTGTGCACAAATAACACTTGATACACCTTCCATGATTTTTACAGGAGTATTTCGGTCAGTTGTAGTACCATCTCCCACTTGTCCATATGCGTTTCTCCCCCAACAATACAAATGTCCATTATCCAATACAGCGCACATGTTGTCTAAACCAATAGATATTTGTACCGCACTTGGAAGTGTATCGCCTATATTGGACACGGTGTGTTTACCAGCCCCGTATCCCACAGATGTACCACCGTCTCCGAATACTTCGTGAGAAGGCTGTCCCCAACATGTGATTTTCCCCGTATTCAACACGACACATGTATAGTACCTATTTGCATCGATTTTAATGGCACCGGTTACGCCCACGTCACCGGGGGTCGGGTCATCGGCAGTGGTTGCGCGTCCTATTTTGTCCTGTCTACCCCAACATTGTACAGTTCCATCGGTCAATAGAGCACAAGACGATTCCATGCCCACCGCGACCCCCATGGCATTGTTTATGTTTAACACATCAGTGGGTAAACTATTGGTGGAAATCGTCCCATCCCCCAATTGACCGTGCGTGTTTACACCCCAACATTTGACAGCGCCACTATTCATTACGGCACATGCAACATTAGTACCCATTGCCCAATCCGATACATCAGAAGCGGCGGTGGCCCTATTTGCAAAGCTAATTGCACCAGTCCCACTTTGTCCGTGTGTCTTATAACTGCTCTGGCCCCAGCATTCCAAAACACCGCTGGTTAGAAGTGCACACAGAACTGAGGAGGTGCCGCCCCCGGAGATTTTTTTAACGTCGGAAAGTAGATATGGTAAATTGGCCCCCATTTCGTTCGCGGCATCGCCAACATGGCCGGCGCCATTGTTAAATATATTCCAATCGTTTCTACCCCAGCATTTAGTACCACCGGATAAAACCGCACAAACAAATTCTCCGCCTCGTCCCAACGATTGTCCTTGAGACCCAACGGTGTACCCGCCGCATGTGTTATCGAGTGTACATTTCGCCTGACAGTCCGCTTCATCGCTACAAGAAGTCCCTTCGTATTTGTTCGTATCTGTTACGTAGCCGATAAACACATGTTCATTCTCCACACACGAACACCCTGTATCTGGTCCACTGGAATCGTCCCCTGCTGGCTTGTTGGTTCCTACTGGACAGGCAACACACTCGTTGTTTACTACCCGTTGGTTTTCACCGCAAAAGCAGTGGGTATCGGCATTTCCGGCATAATCACCGGCCGTTCTCGTTGCGCCTGCTGGACATGCGGTACACAAGTTACTTACTACATGATAATTTTCGTGGCATACACAGTAATGATTTTCTAGTCCAGAGTAGCACATGTTTGGATTACTAGATCCTGTTTCACACGCTACACAAACCTTGTTAATCACCTTCTGATTGTCTTTGCAAAAACAGTGGGTGTCTCCTCCATAGATCTGATCTCCCGCTAGCCTATACGAGTCGGCATCGCATGCTGTACACACGTTGTTGACCACGTGTTCATCTGTCTGGCAAGTGGTGGCTACGCACTGGGTTTCACCCAACGTGGGAATCAAGCCGGCAGAAACTGCTCCAGTGTATTGTGGACATGCTACGCAAATGCTTCCATCTGAATATTCGTTGTCGCTACAGGTTCTAGCAATACACGTCCCGTCTGGACCTCCTTTGGCCGTAATTCCATCATCATTTTCGTATCCAGTTGCACATGCTATACATGACGAGGTTTTTCCTTGTGAATCGGAAGTGCCAGCTACAGTTGGGCCATATTCTTTGTATATAACAATTTCACCTGTCCATAAATTTTCGCTGGATACACTGCCTAGAAGTTTTGAACCGTCTGCTGATATTGCGAGACTATTCCAACTCTTCGTTGAACCTACCGAGGTATCCTCCGTCCATGTAGTTCCATCGGTTGTAACCCATGTATTACCCCCCTCTTTACTGGCTACAATGGTCGATCCATCCGCGGACATTGCAATACCATACCAATTACCGCTAATAGCTCCCTTGACCCATGTAGACCCACTATCGGATGATATGTATATGTAGTCATTGTACGCTGCTGCCACCATTTTTGTTCCATCCGACGAGGAAGCAATGGAATACCACCATTCTGTGCTTCCTACAGAAGTGTCTTCCGTCCATGTGGCTCCGCTATCGGTAGAAACCCAAATATTGCCACTATATACCGTAGCAGCTAGTTTGCTCCCATCCGCGGAAGATGCAACGCGTGTCCATGCTTCTGAACTACCAACAACGTGTTCTGTCCAAGTGGCTCCACTATCACTAGAAGACCAGATATTTTCTCCGTTTGAAACCGCTACCAGCTTGGTTCCATCCGCCGAGGAAGCAATACCATACCAGTTTTGCACCGTAGCAACCGAGGTCCATGTGGCTCCACTATCAGTAGAGGTGAAAATGTTACCGTTATTGACTATCGCGGCCAATTTTGTTCCGTTTGAGGAAGAAGCAATACCATACCACTGTTGTGAGGTAGCAACCGGTGTCCATGTGGCTCCACTATCGGTAGAAGTGTAAATGTTACCATTGTATGGTACGGCCGCTAGTTTTGTCCCGTCTGCCGATGAAGCAACAGACTGCCAGTCTTGTGCGGTCCCTATTGTACTGTCTTCGCTCCATGAGGTGTATGGTGGAATAATGGTATATCCGCTACAAGTGGCATCCACGGAACACTTTGTGTGGCAATCCGTAGCATCGGAACATGCGGTTCCACCGTATTTGTTCGTATCCGATGCAAATGAACTCGAGGAACGTTCGGTGGCCTCGCAATATTGAACGGTCCCACATTCTGTTACATTGCCTCCACCACTATATGTACCACCCGCACATTGTGTGCATACCCTATCGTTTCCAGTTCCTACTACATAGTGGTCTTTTGCACATGGAATAAAATCACATCCGGTATCGTAACAGATATCGCATGTGCTATCTCCAGCTACATTTGTAAATCCTGCTGGACATGCGGTACACGAACCATTGACCGCTCGTTCACCGGTCGCGCACAGGCATTTACTAGCCTCTGTGGGGTTTACTGGCGTTGGCATGGTCCTTCCAGTAGGGCAAGCCAAGCAAACACCGTCTCCGACCGAGTATTGATCGGTTTGGCAGTCTGGAAATGTGCATGGAGTGCTTTCATTGACTCTAGCAGCCGGGTTGGTTCCAACACCGGGGCATGAGATGCATGCGCCGTTAGAAGCATACTCATTCGCATCACATAGTTCAATATCGTCGCACGTACTGTCTTCTCCTCTCCAATCACCCGGATCATTGAACCCAGTTGCACACGAAACGCACGCGTGACTGGAAACGTATTCGTCTTTACCACAGGTCCCGAAATCACATATGGTATCTCCATCATCAGGTAAATCACCTGCTTCGTTGGTTGCGTCCGTGGGACAAGCTACGCATGCTCCAGCAGAAGCATATTCATTCTCCAAGCATGGCGGTGTATAGCATGCTTGGTTCCCAACAACAGGATTGAGTGGGGTAGGTTGTATGTTTCCTCCAGTGCATGGCGTGCATACAAAGTCTTCTACGCCTTCTTCTGCCGCGCATGTGGTAAAACTACATGAGGTTAGCGCATCTGCTACATCGCCCGCTACCCGTGATCCCGTACCGCCACAAGGTGCGCACATGTATTCATCGCGATGAATCAAATAGGCATCGTACACGGCGTTTGCACTCATGGTTCCATCGGACAGGTAATAGTTGGTTCCGTCTTTTGTCAGGCCTTTGCATGCTTGATCCGCGACGCACATGCGTTTGGCCTTTTCTAGATCGGTGTAAGGAGAGCTGTAACCCGCCCCGTTACTTATTTGTTGGCCAGTGTGAAGAACAAATTTGAGTGATACATGTTCATCTGTTTCGCAAACATCTACACCATCACAGGTTCCGACTTGATCTACCGGTGAACCAGCGTCATTAAAGGTTCCATAACCACATGGTTGACATGCTGCTCCATCGGAGTATTCGTTCTTTCCACATACACATACAGTGTCTGGACCACCGGGGTCGCCCCCATAAGGCGCGGTTCCTTCTGTACAGTCTTCGCATTGATTGCTTAATACGTATTGGTTTTCCAAACATACGAAATTGGCATCACAGAAAGTATCTCCGAGTTCGTTTGTATCACCAGCATCGTTGGTAAATCCGGTTGGACATGGGACACAAGCCCCACTAACTACATGGTAGTCTTTGGCGCATGGAGCGATCAAACATTCGGTATTCGCTCCCGATTCATCGTCTCCTGCTGGTCTGGTACCACCAGTAGGACACTCTGTACATACCTTGTCCACTACATGTTGGTTAATACCACAAAAACAATAAGTATCGACCAAAGGATCGGCATCACCAGCAGGTCTAGTGGATCCCAATACGCATGCGGAACATGATCCACCCACAACTTTTTGGTCTTCGACACATGGAATAAAATCACATGTAGTATCGTCTAGTAAAGGATCGTCCATGGCCTCGTTGTTGTAGCCGGCTGGACAGAATTGGCAGCCTTTGGCTTTGACGAAGGAAGTACCAACCCCCCCTACTTGAAGCCCATATTCCCGCGAATATGTAATTTCACCGTTGTATATGTTAAGACTATACCCACCCGTTAATATTTTCGTCCCATCGGGGGATATGGCAATGCCTCTCCAATTTTTTCCATAATTTGCTGAAGGGTCTATGCTCCATGTAAGACCACTATCCGTAGATATATATATGTTTTCATTGTATGAATTAGCGATCGCAACTGTACCGTCTGCTGATACGTCTATACCTGTCCAATAGGACGCCGCTACATCACCGCCACTTTCACCCCAAGTTACACCCCCATCATGAGAGTAGCGGATGGGTTTATCACCTCCTACGGCGCTAAAGACTTTCATTCCGTCGCTCGACATCGCAAGATAACTGGTTGTGGAAGTAAAGGTGTGACCAATTTGCCACTCCGCACCATCATGTGAATACCATAAGTTATTTCCTTCCGAAGCCACCATTTTTGTCCCGTCTGATGATAGAACAATATCGTTCCAATTTTCGGTATTAGAGTTACTAACAGACCACGTGGCACCATCGTCGCTAGAGGTCCATATTTGGCCATCTGTATTGGATCTATATGTATTCACTAGCTTCGTACCATCGGATGATATTTTGCATTTCTGATATAATGGTCCATTAACCCAATCTGTGGCCAGATTTGTCCATGACTCACCGGAGTCGGTTGATACGTAACCTCCGTTTGCTCCTTGAAAACATGCGAATATTTTACTTCCATCGGCCGACATGCTAACAGATTTCCAATAATCGTCCGCTGGCGCTTTATCATTCCAAGTAACACCATTGTCGGTAGAAACGTAGAGTTTTTTACTCCAATCTCTCCCCGCTGCCAATCTAATGGTACCGTCTACCGACATGTCAAAAATATCCAAATTTCCAGTTGTCGTTGCAGCTGTTAATGTGATTTCGCCCCCTCCAGAAGTATACCCCGCACATGTAGCATTTGCGGCACACTTGCTCTCACAATCGGTTGTGTTGTCGCACGGTGTACTTCCATATTTCTTGGTATTGTCACTAGTAAAGGTGGTTTTGACATGGTATCCATCGTTGCATTTTTCCGTATCGTCACAGCTTCCTACGGTAGTATCTCCTACATCGTTGTACGCTCCCGGTGGACAAGAAACGCACTGGTGTTGGTTGTTT
>Ga0206130_10004705_pt1 | contig 16648 bp, 15 predicted proteins | sample Helgoland_Spring_9_FD_148637 | JGI IMG/M metagenome (GOLD analysis project Ga0206130, IMG submission 148637) | Pelagic subsurface seawater microbial communities from Kabeltonne, Helgoland, North Sea - Helgoland_Spring_Bloom_20160512_1 | ecosystem: Environmental > Aquatic > Marine > Epipelagic ... | reverse complement strand
CCTCCTATTTCAATCCCAAGACCTCCCAAACCTCCTATTTCAATTCCAAGACCTCCCAAACCTCCTATTTCAATTCCAAGACCTCCCAAACCTCCTATTTCAATTCCAAGACCTCATGTTTCAATTCCAAGACCGCCCATTATAATAAATGATGAACCAGATATTATTATTAATCAACCTCCAGATATTATTATTGAAGAAACACCAGATATTATTATTGAAGAAACACCAGATATTATTATTGAAGAAACACCAGATATTATTTTACTGCCGCCCATCGTTTTTGATGAACCAAAAGAAAATTCCACAATTGTTATTGAAAATGATAAAAATATCTTTTTACATCCTTATTTTATTTTAATTATGATTTTTATTATTATTTTAATAATATTTTCAATAAAAAAAATAAATAAAAATTGAAATATATATTAATAATTAAATAAAAATGGAGATTAATAATGTTTGCAAAATGATTGATGAACTTAATTATGAAGATAATAAAGATAATTTTATTAAAAAATATGAAATAATTAAAAATAATATAAATAAAATTGATGAAGAATTATTAAATGACAATACAGATATTAATAATTTAACATTTAAAAAAATAAATGTTTTAATAGAAAATATTAATATTGATGAAAATACTGATATAAAAAAATTAAATTATTATAATAAAATTATTCAAAAATATGAAGAATTAATTAAAAATGAAGAATTACAATTTACAAATGTGTAATATTTTTATAATATATATATATATATTAATGTATGAAAATAATTTACAATATCACAGCATTGAAAATTTTAGAGGATTTAAAAAATTTAAAAAAAAATTTAAAATAAAAAAACCCAAACCAATTTCAATTAAACCAATATCAAATCAAATTAAAAAATCCATTATTAAACCAATTAGTTCTGGAACTGTTGATTTGGGAAACACTATTGGTTCTAAAACGGTTGATTTGGGAAACACTGTTGGTTTAGGAAACACTATTGGTTCTGGAACTGTTGATTTTGAAAACACTGATGATTCTGGAACTGTTGATTTTGAAAACACTGATGATTCTGGAACTGTTGATTTTGAAGATGATTATAATGAAATAAATGATGATGATTTGTTATTAGATAATGATGATGAAACTATATCAACAACATTTATTATAATAATTGTTGTAATTATTTTATTGATATTGCCTGGATTATATTTTTTAATTTAAAAATTTTATAAATAAAATTATTTGAAATAATATTTGTGAGGTAAAAAATTACAAATATAACGCATTAAATCATAACATTCAAATGTTTTTGAAACAGAATTATTTGTTTTATCTTCAGAATTTTTTATATATTGATGATAAAATGATAAAAAATTTATTTTATTCCAATTGCTCAAATATAATGATGAATTATAATCACTTATATTTAAATTTGAAATCCAATTATGTATTTCATCATTAAAATAATTTATTTCTTTATTTTTCAACGACTTGTTAATATTTATTGCTATTTTAAATGTTGAATTATTTTTTGTTTCATATGTTTTATTATTTAACAAATAACCATCACAATTAGTTTGTAATCCATAATAATTAAATATTTTTTTGTTATGTATTAAATTTTTAATTTTATAATTAATATTCTTGGGATTTAAATAAGTTATTTGTTCTATTTTATTTTCAAAATCAACTTTAGCAATAAATATTCCTGATATATTTTTTGTGTAAAAACTATTTAAACTATAAATATCTATAAATCTAAAATTTTCTGTAGCTTCTTCTCTATTATAAAATAATTTAATTTTATTTTTTCCATTAACTACATCTTCTAAATTATTATATAATATACATTTTTTTTTAAAATAAAAGTTAAAATAATTTTCTTTAACTATTAGATAATACTCTTTATTTTCATTAATTTTTATTATTTTACAAAACATTGCTTCTTGATATTCAGCCATCTTAATATTTTGTTATTATTCTATTAATAATTAATCAATTTTTATTATCATATATAATTATAATAAATGATACCTTCTAATATCATAATTTGTAATAATGATGATAATATAGATATTTTTAAAAAAGAAAGTCCTTATAAATTTATAAAAAAACCATATGAACTTATTGATGGTAAATATTTTAATCCACCATTCTTTAATATTATAATTCTTAATGATACTATTAATATAAATGAAATTGATATAAAATTACTATATAATATGATACTAATTAATGGTTTTCTTATCATACCAAATAAATATACTTCCTTATTTAAACATCTTAATAACGAACATAAAACTTATAATGATTATATTATGATTAAAAAAACAAATAATGTAATTTTTCCCTTTAATTACAAAAAAAGAAGTATTGATTGTATTATATTTGGAGTTCAAAAGGCTTCAACCTCATCTGCTTTATTTAATTTATCAAAACATCCAGATATAAGTTCATATAAAGATGAAATACATTATTTTGACATTAAGTGGAGTAAAGGATTAGATTTTTTTAAAAAACATTTTAATTATGATAAAAAAATAACATTATGTAAAAATCCTGATTTAATATATCTACCACAAACATTCCCTCTAATACAATCATTAAATCCATTTACTAAATTTATATTATTTTTAAGAAATCCAATTGATAGAGCTTATTCCTCTTGGCAAATGGTTAAAAATAATGATTGGACTAATTTATCATTTAAAGAAGCTATTGATGAAGAATTAAAATATAGATTAGATGAAAATAAAACATTTAATACTGCAGTTTTTCATTATTTACAAAGAGGTCTTTATTATCAACAAATAAAAGAATTTTTAAAATGGTTTCCAAGACAAAATTTATTAGTATTTATTTTAGAACATTTTGATGAAGATATGAATAAAGAATATAATAAAATATATAAATTTTTAAATATTAAACAAATAAATGTAGAATGTGAAAAAGTTAGAATAGGTAATTATAATAAAAATATTGATGATAAGATATATAAAGATTTAGTTAAATTCTATAAAAAAGATGTTAATAAATTAGAAAAATTATTAAATATAAAAACAAATTGGTTTTAAAAATTAAACCATTCCAATTCTTTTTTTATGATAATCTATTATTTCATTAACAGTTTTTATTTTTGTTTTGCAGTTATTATTTGAAATTTTAATTTTTTTTAATTCATCTGTTATAAAATTAATTTCATTGTTTATATTTATTTTTTTTTTATCTGTTTTTTTATTATTTTGATTTTCAATAACCATTTAAAACTACTTATATATTTTTAATTTTTATTTGCCTAAACTTTCAATAAAACGATATTTTCTTTCTCCATACCTTTCATATTCTTTTTGAGACATTTTTTTTATAATAATACAATTTTGACCAAACATTATAAAAGAAATATATTTTAAATTTTCAAACTTAATTTGTTTAAATTTTTTAATTTTTTCAATATCTTTATCAAGTAAAAATTCTCTATTCACAATATCAACAATATTTTTAAAAATATTAACAATATTATTTTTTGCATTATATCCTGAATTAATTTTATATCCATATAATTCAGATTTTTTCCAATAAGATGTTTCAATATCCTCTATAATATATGTTCCACCCTTATTTAATAATTTATCAAATAAATGATTAAAAGATAATAATTGATGTTCTGGAACATGAGAACCATCATCTATAATAAAATCACTTTCTTTTATTTCATCAATAATTATATCTAAATCTTTAATTTTACTTTGATCACCCTTAAATATTTTACCCTTTGGATGTTCGTATTCATGGTCTATATCCATTCCATAAATTTTGGCTTTTGTAAAATAATCATTCCACATTTTCAATGAACGACCCGCATCAACACCTATTTCAAAAAAATTAAATTCCTTATGTTTATAAGGATATAAAAAATAATCATAAAATCTTTGATATCCATGATGTGTTATTTTATCCGTTTTATATTTAATGCCAGCACTAAACATATCATTCCCTTTGAAATTACCTCCTGATTTAGATGAAACTATTTTATATTTTTTCATTTATAATTAAATTATATAATTATTAAAATAGAAAAAAATTAAAAATTGAAATATTAATACACAATAAAAATATTATAATAATTTAATAAATGGATTTAGAAATAGAACAATTATCAAAATCATTTTTATTATTATCTATTGAACAAGCAAAAATAATTAAAATACAAAAATGGTTTAGAGGTTGTATTGTTAGATTAAAAAAATTACCATTAATAATGTATAAAATACAAAAATATTTAAAATCACAAAAAATAATTTTTTCAAATAAAAATGATGATGGAAGAATAAATAGTTGTATTGATGAAGATAAAGTAATTAAATTACTTATTAAAGAATTTAAAGAAAAAATAAAAAAACCTAAAAAAAGACATTGGTATGATATTTTAGCATATGATTATACTTATGGATGGTTACCAATAAATATAAAAATAACAACTACTTTAACAAATGATAATACTGGAAATTTAGCAATGTGTGTTTATTCTTATACAAATGAAATGTTAGATATTCATAGTCACAATACTTATAATAATGGTAAAATGAGTAATATACTTTTTAATAAAATAAAAAATAAAGAATATAATACTAATAATAAAAAAGATTATTATTTTTTAGTTCTAAATAAAAATAATTCAAATGATATAATAATTAACAGCTTAAAAGGCATAAATTCAAAAATATCAAATTTGAATAATTTTCCCTTTCAAATTAAGTGGTGTGATAATAAAATTTTTGAATATAAAAATATAAATATACAAATTAAATTATTTATAGATTGCTTACAAAAACCAAAACCAAGTTGGAAAGAAACATTTATGACAAATATTCGAACAATAAAACTATAAATATTTATTTGGAATATATGAATTTGATATTTGACGATGTCCTATTTTAAATCTACCTGAAAAAATAAAATTATTTTTGAATAAATCACTATTTATATATGATATTATATTATTTAAATTACATTTTTGTTTTGGTTTAAGCATTAATAATCCACCACCAAAATAATTAACCTTTCCTAAAAATGATACATTTGTTTTTCTTGTTAAATTATAAATATAAATACAATCCTTATCAATATTGGATTTTATATTAGAAATATTTCTTGGAGCTCCCCACTCAAACCAATTTTTTTCATTAAATTTTTTTATTCCTCTTTTAATAAGTTCTTCTTTATGATTTAATAAATATTCATTTATTTTATTATTTTCACAAGGATATTTTTTAATATAAATATACTTATCAATTTTATTATTACCATTTAATACTTCAATATTTCCCAATTCATTATTTTTATAAACACTTTCTTTTCCACTAACCATTCCTACATATATATCAAAATAATCTTTAAATAGAACAGAGTTATCATTTTTTTCTTCTTGAAATGTAATTAATCCATCACTATTTGTAATATATAATAATTTATTATTATATAATACTTTTTTTTCAATTAAATTATTTTTACAATATCTAAATATTATAATATCAATTGAAGCATTCTTAAACATCTTCTCATTATGAGGATGATATATATGTGTAAATGTTCCATTAGAAAACATTATATTTAATAATTTAGAAGCACAAGTTAATTTAAGAAAATCAGATGGAATAATAAAGATTAATTCTCCATTATCATCAAGTAAATTATAACATTTTTCAATAAAATCAATATACAAATTTCCTTTTTTCGTTTTAATATAAGGTGGATTTCCAATTATTGTTTTATATTTTTTTTTAATATTTTGTTTTATAAAATCTCCATAAATAACTTTATTTTTTTTAATTTTATTTAATAATTTAATTTCTGTATCAATTTCATACATATCAAATTTTATTTTTGGTATTTTTTCTTTAATAAATACAACTAAATCACCTTGACCTATAGAAGGCTCTAAAATATTAGATGGCTTATTTAATATAAATTCATATACCTTATTTTGTAATTCAATATTAGTTGTAAAATATTGAGCTAATTTATTTTTTAATTTCATAATTTTTTCTTTATTATCATTTGTAATATATAAATCAATTTTTTCTTTTTTATTATTATTTTCATTTAATTTTTCACAACTATAAATAACCATTTTTTAGTTATTCAACAATTATATTATTAAATTATAATTAATTATTTATTTAGAAATTAATAAAAAAATATTTTTACTTCTTTACATATTTTAATGTAAATAATTAACTTTTTTTATATACTAAATATTATATTATGAATGATATAATTGAAGAAAATATTAAACCAAATAAAAAAGAACAAGACTTTACATATCCAAATGTAAATGATGAAGATATACAATCCAAAATATATACTAAAAGAGAATTTTATTATCACAAAATGCCTGAAAGACCTAAAATGAATAATGATGAAGATATAATGAAATACAGAAAAAAAGTATGTAATCCATCTGGTAGTCTTCCTCATCAAGATTTAATAAGTAATTTTATTAATCCAAATACACCATATAAAGGTTTAATAGTCTATCACGGAACTGGAACTGGTAAAACATTTGTTGGAATAACTACCGCTGAAAAATTTAAAGAACAATTTCAAAGATATAATACAAAAGCACATATTATTGTTCCTGGACCAATTATTAAACAAAAATGGAAAAAAGATATTATTAAGGGAACTGGAGACACATACTTAAAACAAAATGAAAGTTTAATTTTTATGAATGAAGATGATTTAAAAAAACAAATGACAAAAGCAGAAAAAGCATCACAAGAATTTTACAGAATACATTCTTATAAAAGTTTTTCCAAAAAAATATTGGGTGATAAAATTATTACAAAACAAATAAACGAAAAAGGTAAAATTGTATCAAAAGCAAAAAAATCATCTTTAGGTTCATATGAAAGAGAATTTAAAGGAGAACGAATTTATTCTTTAGATAATTCTTTATTAATTGTTGATGAAGCACAAAATTTTGTTAATGATAGTGATAATTCACAAGCATTACAAACTATTATTGAAAATTCAATAAATCTTAAAATATTATTATTAAGTGCCACCCCTATGGATAATTATGCTGATGAAATTATAACACTCTTAAATTATTTAAGACCTAAAGATGACCCCATAGAAAGAAGTAAAATGTTTAATTCAAAAACAAATTATGAAATGGATTTAAAACCTGATGGAATGGAATATTTTAAAAAAATGTCAAGTGGATATGTGAGCCATTTAAGAGGAGCAGACCCTTTAACATTTGCTTTGAAAAATGAATGTGGTGTTAAACCCAAAGGTTTAATGTTTACTAAATTAGTTCAATGTCAAATGAATAAATTACAATTAGAAACTTATAATGAAGTTATAAAAAAATTAGAAGTAGATAGTGATGGTTTAGATACAAAAGCAATTGCTATTTCTAATTTTTGTTTTCCAATCTTAGATGAAACTAAACAAAATATTATTGGTTCATATGGAACCGAAGGATTAAAAGAAATTAAAAATCAAATGAAAAATAATTACAATACACTTAACAAATTAATTGGAACACAAATTTTAAATGAAAAAAATTCAAAAGAAGAATTTATAAATTATAATAATGAAACAAATAATATTACAGGAAAAATACTAAACAAAAAATATATTAAATATTTTTCACAAAAATTTTATAAAATATTAGATGATATTGATAACAATTTATTTAAAAGTGATAAAAATATTTCATCTATTGGTTTTGTATATTCAAGATTGGTCTCTTATGGAATTAATCTTTTTCAAGAAATATTATTAGAAAATGGTTATTTAGAATATGACAAAAATCCAACCAAATATAATATTAAAGACAGTACAATTTGTTATTATTGTGGAATTCAAAAACAAAATCATAAAAATACTTCAACCCATACTTTTAAACCCGCCACATTTCTTAAATTAACAGGACAAGACAGTGAAGATGCTAATGTAGAACAAGATGTGAAAGTTGATTATGTAGATAATGTTTATAGTAATATTAAAAATAAAGATGGTAAATATATAAAATTATTACTTGGTTCATCTGTTTTAACAAGTGGATTTAGTTTATTTAATGTTGGTAGTGTTCAAATTATTGAAGCCCCATATACATTAGGTAAAGTGGATCAAATTGTGGGTAGAGGTATACGTTGGTGTTCTCATATAAATGTAATGAATATTAATAATATGAATCCTAAAGTTAAAGTTTTTAAATACGTGTCATCATTAAAAAATAAAATGTCCGCTGAAGAAGAATTATATTCTAAAGCTGAAATTAAATATTTATTAATTAAAAAAGTTGAAAGAGCAATGAAAGAAAATGCTATTGACTGTCCTTTAAATTTTACTGCTAATATGTTTGAAGAAGAAATAAAACAACATAAAAAATGCAAAGAACCAAATGAGGACATGCGAAAAGAAGTTAAAACTGAATTAAATAATTGTCCTTCTTTGTGTGATTTTACAGTTTGTAATTATAAATGTGATGGTAAAGAATTAAATTTAAAATATTATGACAGAACAACTAATATATACAAAAAATTAAATAAAAAAGAATTAGATTATTCAACATTCACATTAAATATGGCAAAAAAAGAAATAAATAGTTCAAAAGATAAAATAAAAGAATTATTTATTGTTAATTATATATATAAGTTAGACACAATTGTTGATTATATTAAAAATAGTTATGATGATAATAAAAAAGAATTATATGATAATTTTTTTACTTATAAAGCCCTTGATGAATTAATACCCATAACACAAAATGATTTTAATAACTTTACGGATATTATATATGATAAAACATTCACACCAGGATATTTAATTTATTTAGATGGATATTATATATTCCAACCTTTTAATAAATCTGAAACATTACCTCTTTATTACAGAAAAAATCCAAATATACAATTTGACACTGAATTAAGCCTTAATACTTTCCTTAAATTAAATCCTGAAAATATTGAAAAAGAATTAGAAGAACAAGATGACCATTGTGATTTAAGATATGATTGGGAAAGTGTTTACAATTATTATAAAAACAGAAATGAATTTTCATTTGTTGGAATTATTGATAAAGAACCTGAAACAACAAATAAAACAATAGATAAATTAAAAGATGTTTTTAAATTAAGACCTAAATTGACAAATCAAGGTAATAAAAAAAGAGGAACTAATATACAAACATTTAAAGGTTCTGTATGTCATAATTCAAAAACACGAAAATATTTGGATGATATAGCCATAAAACTGAAAATTAAAAATTTCAAAAGTTATAATAGAGTAAACTTATGTAATGAAATTATGGAAACATTATATCAATTGGAAAAATATTCAACAGGAGATAATAAAAAAACATATCTTGTTATTCCAGCTAATCATCCTAAATATAAATTCCCAATTAATTTAGAAGACCGTGTTGAATACTTAAAAGAAAAAGTTTTTGATATTCTGCAAACAAAAGTTAAATTTAACAAAAAATCAAATAAAGATAAAACAGAATATATTTTATCATTTGACAATAATGTTAATGATGAAGATAAAGAAATTTTATTAAAAGATGGATGGAATCAAACAAAAAAAAATAATTTTGAAATAATCATTGAATAAAAAATTGAATTTTTATAGTTTTTGATTTATTATATAAAATACCGATACTAACAACAAAAGTAGATTGAGTATGAATGCTAATTACAAGGTTTCTTCAAAAAAAAGATATATTAAAAGAACTAATGAACGAAAAAATAAACAAAATAATTTATCATCCTCTAATTTTGATGTTTTAAAGTCCAATAATGATTTTGAAATATTTATATCTAAAAAATCAGATGAATTAAAAAAATACAAAGAAATATATTCAAAACATATGTGGTGTAGTTGTGATGAATATATTTGTAATTTTTGTTCTTTTGATAATAAGATTGATTGTTTTTCTTTTCTTAATTATGGATTTAATTATGAATGTAACACACAAAATAATGATGAGTATATTTACACAATTATAACTAACAATATAATAACAAAATTTAAAAAAGCAATCAATGATTATATAAAAAACACATTAAATATAATTATAGAAAATAAATTAAAAAATATAAATTTTATAAATAAAATAAATAATGAAATAATAATTTCAAAGCCAATATATGAAAATGATAACAAGTATAATTGTGATTCTATTTGTAATGAATTTTTTCCTTGTGGTAAAATTATTAAAAAATCAATTATCTTTTATGATGAAGAACACATTATAAAATATTTATTAAACAATATTATAAATTATAAACTAAAAACATATCATGATGTAATATTCAAATCAATTTCATTAAAAAATGATATTTCTATTTACAGAAAAAATAAAATAAATAATTATGCAAGATTTCAATATTTATTATGCATGATTTCAATCATAAAACAAAAATGCAATTTTCAAGATTATGGATTTTGCAATTATTTTATTTCTTTTTTATAATTTTTTATAATGCATTTTTATAATATGAAAGATATTAATGTTGAAGGTTTAGAAGAAATCAAAACCATTGAAAATTTTAGAGGAAGAGGTGGTAGAATTGGTAGAAGTGTAAGTCCTGTTAGAAGAGGTGATATGAAAAATGTTGGAAGAAGACTTAATAGAGGTAGAGTTGGTAATAGAAATTTTGGTGGATTAAGAAGAAAAAGACCTAAATATGGTGGTAGAGGTCCAAGACACGGATTACCAAGATATAGAAGAAGAGTAAGACCTTATTTAAATACTAATTTATCTTTTTACAATCCATATTATTATTTATTTCCATTATATGATGATAGTGGAACAGTTATTTATAATTCAATTAATGATGTTAATAATGAATGTGGAGATGAATGTCTTCAACAATGTAAAAGTGATGATTTAAAATGTTTAGCTAATTGTTATTTAGATTGTAAGGATGAAAAAGAAAATTTTGAAACAACAAGTAATACTTTCAATAGAAAACATTTATTATTTTTAATAATTATAATTTTATTATTTTTTATCTTAATGAAATAAATTATTCAATAACAAATATAACAAAATTTTATTTTATTTAATTATTGATTTTTAAATATTTTATTTCTTTTTAAATTTTAATTATCAAATTTCGTCAAAAAGGGGTTTAAAAAAATTTGAGCCCCCTTTTTGACGAAATTTGTGTCGAATTACAAAAAATATTTTTTAGTTTTGAATTTGCGTCGAATTACAAAAAATATTTTTTAGTTTGAAAATTAATAATCAAATTTACCAAAAAAGGGGGTTTAAAAAAATTTGAGCCCCCTTTTTTGGTAAATTTGTGTCGAATTACAAAAAATATTTTTTAGTTTTGAATTTAATTATCAAATTTACCAAAAAAGGGGGTTTAAAAAAATTTGAGCCCCCTTTTTTGGTAAATTTGTGTCGAATTACAAAAAATATTTTTTAGTTTTGAATTTAATTATATTAAATTAAAAAATATATAAAATATAATATTATATATCAATGGATAATATTTTTATTTGTGATAAATGTGGTAAAGAATTTAAGTATAAAAAATCTTTAATATATCATCAAAATAAAAAAATTCCTTGTAATAATAATAATGATAAATATAAATGTAATTATTGTAATAAAGAATTATCAAAAACAACAAAAATAAATAAACATTTAAAAACTTGTAAAATATATAATGAATATGAACTTAAACAAGAAAAGAAAAATAATAATAAAGAACTTAAAATATTAAATAATAAAGTTAAAGAAATTGAAATTTTTGTTGAAGAACAAAAGAATATAAATGAAGAACAAAAGAATATTAATGAAGAACAAAATAATATAAATGAAGAACAAAATAATAAAATTAATGAATTAAAGAAAGAAATAGAAATATTAAAAAATAAAAATAATAAAATAAATAAAGAAGTTAATATGTTAAAGAAAATAATTAAAGAGGAGAAAAATAAAGAAAATAAGAATGTATATGATAAAATTAAAATATCAAAGGAAGATAGAATAAGATATTTAAAGAGTAATTTAAATATTTATGAATTGGTGGTTGATAAATTTATTAAGACATATTATGTTAATGAAAAAAAACCAGAAAATCATTTGTTATATATAACAGATAAGAATAGAAATAAAATAAAATATTATGAAGGTAATAAATGGTTAGATGGTGATAAAAGAATAATTTTAAGAAAAGTAATGAGAAATTGTATAATTCAAATATTAAATATTGATAAAAATGATAAAGAAGAAATTGAATTAGAAAATGATATTTGGAAATATACAAGTGAAGAAGCTATTGATTTATTTTATTTAAGAAGTGCTTTTTCTTTAACATTAAATGAAAGAGAAGAAGAATGCAAAAGAATATATAATACAATATTAAGTATTATGAGTTCCGCAATTTATAATGGTAAAAGTATGATAGGTAATAGTATTCAAGAAGATAAGAAGATAAAAAAAATAATTAAATTAAATAATACTAAAGTTGATAAATTAAGAGAACAAGAAAATATTAATGAAGAAAAAATAGAAGATATTGAATTAGATTTAGGACATATGTGTAATTAATTTTTTTAGTGTTAAATATAATAAAGTAAATTTATTATAATAGAATAATATTTTATAAAAAATAAATTATGATGTAATTTATATGAATAGTTATTTTAATAATCAATACTATAACAATCAAAGTAATCAAAATAATAGAAATCGTGTTGGTGATGAGTATTATAATTTTTTAAAAAATATTTATGATAAAAACAGTTTTGAACAACAGCAAGATTTTAATAATTTTTTAAATAATTTACATTCAAATGAGCCTAATCAAGAATTAGAAAATATGTTAATTAAATTAAAAACTGAACAAGAATTAAAAGAATTAAATAATCAAAGATGTAAAGTTATGAACACATATCATAATGAAGAATTTCAAACCATTAATTCATCTGATAAAAATACAATAATAAAATTAATAATATTTTTTTTAATTTGTTATATTATTTATAAAAAAATAAATTATTTAAAATAATATGAAATTGAAAGGATTAGTGTAAAAACAACACAAATATTTTTCATAGTTTCAAATATTCTATTACAAATATTATTTTTTGATTTTTCAATAATTTCTAATTTTTCAATTCTATTATTAATTTCTTTAAATTGTTCTTTTAATAAAATTCTGTAAATTTCATTATTTTGACATAAATCTATGGGTGTTTCATTGTTATTATTTTTAACTACGTAGTCAAATTTATTTTCATTTATTAATTTTTTAATTAAATTAACATTATTTGACATTACTAAATCGTGATAAATTGAATTTTTATTTTTGTCTTTAATATTTAAACTTTCTTCAATATAATTATCAAAAATAAATTTGTAATAATTAAATTCTTTATCATCATTATAAGATGTGTAATTAATTTCTTCATAATTTTCAGTGTCAATTTCTTTATCTAAAATAATAGTAATATTATTATCATTTTTTGTAATAGTTAAATCATCATATTTACAATCCAAATTTCTTAAAATGTCAATAAATTTTCTTTTAAAATCTCTTGTATCAAATAAAACAGTTTTAACTTCCATATCATCTAATAATTTATTATATAATGAATATTGATTAAAACTTGTATTTGTATTTGAATATAAATATTTCATAATTTTATTTTCAATATCATCATAAGACATTTTTGAGAGATTTGACATTTTAACTAAAATTTTTAGTATATTACTTTATTAATTATTGATTAAAATATTTTTTCAATTTTTTTTATTGTTGATATTAAAAAAAATTGAAAATTAAATTACTATATATACTAATAAAAATAATAATATTTTGAAAATGTATCGCGTTAGTTCTATTACTTCTACTACAACCACTCAAACTAATAATTCCTCTATTTTAGAGGCTATTGGTAATAATAATATTAAAAAAGTAAAAGAAACAGTTAATAGAAATAATGCAAATAATATTGTAAATAAAAGATTAAATTGGACTTCTTTGCATTATGCTTTATCACAAAATGCAGATAAAGAAATACTTGAATATTTAATTGGTATTACAAATGAAAATTTAAAAGATATTAAATGCAATGATTTTAAAACATTTTCTTTTAATCACAATAATACTATTTATGTTGATATTTATGAAAATAAGTTTAATAAAAAACAATATGATTGTGAAGTGAAAGATAAAAAAATTGATGATTTGAATGAAAAAATTAATTATTTAAATAATACCAATGATACTCTTTCAACTAATATTCGTAATCTCAAAAAAGATAATGATAAATTACAAAATGAACAAAATATTAATAATCTGTTGGTCAAAGAAAATAATGATTTGAAAAACAATAATCAAAAATTAAAGAGAAAAATAAATGAAAGTGAAAAAGCTTTTGATAATTTACTTAAAAAATCCAAAAAATAATAAATTATTTTTATACCAATAAATATTTTTTTATTTTACTATATTATGTCATCATATAGTGGAACATTTCAATATACTCAACCTACATCAGATTATAATGCTTTAAACAGTCCATTTGTAAATACAGATGGAAGTTTTACAACTTTAACAAAAACAACAAATGTTAGTGGTTCAAATACAATAGTATCTTGGACTTATGTTTTTGACGATAGTGGAAATTCATCAGTAGATGGTTTATATTTAAATGGAACAATTACAACTCCAGGAAATATGACTATAGATGATTTTGATAGTATTCCTATGTCAAGACAAGGAAGTCAATTTAAAAATTATATAGGTTTGTTTCCTTTAACAAGTACAAATATTCCTACTTTATTAGTAAATACTTCTTGTTTTGAAATGTTTTATGGAGCAAGTAATTTTAATCAAGATATAGGTGATTGGGATACATCAATAGTTACTAATATGAGTTATATGTTTTATAATGCTTATACATTTAATAAAAATATAAGTTCAAAAATAGCAAATAATGGAAGTGATTACTTAGCTTGGGATACTTCAAATGTTACTGATATGTCTCATATGTTTGAATTTTCAAATTTAAATTTATCAAATGGAGATTTTAATAATGGTGAAGTAATAACAAGTGGAAATGCTGGAAGCATTCCTTTATACTGGAATACAATAAATGTAACTACTATGGATTATTTATTTAAAGGACAAAGAAGATTTAATCAATATATTGGAACTAAATATGTGACAATTACAAATGGTTCAACAACATATAATTTTATTTCTTGGGATGTTAAAAATATTACAATTTTTAGAAGAACATTAGCTTATACTGAAAGTTTTAATAATGGTCAAAACTCAAGTGGTACAACCGCACCATTAAGATGGAATACTGAAGAAGGAACTACAATGCAATATATGTTTGGAATTTATAATAAGTTAGTTAATAATGGAATATATAATCAACCAATGATTAGTGAAAGTGTAACATTGGAAGATAGTATAACAACATATACTTCTTGGGATACATCGAATGTTACAATTATGCAACAAATGTTTCAAAGATGTACTAATTTTAATCAAAATCTTAGTAGTTGGAATACATCTAATGTAACAACCATGTATGGTATGTTTTCGGAATGTACTAATTTTAATCAACCAATCTTATTTAGCACAGCAAGTTGTTCTATTTATTATAAAATGTTTGATAGATGTAGTAGTTTTAATCAAAATCTTGGTAATTTGAATGTTTCATTAATGAATGTAAATAATGGACCAATGGCTAATCAATTTATTTATAATACAGATATTTCAATTACTAATTTTAATAAAACATTAGAAGGGTGGGCTTCTCAAAGTCCAATTCCAAATAATATTGGAACATGGATAGATGCTGATTATAGTTCAACTGGTGAAACATATAGAAATACACTAATAAATACATATGGATGGACTTTTACTGGTGGTTCATTAGTCAATAGTTCGTTATTTCAATACACTTTACCAACATCTGATTATGTAGAAAGTGACGAACCCATTAATAACACAGATAGTAGATTTACAACTTTACAAAAATCAACTGAAGAAAGTGGTTCAAACACAATTGTTTATAGAGATTTTATTTTTTCTGATAATGGAACAACAAATGATGGACTTGTGTTAAATGCTATTACTGCTTCTACTAATATGGATGTTAATGATTTTGATTCCATAGCTCTTTCAAGAGCGGGTTCATCTTTATTAAATTACACTGGAACTGTTCCATCTGGATTACCTACTTTATTATCTAATTCTTCTTTAACAAGAATGTTTGAAGGTGCTACTAATTATAATCAAGATGTTTCTACTTTTGATGTTTCAACTGTTACAAATTTTAGTGCATCATTTAAAGGTGCATCTAATTTTAATCAAAATTTAGGAAGTTGGGATATAAGTAGTGCAACTAATATGACTAATATGTTAGACAATACTGATTTAAGTATAGCCAATTACAGTGACACACTTATTGGATGGAATAATTTACAAAATACACCTTCAAATATTACATTGGGGGCATCAACATCAACTTATAACGATGATGGAGAAGTAGCACGTACTAATTTAACAAATATCCAAGGAACAAATTGGACCATTTCTGATAGTGGTTTAGCTTGTGTTCATGAAACAACCGACTTTTTATGTTATGTAAAT
>Ga0206130_10004702_pt1 | contig 16656 bp, 15 predicted proteins | sample Helgoland_Spring_9_FD_148637 | JGI IMG/M metagenome (GOLD analysis project Ga0206130, IMG submission 148637) | Pelagic subsurface seawater microbial communities from Kabeltonne, Helgoland, North Sea - Helgoland_Spring_Bloom_20160512_1 | ecosystem: Environmental > Aquatic > Marine > Epipelagic ... | reverse complement strand
TTTGGGGTTGTCGTGTGCCGGCAGTCGCACACAAAAAGCAGGTCCAGCCACGTGGCCACGTCGCCGTCCATGTTCTTTTCCGCGGTAGCGCCAAGCCCGCGCACAAAACTGCAAGTTGTTGCCAAAATGGCGTCTTCAACGCTTGAACGTTGTCGGGACATGCCCGTGCTCTCAGCGTCGGCGCCATTCCAGATGAGTGCAAGTTTTGCCACCACGTTCTCGTCGCGCCGAAGTCGAGCCACGTCTTTCATTTTGGCAACGTGGCAGGTGGCGGTGCATAGATCGCCAAGTGTGAACCCGGCCGCCTCGACTTGCCAACAAAATCACCCCGCCGGGTCAACGAATGACACTTTGGTGAAATGACGCTAAAGTGATCACAAGATTTTTGGCTGTGACGTGAGCCGGCCCTGCCACCGCCACCGAAATGACTGTTTGGAAGTGGACGGGAATCTGTCACACCCCTGACTGCGAGAGACATTTTTGGCACTAAGAGACATCACATTCCCGTCCACTTCCAAACACCTTTGAGTTCGTTCCCCTGCGCCACGGAAAAGAAAAGTTGGGCACAGGTGAGTTGCTGGTTGTCACCGCGCCCTCATCTTGTGGCGCGCGTTGCGATTTGGCGAGGTGCACAACGCAGCTCGCGTGGACGATGGAACCCCATGCAAGCACCCGGGCCAGCGGTCCCAGACGGCGATGCTTGAAATTTTTTAGGGCCCGTGGACTGGTCCTCATACCGGACGGGCACCACGTGACGTGCAGCGACGCGTGTGACATGTGGCCCGACTACGCCTCGTCCGCTTGCGTGTGCAAACGGAGCCTGGCGGTGCATTGCTGCGGGGACGACTGCACAATATCCCCACGGAAAATGAACGACGGCGAGGGTGGATTCGTGTGCCCGCTTTCCAACATCGTCGTGCGTGGGTGTGATGCCGTGGCTGTGCCGATTTTTAATGCGGACGGCGCGTGCGTCAACCATTGGAGCAAGCACAGGCGCGTGGGACCGCGCCGCACAGTGCGCAGGACCCCGTCATGCCGATACAAGCCTAGCACGTGCGAGGCGGTGATGATGAGTGTGCTCTGCGGCGACGTCAAAGGCCGCGTCCGGGATGTGCAGACCCAGCGTGCGCAGCGTTCTGTGGAAAAGACAATGAAGCGTAAGCGCCGTGACTCTCCGAACGAATGCAATTCATTCCACGAGCTCCGCCGGGTGGTGCGGGCGGCGAGGCAACGAATCTCCCCCCCCTGCCGACCCGACGATGTGCGCGTGCACGTGCGCGAGATTGCCAAGGACGTGTGTGCGTACATGCGCACGCATTCGGATGCAATGACTGCGAGCGCCGAGGTCGCCGCGTGCACGTGGCTCACGCTTCTTTCGACAGGGTTGACGTGCGGGGCAATCCAGGTGGTGCCACGCGACCCCGTCGTGGCGGCGAACATGATTCCACCACCGACCGTGTCGATGGTCCCGAAGGTCCAGTGCCGCGCGGTGTCCGTGGCCGTGCGCCGCTTCAAGCGGAGCGTGTTCACGCCGGATGGTGGTGCCATTCACAGCAGGGTTTTCGCCATCGGCGCTGCTGCGGCACCGCGGAAAGCCGGGGCCGTGGAACCCTGACCGGGCATTGTCCGGGTGAACGGGTGCGTGGCAAAGTCATGGCAGTCCACGCGTGTGCCCGTGGTGCTTGTGCACTGCGTCCAGTCGTCTTTGCCCTTTCGACACTGAGCATTGACCAGCAGCGCACGTGGATCGCTGAGTCGACCACTGGCGTCCCAACAGACGCGCCGGTGCTCGGCCCTCACGGGCGGGACACCAGCGTAGCCACTTGTCTTGCACCAGAACTCTTGGCCCACGTTGGCCTCTCCGCGCGTCGTGGCAACCGGCCTCGTGCAGCGCGTCCACCCGTGGACAAGCGCAGTGCAAAAGGTGCCCGGAGGTGCGAGTGAGCGGTCGACCGGACGCCCGAAGCCGTCCCAGCACCTCGCGTGGCTGGTGGGACGGTCGCTGCCTGGCGCCGAGGCCAACACCACGGCGGGCGCGGCAACGGTGCACCGCCAGAGTGCTGCGGAAACTGCGACGGCGGCGTGCATGGTTGTGACGCGGCATCGCTTTTCACGCGCTGACCACGGTGGCGTCAAGAGCGTGCCTGCGCCAGCTCGACCCGCCGTCTTTCGTGGTCGTCGGCTTGGCGCACGACTTTCGATACAGGTTGCACCACGACGAGACCGTGAAAAAATCGACCGCCGAGCACCCGCACGTTTCGTCGCACAACTTGCGGCAGCACGTGGCGTCCAACACGTCGCTCTGGTGTGCGAATCGTTTGACGCCCTCGTCGTTGCCCTCGCACACCGCCTTGCTTGACACCAGTGCCCAGGCGGCGGGAATCGCACTTTTCGGACACGCCCGCCAACCCTTGGACTCGTTGTAGTCGCACTTGGCGGGGCATCGCCAGCTGCGGCAGACTGTGGGCGCACCGCCCACAACACGTGCGTGCATCTCGTCCATGCAGCCCAGGGCCGCGTCCGTCTTCGTCGCGTCGACGTAGTGCACGACGTGCACGTCCTCCGTCCGCGTGCAGGCGCGGATCCCGTCGACGTAGATGTGGTTGGAGTTCACCCGATGCACCTTCAGCGGCAACAGGACGACGCCAACGTAGGCGTCCTCGTTTGTCATGCGGACCGTCCACGCACGCCTCATCCCTGCGTGGCGCGCCAGGTCTCCTGACAGGATGTAGCCCGCGCCAGATGCATACGGCGGAAACGTTTCCATGCCTTTGGGAACGTTGTTCTCCGCGTTGCGGTGGGACCCACGCAGAACAGGGCCGGTTTGCATCTTTCCCCAGTACGCCATGTGCTCGGGAAGTCCACGCACGACCGCCCGGACCGCACCAACGTTGATGTACGTGTCGTCGTCGACTTTGAGCACGAACATGGGGTCGAATGCGGATGTGGCCCACGCAAACATTCCGGTGGTTTTGTCGACGAGGGCGCTGTATTTGTCTGACACGTCGAGCACCACGACGTCGTGGTGCTCCTGCATCTCGGCCGCCAGCGCCGGATGCACGTCGCCGCCAGCGCCGCCAATGAAAAAGCGCGCCTCGACGCGGGGTGCCGCCACCGCTCCCGTCAACCACGTGCGCCGTATTCGTGCACGCCGATGCCATCCGGTGGCGCAGGACAGAACCCCGACGAAGAGCGTCAACCGCGGCTTGGCTGGCCGCTCGGGTGGTCTGGCGGGAGGGGGGCTTTGATCGAACGCGACTGCGTGGCTGACATCCACGTCTTCGTAACGGCCGCGCGCGAAGAAGAACGTGGACGCGGCAAGGCAGGCGCACGCCGCCGCGAAGGCCACGGCCACGACGGCCGCGGCTGTGCTGACCTGGACCATGGCCACGGCGCTGGCGCTGCTGGCGCCGCCTCCGGAAGCTCCCTTTGAAACAAACGGGTTCTGTGCCCGGCCGGGCTGTGTCTCATCAAAGCCTGCTGCGTTGTGAGCCGCACGCACACCGCCGAGCCGCGCCGCTGCCTCGCTTGCAGCCGAGCAACGTGATCTATTCAATGTTCAATTGCAACAAGCATTGTTGTTGGCTCCCGCGACGACGCAACGGGGCGCCCTTGTAGAATCATCCCGGCAGTCTTGGAAATTGACATTGAAACTTGTCAAAAATCGGGACAACGCAAGCACGGTGTTTCATGACGCCCATAGCAATCGCCCGTTTTGCAATTGTTTGCGTGCAGCACACACTCGTAGCGGCAGGCGTCGCCGCCAAGCAGGCGGGTGGACACGGCGTTGAAACGTTCGGTCGTGAAATTGTCGAGGGACAACGTGCCGGCCACGTTGAGTCCGGCTGCTTTCACAGCGTCAAGCATCTTGTTGTGGTGCGAACATTGGTCACGTGCGATTTTTCCACGCTTGGCGGACACACGGGGCACACACTTCACAAGCACAAACAGCGTGTCGGGGAAGAGGCGAACAAGATGTGTCGCCTCACTGACGCCTTTCATGCGGATTGTTTTGAAGCCAATCGTGCTCGCGGAAGCAGGGCATGCAAGCTGCGCTGTCACGTACGCCCTTTGGGCGCGCAGAATGGCGCCTTCGGACACATCGCCGTGCTGCCACGGGCCGTCTCTAGCAGGGAACGACGTTTTCTTTGTTCTGCCGTACTGGTCGAGCAGCGCTTGCGTCATGCCGGCGTTCTCACCCGCAACACACGTGCCGGGCAACTGGTCGAGCATTTGCATCACCGTCGTGCTCCCGGACCGGAAGGTCGCAATGATGACGAGGAGGCGTTGTGTGGTCATGCCCGTGTCAAGGGGCGTGCACCGGTGTTGTGGGCAATTGGCTAGTAGTCGAGACCTGTGTGCAGGCAGTAGGCAGCAAGAGCTGCCAGTGCACAAACGAGGAGGAAGCCTTCTTCCCTCGCGGTGTTGTCTTGGTTGCGCTGTGCGCTGACGTTGTTTGGGTGGACGGAGAGCACGACGTCGTCGTGCAGGCGGACGTGGTATCGAATTGGCGGATCTTTGTGTGTGCTCCTGATGAGTTTGACGATTGTGCCTACTTTCGAGTTGTGCGCGGTGTCCTTGCGCAGTCCAAAGATGTGGACGACGTCCCCAGTGCGAAACATGGGTGAGGGTAGCTGGTGGCTGGTGGGGTGGCCGTTGTGTGTGGGTCGGACACCAGCTTCGGACGTCTGGCGGTGGAGGTCAGCACAAAAAATGCCGCGTTGTTCCGCCGCCACCCGCCGCAAACACCAAAAAAACAGACCCGACGCCGCCGCACAGGTGAAGGCATGCATGCCGTCTCACGTTGGTCGGCGACCGCCATTCAATCCCAGGTTGGTCGCCGCACTGTCTCGCCCGCTCAAAATGCGCGCACCCCGCCGCTCCGAGCAACGCCGCCACCAGGCACCCACACGCGGCGGCGCAGAACACCGTCATGAGACGCGTGACCACTTCAACGACGACGCACGCATTGTACGCCACCCACAGCCAAAGCGATCCCACGTCTAGGTAGTCGACGGCGTCCCACGTCTCGGCACGCACGCGGCGGTGCACGTGCAGCGACGTCAAGGTCGTGCATCCAATCACCAACGCGCCAAAAGAACGGCCCACGGCCCAGGCCATCCACGCCGCCGGCACAAACGTGAGTGCCGTCAGCTGCAGGACATGCACACCCATCCATGGACAGAGTCCCTCTCCCACGAAAACCCCCTGCATGCTTCAAACTTCCCGTCATTCACGATCGCACCAACCCCAAGCTCTTGCCCCGCAGCAGACTTTGGAGGCACACCCCGAGCCGTTCGCTGTCCCCGAACCTGCAGTTCAAGTAAATCCACCTCTGTTGTGCGGCCTTGTCGAGGGCGTGGAAAGCGCACGCTTCGCCAGTGCACAGATTTAGGAACAAATCGGACTCTGTGGACATGGTGGCGCCTTGCGAAATGCGCCGCGAAGCGGACGCGCAAAACATTTACGGTGTCGTTGGCGTTTTCGTACGTGACTTGTAATAAAAAAAGGACCAATTCATTGAAAGCACCAAGATGAAGCTCACCCTGTCGGCGCAAATTCCCTTTTCGTTATGTGCCACGAGAACGTCTAGAGCAGGAACCCATTACGAAACCCCCCAAGGGTGTGGGGCGGGCAGACAAGCTTCGTCGCAAGCTTCGTCGCAACCCGCAGCTGCTCCGGCGTCGCGTTCAGGTGGTTCGTGAGTACGTCGCGCACGGCCTCCTCCTTTTTCGCGGCGTCGCACAAGACGACGTCCGCGCCGTCCTGGCCAAAAAACATCTTCCTCGCGCTCGCCGCCGGCTGGGTGCAAGATGGGTCACACTCCAAACAAAAGCCGGGGTGCCCGGTGCCATCGTCGTCTTCCAGGGTGGCCGCACAAGCCTTTTTTTGTCCCTCGCAGCCAGCGCAAGTGCAATCGCTTGCGTGCCGCCACTCGTCGGTGCCATGCTGCAGCACAGCGCCATAGTAGTTGACGTGGCACTCCCCCTTTGTGCACTGGCAAAGCGTCACCTGCCGTCGCACACACGCGTCGCACTCTTTGAACGGCGAATTTTTGGGCGGCTGGGTTTTGCAGCGTGCGTTCGAGCACGGCATGGCGGTGAGGTGTGGGGAAAGACAAACACCACCGAAAAGCGTTCGCGCCTGGGCCGAGGCTGCGACAAGTATGCCCTTGGCTCCACCCCCCCCCCGAACACCCTTTCGCAAGAGAATGACAACATTTGGTGCCCGATCCCAACTCCCGAATGACACCTTTGGCGGTTTCGCACGCAGGATGTCGTTTCACGCCTTTTCACAAAAGAATGACAACATTTGGTGCCCGTCCCAAGTCCGGAATGACACCTTTGTCGGTTGCGCACGCGGAAAGTCGCCTTGCGGCGTGGCACACTTGCACTGCGCGCGATGGAACCTCGCGACGGTCAGCCGAGCAGGAAGCGCCCGCACACGATGGTGGAAACGGGTGGCGTCGTGCACGACGCGGCGACGTTCACCGACGAACGCCGTCTAGAGGGCCAACGCTTCCCCGGTGCGCGGGTGTTTGTGGCGCGTGCGCACTTGGGCCTGTGCGATTTGCGGTGGCGTGTGGCGGACGCCGCCTCTATGTGCGACGTCATTGACTGGGGGGCGCGCGGCTACACAATCGTTGACCCTGCCTCAACGTGTTGCAAGCGCGACGACGACGGTGTTCTGTGGTACGTCAGTGCGAAAGATGTGCTCACCACGCTTCCGCGGCAGGACGTCTCCCGATTGTTCAGTCTGCACATCCGAGCGCGCCGCAAGTCCGCGCTGCATGCCAAGTGCGTTGCCGCCGTCGTCTTCAAGCGCTCCGCGCGGCCGTGGCGCAGCTGGTGCTTGCCGGACGGCATGCTGAAACGCGCATTGCGCATGCCAACCAGCAAGAATTTTTTCGACACCTCCGACGTGGAGACACTAGTCCTGAGTCACCAGCACACCATGGTAGTGCCAGACAACGGGGTCGACATCTACCGCAGTTTTTTTCGACACGGGGAGGAGCATCTCTTTGGTTCGGTCGACGTGTGGAACGTTCACGCATTCTCGACTGCCATCATGCGCGTGTGCGCCACGCATGCGCGCGGTCCCGTTCGCCTGCGGAACGGTGCCTTCGTGCTGGATCGCAACTTTTTCAACATTGTCCGCGACTATCTGCCACTGATCCTCGTGCCGTACCTCGTCGCGATCAGGCAGGCGTTCTGGTCGGACTGCAACGTTGTGATGCACAGGGGCGAGCGCCTCGACTTCTCGCCCCGCGAGGCTGGCTACGTGTCGCATGTCAGCGGGACCCCGCGGTTCGTGGACAAGAATTGCACGTTCACGCCGCCCGACCCACGCGACGGCCCACTCAGTGACTTCATGTACGACATCTTCAAGGGCGGCATTGCCGCCCAGCTGGAGCTGGACAACACCCCGACGTTGCCGCCGTGCGTCCTCAACTTCTACGGCGCGCACGTCCCGGGCATGCCCGATGCAGTCCGCGACAACCGCGCAAGGGCTGTGGCGGCTAAATTGATCGGAACGATTGCCAAGGCGCTACACATTTCGCCGTATCGCGTCGTCGACCACACGGCCCTGTTTGCAGCCCTAAACAAGAAGCAGGCGCAGCATTACCGCACGCACCTCGCGCAACTTTACCCGAGCATCGCCGTGCCCGCGTGCAAATTCGTGAGCAGCGATCCAAGGAAGAAAGGGCTGACTTGCCCCCCGGGTGCTTGCCCACGAGGCTGCGGGGCCACGAACAACGTGACCAAGCTGCCCAAGCTTGCGTCTGCTGCGGACGTGTGCGGGCTGCGGCGCCATGCAGAACACGACCGGGGCTGAAACCGCAGAGGTCGTGGTGGTGGCTTGGTGCGTGGCGCAGGCGGTGGTGTGCGCCATTGGCGCCGCGATCCTTGCGTGCGTGCCGAACCACCCGACCGCGCAGGCCGCCGACGCGGACGACGACCCACTCGTCTACGCGCGCGCGGTGTGACGGGTGTTGAGCAGAAGGCGCACGTGTCGCGCGCCGTGCTGGCGGGCGCCGCGGCGGAAAAGTTGGTGGGAGTGGAGTGACTCACACACCACCGCACCAACTCAAGCATGCCACCATCGTGGGTGTGGCCACGGCTTGTCGCAGCTGCTCTTGTCAACACGGCGTGTGCGTCACGCCGACCGTGCAGGGACACGTCTCAGTACGGACAAACGGCCAAGTTTCTTGAAATGCATCGCGGGTTGGTAGGCACTTTCATAGAATTCGGTTGTGCCAACGGAATTAAGAACTCAAACACCCACATGTTGGAATGTCTTGGGTGGCACGGAGTTTGCATTGAGCCCGTTGACACAATCACGTCGCGCGCGCACGGCCTCAAGGGTGCTGTTTGCGAGCCGGGCCGTGAAAGCGTTGCCATTGTGGTGGCAAACAAAGATGGACTTCATGGTGTACGACCCAATCTAAATCCTTTTGGGGCGTTGGCAACCAACGTGAAAACGGTGAAGTGCCACGATCTAGGTGTGATTCGTGAACAACACGGCATGAACAATGTGACGTACATGACTGTTGACACAGAAGGAAACGAGTCGGACTTGCTCGAAGCGTACATGCCCCTTGATTGGGTCACGTGGTTGCAGGTGGAATGCAACACAGTAAGGGAGTGTGTCAGAGTGCGCGGGGTGCTGATGCACAGCTTCAAAATCGTCCATTTTTTTCCGTTTGACAACAGGCGCGGCGGTGGTGACATTTTGTTCAGACGCAGATTCGACTGAAGCAGAATTAGGCCGCCTTTTCCCATCGATCATTCCAAAAATAAATTCAAACTGTTGACCCAGCCGTGCCACGGCACGAACACAGAGTTTTTTTGATGACACAGCCCTTGCTTGCCGAGGTTTGCCCAACGCCGTATAACTGCCCGCGGCTTGCCGGTGTGCAAATGTGGGCCTCATTGGCCATTCATGCCACCGCGCAGCTTGTGGCGGCCCCGTCCGCGGGGGTCTCGATGCGCATCAGCAGCGCGGCCGCCCCGCTTCCGCAAAGCACCCGCGGCGTCGTGCGCGTCGTGGGCAGTGACGCGCGGTCACACACTCCCGCCACCGAGGCCGCCGCTTTCTGGAACATGTACCACCCCCACACCGCGTTCGACGCCGCGAACGTCACTTGCAGCATTGTGCAGGACTGGACGCACGTGCCGTGGGCGATCGAGGGCAGCGTCGTTGGCATGGCGCGCGGGGAGACCGCGTGCAACTGGGACCGGTATTTCTGCGGCACCGTCGAGCTCGAGGTGCTTGCGTCGCACGTGCACATGGCCTTTGACATTTTTGTGCACGAGATTGCTCACGTCGTCGTCCCGACGGGAAGCGTCGTGGCCCATGCCGGTGTCCGCCGTGTGATCGACGCGTCACACCACTGGAACCCACACGAAGAGGACGAAATCTTCGGACCCTACGTGACGCTGCGGCCAATCGCGCGGCCGTACACACTGCAGGCGGCAGACGTAGCAAACTCGGTCGCCTGTGATGCCCAACTAGGGGGGTGCGGCCGGAACGGCACGTGTGTCGCGCCCCACGGGTACCGGAACGTGCCAGGGACGTGCGTCGCCAACCGCGGCACACCGGCCGGGCATCGGCACCACGTTCCGCGACACCACCGACGCAGCGAAGCAGACGCAATCTTCGCCGTGTGCACGTTGGCATTTCTGCTGTGCGCGTGCGCGGCGGCGACCGCGGGTGCCGGCACCTTCCGCACGCGTGTGGCCTACAGCACGGACATCAAGTTCGGTTGACGTGCGCGGAAGGGGTGGCTTTCTGCACATGCACGGCGCGCACAACCAACCCCGTTGTTGAAACGGCTCACTCGACGGGGAATTGCTCGAGCCGCCGGCAATTGGTCTCGCGCGAGTGCTCGATGGCAGCGTGCTCCACGCTGCCGACGCCTGGTCACATGAATGGACGCGCGGGCGTGCCACATTCCAGCAACAGCATGCAATGCATATTTCAGACATGCCATTAAAGCATGCACGAGCGGCACTGTGCTGCGCCGGCCGCGGACATGGCCGACCAAGAATCGGGAGGACAAGTGGGGGGGTATGTGGACCCCAACAAGGGAGCCGCCTCACGTGGCGCTAACCGTGATGACGACATCCCGGTCAGCGACACCGATGAAGGCGGCACCGATGAAGGCGCTGTGAACGATGACTACCTTCTAGACGGCGGATTCGAAACGGAAAAGGGATTTGTGTTCCTTGATGGCCAAGAATTGATGAACGCTTCGTCAAACCCCACGGCGCTCGCTGATCTCGTAAAAAAAATTGAGAGCAGTCCCGACGCCAAGGACGTCTTCCGCGAGGTGAGTGTGCTGAAATCATACCTCGAAGAGTTGCGCAAAGGCACCGACTACGGTCGGGTAGTCAAGCAGATGAATGAACTCCTTGAAACACAAAGCGTACAGCTCGACGATGCAGAGAAGGATTACGTAGTAGACAACAAACGCACTTTGGACAGCCTGGCTGAAAAGTCCCAACAGAAGTTGATTGAACTGCGGGCGACACAGCAGGGTATCAAGACTAACCAGAAGGCAATTGAGGAAGAATCGGCAAGGATGGGCGCATTGGATGCCAGTGTGAGAACGGCGAGTCGCGAGGTAGAAGCGGCCAAGAATGATCTCCGGGCCAAGGAGGAAGTTCACGAAACGGCAGTCGCACAGCTCAAAGCTTCGACAGACAAACATGTCTCATTGAAGAGCGCCCGCGAAGCTCTAAGAGTCATGTTGGCCCAAACGCAGGGCGAGGTCGACAAGCACAACAGGGCGATCGAAACAGCCACACAGCTCGCCGCCGCACGCTACGCAACGACAAGGGCCTCCTTCGGCGTCATTGATGAAGCCATCAAAGCCCTCAAGGCATTGGACGACAATGCCGTGGCCCGAGTGGAGGAAGGCATGCAAAAGTTTGAGGTTAGCCAAGCAATCCATGACCAAATGAAACAAAATATCCTTCACTCTCTTCGAGAAGACAACAAGGGCGCGGCGGATGCCATCGTCCGTGGTGCATTCAGAGAAGTGGCGGAATTGTTCGACAATCGCAGAAGAGATGCCCTCACCAGCAACGCCAAAAGGCAAAAGATCAGCAAGCCGGGCCCGGCACGGGGCCCACCCAAGGCAGCGAAACCGCCGGGGCCCAGAGAGGCCCCCAAGGCAGGGGAACCGATGGCGCCGGCAGTGAACCCGATGGCGCGGGCACCCTCAAAAGTGGCGCCAACCCCAACCCCAGCGGCATTGGCGGCAGCGAAACGCGCAGCGAAACCGGGAGAAGCACCCAACGTGGCACAACCCACGCCGACAAAAAAAAGGGCAGCAACCCCAGCGCCAAAAAAAGAGATAACACGCGGCGAGCTCAAATCCATGTTGGAGAAAGTGATCAATCCTCAGCGGGAGAGGATTTCTGGAGACGCCATTTACCAAGATTTGTGGGATTGGTGCAACCCGGCAAGGGGTGAAATCGGTGAGCAGTGCGCAGACAGCGGCGCCAAAACCCTCGAAATGCTCTCCAGGCAAATGACATACTTTTTCAACCGCGCATCCGCGGGAACAAGGGAAAACGCGCTCGTTCAGGACAGTAAGTTGCCATTGCAGGTCCAATACCTGATCCGCGTCGACGACGACGCAACCAACGAATCCAAAGCCGCTAACCCAAAAGCCGCTCAGAAAGCCTCCTCTATTCCACGAACACGAAGGACAACCGACATTGAGACTGTCGAGGTGTTCGAGCCCGCCCAACTCATAACCCGTGGAGAGTTCTTTAACAATTACCCTCAGGACGAGCCGGCGGAAGGAAAACATGGTGTTGGCCGGCTGCTGTACATGAGTGTAGCCAGTGCAAACACCCGTCAGGGCGTGGTGAGGGACAAGGACACGGATGGCCAATCCGGATCACGTGTGGGCTGCGTCTACTTGAAATTGCCCATCAATCGACATGCTTGGGACACCCAACGTGCAAGGCTGGACCGCGACCTGAATGTAGGCGATGGCAAGTGGACGAAGTGGTCACAAAAAAAAGACGAAGCGCCCCGGCACACAGAACAATGGCACTTGAAACCTGAAAAAGAAGGGTGCGACGAAGTAGCTTGGAACAAGCAAGATACATGGACAATAGCAAACATGAACGGAAGCGCAGACCACGGCTTACTCCTGAAGGCGCGTAAATGGGTTGCAATGAGCATGCTGTCAAGGGTCGTGGAGGTCGCGAAAACCATAGACGAAGCAGGAATACGATATCCCGGGACGTGGCCTATCTCGAAAGGGGGAGAAGGCGACAAGTTCATCAAACGAAAGTACATTGAGCAAAAAGACGCCGACAAGCAGGCGGACGCTCAGAAACGGGAGGACAAAAAGAACAAGGCCGCCGCCAGCTCTGGCACAGCAAAGAGGGCTCCGACCAGTGCCCCAAATCCAACTGACCCAGCGAAGAAAAGGGTTAAAAAAACCCCCGTTGCCGCCAGTGCACCCCAAGAAGAATTGGAAGCATTCATGAGCGAGAGATTCGTCCCCTTCGACCAACAATCAAAACTGAATGGCATCTTGGAGGAAGCCTACAAAGGGCACCCACATAAAAAAAACATCTTGGAGGCGTACTTCACAGAGCATGGTGCCACGCAACCAGCCCACATCGCCGAGTACTTCGCAGGAATGACTAGACTACTTCGAACCACGAGAGACGCCGTCAAAAAAACCGGGCAATGGCCTGGCACCTTGGCTCACGCGATTCTGACGCAGAAACAGTGCCAAACTTTCTTCCAGCTCAGCTCGGGCCTCGACACCCCCCTTCATGGGAGATTCAGTGGCTTCCTACTCCATCACTTGGGAATGAGGCCCCGATCGTTGCCAAAAGGCACGACAGGTACGAAGTCCACGAAGTCCACGAAGGCGCGCAACGCGCTGTTCGAGTTGACAAAAGCAAACAATGACGCAGCCGAATTAGTGCGCAAAGGGTGTGATGACGCTTTGCTGTGCTTTGCACCAGCGGAAGTCGTGGAACGTGCCGCGAAAGATTACTTGACCACCACCACGGGGAAAACGACTTCACCGTTTGGCATGCTGGAGGAAATCGTCGAGATCGTTTTACGCGCGAGGACCCAGTACAACAAATTGGCGTTAGTAGGTCATGAATTTCCCGCAGATGGACCTCAAAAAGCCCTGGAGTTCTTGACAGCCCTGAGCAACCTCTTCAAAAAAGGCAACTTGCTGCAGTGCCGCGCGCACAAAACCATTGACAGACAATCGGCCGGTCTGTTCTGGTGCACACAGTGGGCCATCGCGCGCGACCCCGGATCCTACATGTCACCTGCCCCTGACCCCGGCACTTACTCGGACCAGTACGGGGAACCTTTCAACTCATCGTCCACGAACGAAAGGGTGAGTGTAGTCGACCTGCTCCTCGACCACGATGCCAAAGCAGCGGATCCACTCGTGTACAAGCCAGCTTGCCGCGACGCCGAGGGGGAGGTGACCGGATCTAGTGCCAACAACTTCGCAAACAAATACGACATGTGGGGACAATGGTGGCTCGACACCGTGGCACAGGGTGACAAGACAGTGACGGCCTATGTGAAAAAGGAGAAAATCGCGGGCTGCAGATTCAAGCCATCTACAGACGACATTTTCACCCTAAGCCCTGAGCAACTCGACAGCGAGGACTCTGACGACGGTTACGATTAGGGCGGCGGCTTGGGCGGCTTTCAGCGAGGCCACAATCAAATGTGTCATTCACACGACTACGGAATGACAGATCCAACGCCGTTGACTCGCCGTTGCACGTCCACAACCAGTGCGTCCCCCCCCCAAAATGCCCCGCGCCTTCACGAACGTCCGCGACCTTTGCGTGAGTGGGTGTGGGAGAGAGACGACAGTGAGGGGGATCTTTTTTTTCCCGAACAAGGCAAGCTTGTCGGGCAAATATGTCATGGACGGCGGAATTGCCGTGCTCGACCGCGAGAGTGGTCGGCCGGAAATGCACCTTAGTCTCACGGTCGTGTGCCAGGGCACGCTCGATGGCGCGGGGGACGTCGTCCTCAAGGTGGTGGGGTCGCGCCACGACGTCGCCGCCTTCACCGGCCTGCCGAAGCGCGCTGCGTACAGGCGCCTCGGGGAAATCTACGACGTTCCCAGTCCCGTCGAGAACGGATTTGTGACGACCGCTGCCCTCGAACGGCGCGGCGTGACGTTGGAGGGGCCCGAAGTCCGTGACGTGGAACATTTGCCGTGTGTCATCATGACACAGCTGCGGGGCCAGAGTGTCAGCGCGGCTTTGACGGCGGCCGAGTCGGAACCGTCGGTGTACCAGAGCCTTGCCGACGTCCGCAGGGTCGGCCTCTGTGATTTTGAGCACTACCTGTGGCTCAAGGACTACGCGGACGTCGAACAAGACTCGGCCCTCAGCATCAACGACAGGGACGTCGTCGACTTCCACAATCGCCCGGCCCACGCCCACTGTGACGCCATTGCCATCTGGCGCTGGTACATGTCCGTCGTCGTTGACGTGCAGACGGGGACCCCCACGGCTCTCGGGCGATGCGACGCGGTTGTTGACGCCGTTGCAAGCGTGCTGTGCATCCCAACGAGCGACAACGTCGTCGACCAGTCTTCCTACTTTCCGTACAAAGACACCGACGCCAGAGTTTTGCCCACGTCGCAGCGCGAAGAGGCCATTGCGAAGCTCGAGGCCACGGCGCGGTCGCAGACACCGCCGGTCCTGCGGCTGTTGGCGGCCGCGAACGTGTTTCGCCTCATGGAACCCTTTTTTGCGTGGGCCAACGCCAACCAAGTCGTCGCGAACGACATGAAGAGCGACAACTGTGTGGTAGACCTGTGCCGCGGCCCCGCCGCGAGCACGGCGTAGAGAGCAACACACGGGTGCTATGTTTTTTGTTGGTCAATAAAAACGCAGACTCAGCGGAGACTCCGACAATTTAGCTCTGCTGGTCTTGAAAAGATGATTCGCAAACGACACAATTGCGACCGCGGGCACGACGCAGTAGACCGCAGCGGCAACTTCCCAATTTCCCGTGACACTGTGGTACGCCCCAAGGTTGCTCGCGCCTGAGAAATGCTGGCCTGCGAGCAGCAGGACGACAACCACGCCACTGGCGCGGTGGAGCATGCGCAGGCGCGTGTTGTCCTTCTTCACCACGCCCCCCACCATCAAGGCGCCGGCGACGGAGTTGGCAACAATCTGGAAGATGACCACGTGTCCCACGTGCGCATGGCCAGACCCCTGTTTTGTGCGTGTCTGCGAGGAAACAGCCACCAAGACGGCGGCAACGGCAATGGCGGAGCCGAGGGTCATCAGACAGTAGTGCGCCGTGCCGAATTCAAAGACGTGTGCCACGACACCCGCGCCAAGAATCCACGTTGCGGCAATGAACATTGCTGGAGCCCATGCACTCTTCAGTTCAGCCGCTTGGCGCGGCCGCGACCGGCGGATCGCGGCTGGAATGTCTTGCGCCACGACGTAGCCCGTGTGCAAGGCAAGGCCGATGGTCGCGCCCGGGGCAAAGTAGGCGTCGCCTGTGAACCGTGCCGCCGCAGTTCCGGAAGCGAAGACGCGGATGTCTGACACGGATGCAAATCGCTCCGTCAGCGAGAAACTGCCTTTGGTGTCAATCACGCCGGCGGAGAGTGTCGTGTCCCCGCATTGCCCTTGCGCAGACGCGTACACGTCTTCGGCGTTGGCATTGGACAAGGCCTTCTTGTACGCATCGAGCATGAACCGACGCCAGAACCTCCCACTCTTGGTGGAGCAACCGCCCTTCGTCGTGTCGTCGTTGGCGGCGGTGGACCCGTCGAAGCCCAAGCTCAGGATTTGCGCACGCGATGAGTAGTCGCGGCACAGGTCGTACTCCCCGCCCGCACCACATGCCAATCCGAACCAGCGCGGACGCGCCTGTTGCCCGCCCACCTCTTCGAACTCGAGGTGCCATGCAGGGCTCAAGCCCGTTGGCGCGTCCAAGCGCAGGTCGGCGCGGAGCGAGTGGGAAAGGTTGCCGTCATTCTCGTCGCTCGCAAGCCGAGGCGACCTGCCTTCGAACACGGCAAGCCCGCCGGTGGCCACGACGAGGACACCCGCGAACAGTGCCTTGCCGCTGTCCAGCTGCGCCCTGATGCGGCCGTCGGACGAAAAACTGGCCGACGCCACTCGATCAAGGACGACGTCGGTTGTGGGCGCGGCCATCTCGGCCAAACGCGCCACAAGCTTGGCACCACACGCGACTTGGCCAGGCAGCCCGCAGTCCGTGTACGTGCCCGGGAGGTGGAACGACTGGCCCGAAACACCACCGCTGGTGTATTGGGTGTAGTCCCACGCCGGGTTCGCGGTGCTTGGCCACGGCGAAAGCCCAAGCGTGCGCTCCCAGAACGCGAACGATCCCGCGGCGGATTCCACGTACGCGCCGATGCGGGATTCGTTCGCGCCGACAAACCCCGCGACGTTTGACGGACGGGCCCCGGCGGCCTCCATCAGCATGTCCGCCGTGTGCTTCGCCTTGTTTGGCCACCACGCGACGCCACTTGACCTCTCCGTCGTGGACGAGCCGGGGTACACCACTGCCACGCTTAGCCCAGGCGCTGTCTCCGCTAGACACGCCGCCACGGACATCCCCCCCACCCCCCCCCCCCCC
>Ga0206130_10004700_pt1 | contig 16666 bp, 14 predicted proteins | sample Helgoland_Spring_9_FD_148637 | JGI IMG/M metagenome (GOLD analysis project Ga0206130, IMG submission 148637) | Pelagic subsurface seawater microbial communities from Kabeltonne, Helgoland, North Sea - Helgoland_Spring_Bloom_20160512_1 | ecosystem: Environmental > Aquatic > Marine > Epipelagic ... | reverse complement strand
AAGGGAGAGTGGTTGTGCTACCGAAACCACCCGGCGGCAAGGTGGGGGTTTGTGCGCCCGCCTATTTCACAAAGTGATCGCGAATGACACTTGTGAATGACGCAGGCACCGTTTAGTTTGAACCAGCAATCCCCAACCCCACCCTCCGGCTACGAATGACACATTTCAAATCAAGTCACGCAATTCCGCGCCAAATTAGAATGACGGTCCTGCCGATTGCCGCGAACATTTGAGTTGGCAGCGGCGTTGCAAGGGCTGCGCCACAACCGGTCCACGCGACCTCCGCAGTCATGGAGGAGCCTGTTGTCAGCCCCGACGACCTGTTCGCGTCAATGCGCAACAGGGAGGTGTATTACATGCCCATCGCGCAGACGCAACACCCTCCGGCTACGGAGGGAGATGGCAGTGGCGGGTCGGTGCACGTGATCAAGTGCAAATACCTTCTTGCAATGAATTTTTCGTCGACGAACTGGACGGGGTCGGACGTGTCGTTTGGCGCGGCACAGCCAACGCAGTTTGCGCGCGACAACGTTTCTCTGATGCTGAAGATGATGCAGTGGGCAATTCTGGCAAGGCTGAATTTCTACGTGGAGACGCTGTACGACGGCGTGCTTGCTGACGCAACGGGCAGAGTGAAAGAGCGCGGCAAGCGTGTTTGGCTGCCGGTCCCCGAAACGAGGTACCACGAGTTCGCAGCAGTTGTCATGGCATCCCTGCAGCCGGAGGACGAGGAGCCCAAAGGCCGGAAGCGAAAACGGTCGAAGGGGGCCGTCAAAGCGTCTGGCAAGTATGGAGAGGACGCCGCGATGTTTGCCTCGTACGTTTCCCACGGCAGGATCTCGTCGGACAAAAAGCTACTTGAAGGTGCGTAGCTGCGTGCCTCATTGTTTGTGCGCGCGCGTACAACGCGCGGGTTGGCGCTGTGATCTCGGTGCTCACGCGGTCGCCCGCCCATGTGTGTTGCACCTAGTCCTGCACGTCCGGAGCATGTGCTCGCTAGAAGCAGAGTCGCGGGAGCTCAATTTTGACATGCTTGAGGGGCACGCCGGCGGTGTGAGCGGTTCGGATGGTGGCAACGCCGAAGACGCCGGCGACACCGAGGTCGTCGATCGAAATTCGATCTTTTACCTCCTCGACTACCGTAGAGTTTTCGACGACGAGCAGTCGCAGGACTTTTATGAGGAATCGCGACTGCCCGATTGGCAGCGCAGCAAATCCTTTTACTACGACGACGAGGCAGGAATGTTCATCATTGGCAGCGCAGAGGTGTACGAACACTCGCCTGTGATCATGCGCATGATCCGGCCCGACGACGGCTTTTTGGCCGGAGACGCAGACAACCTTCGCAACTACCTTCAGCAGACGGTGGAAGTTCCGTTGGAGGCGGTGCGCCTGAAGATCTGTGAACTGTCGGAAGTCAACGGGTTCCACCGCCGTGAGAAGTACGAAGGTCTCTCCGACAAGGAGACGATGGCCCTGTTCATTGACACCCCACACACCAAGGCGGTGCTGCGCGACTTTGCGCACTGCGCCAAGATCACGGCGCCGGACCCTTTCGCGCCCTCACAGGCGCACACATTCAGTCGTCAGTACGAGTATCTCATCACGCCGATTGCCGCAAAGTTGTACGATTACTTCATTGCTGAAAGGGCGCACGCCCTTGAGTGGATTGGCAAGGGCAAGCTGGACGTGTCGGAGCTCGACCGCGTCGACAGCGAGCTTGCGGAGGCCGTGTTCCGCATCTTGGAGACGAAAAATGCTCCGGGAGTGCCAGCGATGTATGCGAAAATAAATGCCGAACGCGGCGTCCTCAAAGCGAAGATGACGTCGAACTCTGTTGTGGCGCGGATGGCGCGGGGCATGTACATGTTTGACAACGTTGCCAAGAACGACCCGCGCATTCAGAAAATGGCACTGGAGGACCGCTTGTTCTGCTCGTACGCCGATCTGTTTTCGCAGCAGCTGCTGGCCACGCCGTTCCAGTCAATGGTGATCCTCAAAGGCAAAATGTACTGCGCGGTTCTTCTCCGGAACTACTTTGGGCCCCAGAGTGGCATCTGCATGCAGGTTGGAAATGGGTGGGTGGGTTGCTTTGCGTGCCACGCATCCGCAGTCTGTGATCGCGGTGCGGCAGACTGACGGGCCGGCGTGTGCTGCGGCGTGGTCTGTCTTTGCAGGGCACCTGTGACGTCGGCAAGAGTCACTGTGCCAAGGCATTGACCACGATGTTCCCACAGTGCCAGATTGAGTCGGTGTGTGGCGTGCTTGCGTGCCTGTGCGCTGCGCCGGCGTGCGCTGCGCCGCCGCTGACACCACGCGCATGCTGCACACGATGCAGGAAAATGACGCGAGCGACAAGGCGTTCGTGATGAAGAGAAACGCAATGGCGATCATCTGGAGAGATGAGATGAATTTTGGCGGCGAGAAGGCGGGAAGTGAGTGGCCACTGAATGCGCTTGCTGTGCGTTTGCGCAGACGCCGCTCGCGCGCTGTGCGGCGAATTGCGCCGCCTTGCAGATGACCCGAGGTCGATTGGGCCGTGCCCACAGGCAAAGACCGCGACGACAAGGCCACCCGGAGTGCCTTCAGCACTGGTGTTCTCATCTACAACCAGTACAAGGTTGGCAAGAACCGCGGCGATTCCGACTCGTGCAAGACGATCGTGATCGACTCGCGCAGCTTTTGCATCGGTGAGTTTGCGGCCCAGCGGTGGCCTGTCAACCAAGTTGAACATGTGCTGTGCTGCGTTCAGCACGATTCTCACCGTCTGCTGTGCGCGCGCTTGTGGCTTGCCCGACAGCGACGATCAACAACGAACTGAACGCCGCGCTGCGTTCGAGGTTCGACGTCATCCAGACGTTCCAAGAGAAAAAGGAGCAGACGGGGAGGAAGAAGACCGAGAAGGCCAGCGCCACGCAGGAAAGTTTGCACATGCAGGCCGCGAATCTTCAATTTCAATTTTCACACACGGCGTACGCAAAATACTGGGCCACCTCCGCCGTGGGAGGCCTCCAAGCCGTTGACATGCGAAACTTTGAGGTGTTTTGTTCACTGTATCAGTCGTTTTTGGTTCGGCGCGGGCAGCCAGCCCTGATGGCTCGCGACATCGACAAGTTGCGCAACCTGGCGCTCGGGGTCATGGTCGACCGCGTGTGCGCGACGTGGGAAAGAAGCCCCGAGTACGAGCATGTGTGCGATTCGCCGGCTGCCTACGTGCGCTACTACCAAATACACGGCGGCGCACTGCGGATGAAAGACGTCATGCTTGCCAGCTCCCTGGCGAGGCCCGCCAACTGCCACACGGTGATGGACACCATGATCATCAAGGTGCTGAAAAAAATGATTGTCGTGCGGCAAGGCGGCACGACCGAGGCCGTTGAGGACGCCACGGGTGCCTACTATGCAACAACCCTTGTGAGGCGCGACTGCGAACGGGAGATGACGTCGGTGGCACTGTCGATGAACATGGACTGCAACCCGGACATGATAGGGCGGGCGTTTGCAAAACTCGGGCAGCAGAGCATTGGCGCCGCCAAGTGCATCAAATTTGAGCCGATGGTCAACAGCAACGACACCAAAGACGTGCTGCACATTCGGAAGGAGATGGTGAACACGACATCTGTGCTGACAGACAGCGAGGCAATCGTTCTCGAATGGCTGCGCAGTGTGGTCGGTGGCGACGGCCACGCGGGCGTCGTGTTCGCCACCGACGCGGCGTCGGAGGAGAACATTCTCCTGCACAAAAACATTCGGAGGGGGATGCTCGAAACGCCGCCCATGTGCAACAACGTGTGCGACGACGTCATCAAGCCCCTGCACGAGGCACTCGGGACGGTGCAGCGCCAGACCGCCATGTTCTGGCTCATGGCAATGAACACGGCCAACGGCGACCCTCTGTTTGAGTCGTGCGACACGTTCTTTTACAGGATCGCCGCTCTGCACGACGCGCCCACCGTGGTGACGGAGCCCTGCCTGCCGGATGGCCCCAACGCCGGAAAACACAAGCAGAAGTTGCCGATGGCTGGCGCGATGCGGGTCAATGCCCGCGCGTTGGAAACCTACAGCATCAACGTCAACAAACAGGCGACCGACGCGCAGTTTGAATTTGTTGATCTTCTCATGGAAGTGTCGGGCGAGGCCAAGCCAGGGGACGTCGTGTTTTGGGCACTCTCGGAGACGTTTGACGAGGACACACCCGCGGCCGTGTGCCACACCGTCCGCCCGCACGGCAAACCGATCACGTTCTTGAACCCGCGCAGGCGGGAGATGGCATCTGTCCTTGACCACAGCCTCCTCCACGAGGAGGACGACATCCTTGCGGAGTCACAGATGACCATCACCCTAGACGGCACCTCGCGCCTCACGGAGAGGGTGATGGACCGCGCGTGCCGCGCCAACACCGCCCGTGGGTACGCCGAAGCAAGCCGTGTGTTTGACGCAAAGTACGCGAGGCACGTCGACGACGCCATGGAAACCACGAACGCCATAAGCGCTCTCAGCTGACCAGATGCACACAAACGTCGACAACCCCCTCCCAAACACCCCAAGATGACTCACTCCGAAGCCGAAGTTGCGACCATGATCAAGGCGCTCAATGCGACTAACGGCTTGGTCATCAAGGAGGACGGGCGGCCGATCGTCGTTGACGGGCCCTTCACGCTCGCCGCAATCAACGCGCACCTCGAGTCTACCATGTTCCAGATGGTGCCGGTGCACACGGGGCCGCACGCGGGCATGGAGGTGTGGCTCGACGAGGAGGGCGCGTACGGCAAGGGGGAAAACGCCAAGGCCACTGCCGTGATGGGGTCGCACGTCCACATTGGGGGATGCATTCATGGCCATGCGCTGATAGTCAAGCGGGGCACAATTCCGTGACCACGGGCGCGTGCCCAAGTGCATTGCTTGTCGGGCAGATTTTTTCAAATGAATCAACGCATGAAAAAAAACCCGCGCCAATGCACGTCGCACACAGTCAAGTGGTGCCCATTTCCCACGCGTAGTCGCCCGTGCAACCGGGTGTTCAAGACGCCGATTGCGATGTCAACGCGCTCACGTGCCCTTTGGCGGCGGAACAGTGGTTGGGCCCATTCGCGAGGGTTTCGTTCAGAATTTTTTGCGCTGCGGCAAAAATCGACGCCCTTCCCTGGCTGTCGGTGTGACAGATGTAAAATTTCAAACACGCATCGGCTAACTTTCGTGAGATCCGTGTGGGAACACCGTCAAATTCGCGCGCCAACCGCGCCACGTCGCGCCCACTGGGGGTGCACATCGTCCTGATGAACAGGTCGTGGTCTGTGATCGGATTGATCATGAGTTTCTCGCCGTATTCCTTCACGACGCCTAATGTGGTCGGGTCCGAAATGCCATTTTGCCGGATGTAATTGGGCCGCTCGGCAAATCCCATGACCCTCCACAAAAAAATTAGGAATGCCGACGCATTGAGCCCTTCCCAATGGTGCATTGCGCGTGTCTTCAACACATCCATGACTTGGCGGCCTGGGCTCTGCCCATTCAATGTGAAGATGCAATGCAATTGCGGAAGCGTTGAGCCACCCTCGACGAGCTTTCTTGCGTATTCCTCCGTGGCCACGGCGTCTCCCCCGGCAAGATTGCAAATGAGTCCTTCGACAAGTGGGCTTTGAGCGTTCGTTTGTTCGGGTTTGCATCGTGTGATCACGAGCGTGTCCCCCACCAGGGCAACGCAGTGGAACGGCTTCTTTTTAGTCAAAGAAAGTCGTTTCCGCACAGCCGTAAGAACCGCACCCGGGGAAGCCGCTGTTTTTGGCACGGTCGGGTTCTTCCACTTCTGAAGTGCGTCAAGAACTCCCACGGCAACGCTCTTGACTTCTCTGAACGGCGTGGTTGACGCGACCGAAAAGTGACCGAATCGTATTGCCTCCAAGAGTGGCAGTGGCGGAGGGGCGCGATCCGCGAGCGACGCCACCGCAAAATCCGCGAGGCCTCTGCTTGGGCACCATTGTTTGTCAACCACGAGGTAGTGCGCGGACGCGGGCGAGTGCAGGAACTGCGGTTTCAGAGGCAAGTACAAGCGGTGGTAGACGTCCTCAGAGTAGTAAGTCTCCGCTTCGTCCCTGAAGCCGAATCTGCCAAAGTACCCTTCGAGTCGAAGCACGGAATTCACCGGTGGTGCGGTTTGGAATGACTTGCCTGGTTTCCATGCTGCGAACCGGGACGCGCTCGTCTGTGGCGCGCCGTCGGGATGCTGTGGCGAAGGCGGGCTGCACGGCGACCACGTGTCCCTGAGTGTGACGGGGAAGCCGTCGAGCGGCAGCGCCTTCAACGGTTCGAGGAGTTTCATTCGTTCTTGTTTCTGAGCATCGCTCCCCGTGCCCCATTGTTCCGCATAATGGGTCATCCACTTGGAACAGCTACGAACGCAGTGTCTGCCGAAATCAAGTGCAAGCAGCATTGCCAATTCCGGGAGACTTGGCGCGCCGGCCGCGTGCGGCACCAACCCGGCGATGGCGATGGTCTTCCTTGCCGCTTCCATGAGGCGTGCGCTGCAGTGGTAGTGGGAAAAAAAATCGTCAATGTCAACCCACAGAAACAGGGCGTCCGCGTTGACGTCCTTGCTCACGCCTCCAGTGTGGCGGCCGGCCTTGACTCGGACCAAGTACACGGACACCTTCATGGCGCGGTCGCGGTGAACATCGTCGACCGCGCCCGACGATCCGTCCGCAAGTGGGCCCCAAGTGAGCGTGAAGCACCTGAGATGACGCTCGGCGACTGCCGAGGTGCCGCCGAATTTGAAGTCGGTGAAGTTCAGAAAATCTGTTTTTGGTGGGCCCGTGATGACGACGTCGCTGTAGACCACGTCCGTGCTCAAGAACTTGAAGGTGTGGGCTTTTGGGTCGTACCTCTCTCGCCAAACCTCGTCGTTGCAGTGCCCCTGCGCGGCTCGCATGGCCGGGCCTTCTTTGTAGAATTTTCGCACATCATCAAGGTCGCGCACGCTCATGATGGGCGTGCCGCGGGTAAGATCTTCAAACGTGTTTCCCAACGCCTCCCCGCTGATGGAATCGACGTTGCCCGACGCCTGGTCCCGCGGGAATTGCGTTCTGAATTCACGGTCGCGTCTCCTGAAGTGCTTCCGCGCCCAACGATGGAGTTGCGAGTCGCGCTCCGCGTTCCAATCCACGCGGGCATTGTAGCCTTCCTGTGGCGCGACGACGAAGGTGTCGGAAAGCGCCACCGACGTCTCTTTGGTGATTGACAGCAATGCAAGCAGCGCGGAGGTTTCGTGGACGGCCTGGGCGTGTGTCAGGCGTCCGGCTGCAACGTTCATCATGATTGCGTAGTACCGCCACAACCCAACCGGTGTGGCGTAGAGGACGTCCACACACCATCCTGCGTTTGTGTTGAAACTTGCGATGATGTCCACGGTCACCTTTGCCCAAATTGTGCAATCGCCCATGCCGAATTGCGCACCCGTGGGCCCGGTGCCCAACCTCACGGCGTGCACGCGCACCTTGTGGATGCCGTCTTCCTTGTACAGCTCGCACAAGTTCTTGGCGATTTGTGTCAGAGCATGTTTGTTGAAGCCAGCACCGCTCGAGTCGATGAGCATCCAGTCCATGCTGCCTTCGACGGACACGCCATCAAAAATTTTAGGATCAGTGAAAATGAAGTGTTTGTGGTCGAACGTGCCCACGCCCGTGTCGTCCATCCACCCAAAATAAATTTGCTGGCGGAAATGATTCAGCGCTGCCGCGGACGCACCGCCAATGGTGTCGTAGTTGCTCATGCGCATGATCACGGCGGCGTGGCCGCCTCTTTCGCGTGAGTTCACGGCCGGGCGTCCGTCCTCTTGAAAGAATGTTTCGAAAGAAAAATACACTGGGCACCACAGTAAGCTCTTGAACACCTTCGTCTGCTCGGGCGTCGCCGCGCACGGCAGCCAGTACATCTGCGTTGCGTTTCCACCGTCAGGGCTGTGGGGTGTGTGCGCGCCTGGATAGTGCTGCGTCTGTTTCGTGCACAACAGAGTGATCTTCAGTACGCGCGGGTGAACTGTGTAGATGGTCTCCTGATGTTGGTAGAACATGAAGAGGAGATCGCGTGTGTCAGGTGGGGCCGCGTAGCCACCGCCACCACCATAAGGTGGCTGTGTCAACACCACACCCGACTCATTCATGGACTGGCGCAGATGGCTCGCATACGCGTTGTTCCAGTAAAGCGAGGCGTTGTCCGCGTAGGTGACGCTGACGATGGCACCGTAAAAATACGGCGGCATTCCTCCAAGCGTTCGGTGGTTGCTGAATTCTTTTGTGCCAAGCTCTGTCAGGCTGTCTTTGATTACTTGGTATTTGGGGTGTTTCTCTGACGCGAGCCATTTGAGGTCCTTGAAAAAGAATCGGATCGGATCGCCGACCTCCGAGGTGGCAAGATAGTTGCTTGATGTGTTTTGGACGTACGCAATGCCAATCGGGCACATTGCCGAGAACAGTGCGTGTCCCAAGACGAATTCTTCTTCTGTCGACGCCCGGTAGTTTTGCAACATCCGCCGAGCGCACTTCAACACCTTGCTACTGAGGGATTCCCCTGGCACGATGTGTGGCATTCCGCGATTTTTCCACACGACCACCGCGGCACACAGAATCAATTTGATGAACACGGTTCCGTCCAACTGGTGCGGGGTTGCATTTTGACTCGCGTCTTCCCGGTCCGCTTGGTCGCACGCGATGATGACCGCACGAGCTTCGTCCCCTCCCAACGTGCCGTGTTTGCCGAAACATTGTTTGGGTTCGATGAAGTACCCGACAATCTGCTCGTCTTTCCACAAGAATGCCGGGACGGCTTTGTCGAGTGCCACCAGCCGCGAGTAGGCCTCGGACGGATCGAGGTCGCGGTGCTCGGCCGTGGCGGCCTCTATCGATTGCCGGCGGACGCTCGGAAACGCAGCGAAGAACGCGTTGGCCTGTGTGTGGGTGACGAACTTCGACGCCCCTATGGACGCGGCCCACTTGCCATCCTGCGCGCCATCGGAAGAATCGGACATCGCGAGACACGGTCAACGCATTTGCGTGTGCGATATACTCACATTGCGTCGGCGCGGGGTGCCGGGTAGAATGGGCTGACGGGGCTGTAAGCACTAGGCTTTGCGACGCGCGCGATCGCGGCCGTGTCGTGCGCACGACGGCTCGAAAGAGGCCGTTTGCTCGTGTTCGACAAGTGAATCATCAGCTCGGCAATCTTCGTGATGCTTGAGGCGTGATCGAGTTCACCCGCCGCGACAGCCAGCATGACACTGTAGTACCGCAGCATGCTTGACTTGTCGTGACTGATCAGATCGGCACACCACCCGGCGCTGGGGCCAAACACAGCGATCGCGTGCTGCGTGACCATGGCGAAGAGTGAGCAGTCATGAGTGAAGAGTTGCATCGGATGCGGTGTCACGCCGAGAATGACTGCGTGGACGCGAACGTTGGCGAATTTGAATATTTCACCTAGGTTGTTCGCGAGTCGTGTCATCGCATCTGCGGTGATGCAGGCTCCACTTGAGTCAATCATCAGAAAGTCGACGTATCCTCCGCTATTGTGCTCGAAGGTGTTGACAAGCGACATCTCGGGCTGAGCGTTGCCACCCCGCATCCAACGTTGGAACTCTTCAGCGTCAACGTCGTCGCCCGTCCCATAGTTGTCACGGCACCCACAATAACGTTGCCGCAGGAAGAATGTTTTGCATTGGTCAAAGCCGTGCATCCACATCACAATGACCGCGTGCATCTTGTCCACCTTGCCGTCGGCATTCAACTTTGAACACATCTTCAAAACCATGGGGCATCCGCACACGTACTCGCCGCGATCTTTTTTGATCTCCGCTAGCCAATGATCCATGGGGATGTCCCCGAGTCTCCTCACATTGCGGTTGACGACCATGTCCTTTTCGAGCTCATTGAGGGGGCGTTGCGTTGGGCTGTACCAGTGCAGGTCGGTACTAGCGGGGTCGCCGCCGATGAAATCTTGCACCGGCCTGAAAAGAGGGGGGCCAATGTCATTGTCATTGAATTCTTCTGCATCCAGCTTGCTCGGACCAATCTCCCCATCCGTGAAAGACGCGTGCAACGACCTTTTGTAGTTGACGTTCCACAGCAAATTCTCTTGAGAACTCGTGCCGATGGCGGCCAGTGCAATGAACAGGTCAGCATCGATCTTCTCGCACACGTTCTGCAAATCTGCAGAAAGTGTGTTCTTCAAGAATTTGTGCGCGTCCTTCTCTTCCTTGACTTCAGGGTTGGTGGTCCCGATCTGCTCCACCCACGGGGGGAAGCTCGGGCCCAACGCGCGCCACGCGGGGAGCGACATGCATTTCACGACTTGGCGATCACACTCAAGCACGGAGCTGAACGGGCACATCAGTTGGTAGAGGTGGTACGCGTAGGGGACGTCGTATTCGTCCTTTGCTGCCTCTGCCTCGCGGTCGTGGTCGATCACGGCCTGAACGTACCGCGCCATGTTTGAGGAGGTGACGGTCTCCTTGGCGTGGACGGGTTTCCCACGCCACAGAAAACACACGGCGCTGCAGATGTACATTTTCAAGACGGCTCGTGGTATCCCTTGTCTTTTGCTCTCGTCGCCCACGCCGACCTCTTTGTCTATGGCTTCGTCGCAAGCTTTTATGCACGTGCCAATGGCTGCCTTGACGCCCGATTCGTCGCCGTCGCCCTTGAGCTTGCTACAATAGAAGCGCGCGAGCTCTTCGTTAGCACTTCTGAGCATTTTTGTGTCTTTGCCATCGTTGTCAAAAATGATCATGACCGATTCTTGCGCCATGGATTTGTGCGAACCAGAAGCCGTGTGGTGGCCGTGTGTGACGTTGGCTTTCAACAATGCCTGCCTCACTTCCCTCAGGGGTTTGAAAAATTCGTCGTGTGCGGTGTGCGAAACAAAATTGGATTCAGAGAATCGTCTTTCCCATCGGTCGGACACGCGCGCGAGATCCATTGCGCCGGTGGGCGAGCCTGTGCCAACTCGAGTGATATACATGCGCGCGGACTCGACCCGCTCCAACCTCGACGACGGCGCAAGCGTCGTGCGTGTCCGACGCGCCGCTGGTTCGATGCCACACACGCGCAACGAACGAGCAAAAGGAGCAGCCGCGGACGGGGCTTGAACCCGCACCCCTTGGGTTAAAAGCCCAATGCGCTACCGATTGCGCCACCGCGGCGGATTGTACCGCCGACCTCACACAAAAACATCGTGCATTGATCTCGACAATCTCTTTCGTGCCAACAACAAAACTCATGGTTAGGGTCAAGGGAGGTGTGTTCGTTGTGTCATTACATTCCATACGTCTTTGAAATCGTCCATTGTACTCGAAATCATCGTGTGCTGTGTAGAATGACGGCCGGTGGCAGGTTCAGTGAAAGGTGGCGAGGTACCACCCCGTCATGGTCATCACGATGTCCACCACCGAGTTGACGGCCGAGTCGCCCGTGTAGTTGTTCTCGCCGAGCGCGACCCACAGAGCCACGCCACGCGGCGTGTTCTCCATGAGCTCCCACGCCGTCGCCACCATCAGCATCTCCCACGCCGTGAACCCAAGGATGGCACCGAAGTACGCGCCCCACAAGTGGTGCACCACACTCCAGACGTCTAAGGCGTCCACGCTGTTAGAGCTCATGCTCGCTCGCGTACGCCACCCTTCCGGAAATCGCAAACAAACCAGACACGGGCCCAGATCACGGCGGGGTCGCACCGCGTTGGCTAGCCCGTTGTCACCGTGACTTGGCCATCTCGCGGAGAAGGTCGTCCGCGTCAACAAGGCCGTCGAGCCTCATGTGTCGATGTACAAAACACAGCGCAAACGTGACGACGTCGACGCCCCGTTTCGCAAGCGACCACTCCGCGCCAGACGCGGCGTCCCGCCCACACAGACAGGTGGTCGGAGCCTTGAGCTTGGCCGAAGTTGCGCTCCAGCAATCGGGGCACAGTGGGTAGATCCCAAGGATGCGCGTTTCTGCCGACACGCGGGCGCACGCGCAGCACATGACCACGCTCCGCCGAGCGCGCTGCAGGCACCCGACCGTCAACACCCGCCCGACGATGTTCACGAACTGAATGTGGCTGTACCCACACGAGTTGCACGCGAGTTCGTCCGTGTCGATGTTGACCGACACGCCGACACGCGTCTTTGGCGTTTTCATGCCGTGCACGCCCATTTTCACACTGCTGCACACAAGGCACACGACAAGGTTCGTGCTCCGCCCCGCATGCGCATCCCGCTGTGCCCGCAGTTGCATCGCTTTCACACGATTGTGGAGGTATGACACTGACACCGACAGTCGCTGCCTGCAGGTCCACATGTACAACCCCAGCACCCTGCGCGAGCGGGGGCTGAGTTGTTTCAGGACCTGGCGCATCATCTTCAAGGTTCCACACTTGCGTTCCGTGAAGCAGCGCACAATGTGCTGGGCCTCCAACGCCGTCAGCCCCATAGCCACCAGCGCGCTCCGCTTCACGGTGAATGCGTCGGTCGACACGCCCCTTGCGAGGATGCGCCCCGTCGCGTCCTCCCCGAGCTCTGTGCGCGCGGTCGACAAGGTTGTGTGGTGCACATTCAGTGCTTTCAGCATGACGCCAAAAACATTGAACGCAACAGGGGTGGTGTGCGCATGGGTGGTCCGCGCCCCAAACTTTGCTTTGGTTGGGTTGGCGATGTACGAGTCGGGCAGATGCCCGATGCTTTTGACGAGGGCTTGGTGCTGCAGAGTGTTGGCTGTCACAAACTCAGTGAGCACGGCGTGGACCTGCTTCGTCGTTGATGTTCTGCACATTTCCTCGGAGAGATCCGGTGTGGACCTGCTGTAAAGCGCGACACGCCGCATGGGATCCACGAGCCGCGTGGAATGTTTGTATGCACCGAGGTGGTGCGAGAGAATGATTTCCTTGACAAGTGCCTGTGTGGGCGCGCCGTCGGCCGCGCACCTCCGAAGAAGGCCTGCGACGTAGCGCACGGACAACGGGGCAGGGCCGCCCTTTCGCATCAGCTTGATTGACAGATCGTCCTTGGGGAGGAGTTGGTCGTGGCTGTACCACGCCTTGGTCACCTCGTCCGAAAATCGTCCGACCGGGTAGCACGCGACGGGGAAGTCGGACGACTGCTCCGGTGCCATGCCACCGACGTACAGCCGTTGCATGGTGCCAGCCCACCGGATCGCGGGAATGTGGCAGTCCACGTAGAACCCCGCAAGGCTTGTGAGGCCCGGCGGCCCGCCACGCACCCGCCCGCACAGCGCATGGACTTCCGTGGCGCGCCGAAGCGCGGCCTCAGCCGGGGTGACGTGCCGCCCGAGGCGGGCAGCGTAGAGAGCGAAGGGCTCGTGGAAGTCGACGGGGGCGTCGTCGCCAAAATAGCAGGAAAGCCGGTTGCAGCTTACTGCAAACGAGGTTTCCTGCCTTGGCATAAAAAACCCGGCGGCACGACTTTGATGCTGGTCTGGTCAAAAAAAAACGCGCTTCTCCGCGGGTTGTAGTTGATTCGCAACAGGCCGGTGACGCCGACGATGTTTGCGTTTGAAAACATCGAGGAGCTGTCTCCGACGGCCATGGCACTCTCCTTGTACCCACCGGCAGCGTTTGTAATGTTGGTGAAGGGCGCGGGCACAATCGCATCCCGCCGCACCTGCATGCTCGGATTTGGGACCATTGCCTGCCACCCAAGCCGCGCGCCGTGCACGTCTCGCCGGATGCAAAGAAGGCAGGTTGCGTGCTTGTCGCGGTAGACGGTCGGCTCGCTCGACGAGTCGTGCAACGCCTGCTGCGACGCCGAAAGGTATATGTGAAGGGGACCCTGGTGGCCGGGGTACCACGTTGCGGCACACGCGCTGCCGAGCGCGCAGAGGGGTATGCCGTCCCGTGAGTAGCACAGTTGCTCGTCTTCGTGCACCGACGTGGACACCGGCGCGTCGGTGCAGGGGGCATCGCACGTGTGATCAATCTGCGCTAGGACAGACGTCCACAGCGAGACGTCCGAGTCAAGTGCGGCGTCGCACTCCACAAATGGTATCTTGGTGGCCCACGTGTCCGATTCGGTCATGGCCAGGAGTTCGTCCGTTTTTTTGCGCACCGACGGTGGCACGCCCCCCGTGAAGAAGTTACGCGGACTTGCGGACGATTGCGCGCCGCCCACCGCCGACAACACGCGCTCGACGTTCACGTGGGAGCTGATCTTCCCGGCAGGCCATCTCTCCGGGCTGGTCCGAGGGTGGACGTGCTGCGTCCAGTAGCACAGGTCCATCAGGTGAAGAGCAAGCTGCGACACCGGCATGGAGACCTCTTCCGACAGCAGGGGCCGCGTGACCCTGTTTGAAGGAGCCATCCCTGCACTCAAGGTCACGAGAGCGGGTGTGAGCCGCCCGGCCAACCCCGTGCCAGTTTGGTCCCGAGTGAAGGCGGTCCACTTTGTGATGGGCGGGACACTTGAGCGCGTGGCAATTGTCGACACGCACGGCCGCGATGCTATGACCTGCATCGTTCACATGGTGCCCGAGAGTCAGCGGGCGAAGCACTGCGACAAATGCCCGAAAACGCACCGTACAACAAACGCAGCGTGCAGTGCCAACCTCGGCATAGACACATATGCGTCGACCCCCGGCACGCTGTACGACATCAACACGGGCCGCACGCACGGGCGATGGCGCCACAATGGTGTTTACCGCGGAACGTCGAAGACGTGCCTCGCGGACTTCGTTCGAACGTGACGGCTGCACTGCCGCACGCTCACGCCGTGGCAATGCTCGTGGTTGCAATTCTCGTCGTGGCCCTCCCCCATGCATTCCACCCCACGTGGCACCTCTACAGGCGCGAGGGTTCCGACAGCACCGTCCCCTACGCGGAGTGGTTTGGTGTGTGGCACCGGTGGTACTCGGACTTTGAGACAATTGGCATGGCCCTGCTCATTGTAGGGACGCGAACCCGCGTCGGCATTCTCGACGATCCGGAAAAGAGGGGCCGTGTGACTATCGGGTGTGGTGTTGTGGCCGTGGCACTGGGGTGGCTACAGATAGTGGGGTGCTATTTAGCGTACAGTGCGGCAACAACGCAACTGCCTGAGACAGGACCCGGCCTTTGGCTGACCACGACACTGTCAGTGCTTGCGGCCGTTGCTCCCGCCAAAGGATGGGCTTCATAGACGACATGATGGCACTGGCGACGTATCACGACAAACCGATCTGCCACACGCGGATCACGGGCAACGGTGATCGTTTCCACGGGTTCCGGCGTGTCAAATGGTCAAAGGCAGCGCCCATTCTCAAGCAGCACCAGAAGGTGGTCGCGTTTTCGACGAAGGCGAACGGCGTTCTTGAACTCGAGACGCGCGACATGATCGACAGCCGCGCGTCGACGGGCGTGATGGCACCCCGCGAACTCGACGAGGACCCGTACAAACTTGTGCCCAAGTCCGGGACCGTCGACGCCGGAGCTGTCACGCGAAGGCGGTATGCATGGGACGCGTCCGTTGCGACAGACAGTGTTCTGCACCGCCTGGTGCAGCACCCCTCGGTCCTGGACGTGTGGGTCGAAGGCAATGCAACACTCTCCGTGTTTGAGATGCACAACAGGAACATCGAAGGTGGGCTTGTCGAGCAGCACCAAGCGGGCAAGGGGCGCCAGAAATGTCGACGGCACTCGAGATCTCCTGCATTGCGGACCTCATCCGCATGGAAACCCTTGAGCCGTGCGATGAAACACACGTGCTCGAAGACACGTGGCTCATGACGCTGCCATTTGTGTACACGGAGCAGGCCTCTTCCTTTTTCGAGGAGCAGCTGGTCGCGCGGCTTCCACAGATCACAAAAGTAGCCACACGCCGCCGCGTGTTGTCCCACATCGTGCATGTCAGAGCCGCAGTGTGCGTGGCTCAGCTGGAGGAGCGGTCGCGTGCCGTGACGACGGTCCTGCAGAACCTGCAAACTGCGCTCAGCTCGGGGTTCTCGCAGCAGGTGTTCGTGCCAGCGGCGGACAGGCAGGCGCACACAACCGGTGCCCACGATGGGGCAGACCCACCGCGGAATGCGCGCGCTCGTGGCGGTGGCCGCGGTGACGTCGGTGGCAGGAACGCGCTTCAAATGTAGCAGTGGAAGCGCAGCGCTGGCTCTTGGGCCGACGTGCGACCCTGCAGCACTCGCGTCGAGCAGTCGCCGCCTCACGCACAACGACGCGTCCCTGAGGTGCGGGGCGGGCACCAGCGTCAAATTGGCGGGCGGATGTCGCATGTCGCACCTTGTTCTTGTGCTGTACGCACACCTCTCGCTTCTGCCCTGCTGCAAGGCAACGCCAGGGTGGGCGCACACGTATGCATGGATGGAAACGAGCGTCGGCGTCACGTGCATCGAGACACGCGCGGAGAGGTCGCGGCCATGCCGCGAGTGCACGTGCTGCAATTCCCTCGCGAGCCTGCTCAACGGTTGGCTGGCGCTTGACGACACGTCCACGTTCACCTCTACCTCCACCTCCACCTCCACCTCTACCTCTACCTCTACCTCTACCTCTACCTCTACCTCTACTTCCACCTCCGCGTCCACTTCCACTTCCACTTCCACTTCAACTTCCACCACCACTTCCACTTCCACCTCCGCGTCCACTTCCACTTCCACTTCCGCGTCCACTTCCACTTCCACTTCCACTTCCACTTCCGCTTCCA
>Ga0206130_10004699_pt1 | contig 16668 bp, 13 predicted proteins | sample Helgoland_Spring_9_FD_148637 | JGI IMG/M metagenome (GOLD analysis project Ga0206130, IMG submission 148637) | Pelagic subsurface seawater microbial communities from Kabeltonne, Helgoland, North Sea - Helgoland_Spring_Bloom_20160512_1 | ecosystem: Environmental > Aquatic > Marine > Epipelagic ... | reverse complement strand
CCTATGAAGTCTCTCGTTCTTTGGCAGCTTGTGAGGGAGCACTCTTGGTTGTGGATGCAGCACAGGGTGTTGAGGCTCAAACATTATCCAATGTGTATTTGGCATTGGACCAAGATCTTGAGATTATTCCGGTGTTAAACAAGATTGATCTTCCCAGTGCAGATGTGGATCGTGTTGCTGAAGAGATCGAAGAAATAATAGGACTGGATGCTTCGGGTGCGGTTATGTGCTCGGCAAAGAGTGGAATCGGAATTCGAGATGCATTGGAAGCGTTGGTCTTGCATGTTCCTCCTCCAACAGGAAAAGACGAAGACAGACTTCGGTCTTTGATTGTCGATTCTTGGTTTGATTCCTATGTGGGTGTCGTTATTGTCATGCGAGTTATGGACGGTGTGATTAAAAAGGGTGACCGGATCATTTTGATGGAATCCAAAGCACAATACGAAGTCAATCGTGTTGGTGTCTTTGCCCCAGAGATGGTGGATCGCAAGGAATTGTCTGCCGGCGAAGTGGGCTATTTAATCTGTGGTATTAAGCAACTTGCAGATGCGAAAGTCGGTGACACTGTTACACACAAGGATAAGCCGGCAACGGAAGCCTTGGAGGGCTTCTCCGAAATTAAACCGATGGTATTCAGTGGAATCTATCCCATTGAATCGAAAGATTTTGAGCCACTCAGAAAAGCACTCGAGAAGCTACAACTCAATGATGCGGCTTTCAGTTTTGAGGCTGAAAATTCAGACGCGTTGGGCTTTGGATTTCGATGTGGATATTTGGGATTGTTGCACATGGAAGTTATCCAAGAGCGTTTGGAGCGCGAATACAACTTGGATCTCATCAACACGTCTCCTTCTGTTATTTACAAAGTGGATACGACAAAAGGGGAAACCTTAATGGTACATTCTCCTTCAAGGTTGCCTGAACCTCAAGAGATTACTGCAATTTATGAACCGATTTCTAGATTGACGATTCATGTGCCGCAAGAGTTTGTGGGTCCTGTATTAAAATTGGCGACGGAACGACGCGGTGTACAGGTTGAAATGGTATACTCCTCCGGAAATCGTGTACAGATTGTGTATGATATTCCGTATGCTGAAGTGGTCATGGATTTCTTTGACAAACTCAAAAGTTGTTCGAGAGGTTACGCCAGTATGGATTATGAGATTGGTGAATGGCAGGCGAGTAATCTTGTGAAGTTGGATATTTTGGTGAATGGAGATTCTGTAGATGCTCTTTCTGTAATTTGTCATAAGGATCAAGCCTTTTATAAAGGGAACGCGTTGACCAAAAAGTTAAAAGAATTCATTCCAAGACAAATGTACGAAGTAGCGATCCAAGCAGCCATCGGAAACAAGATTGTTGCAAGGTCTACCGTAAGAGCAATGCGAAAAGATGTAACGGCGAAGTGTTATGGTGGAGATATCTCTAGAAAGCGCAAACTGTTGGAAAAACAAAAGAAGGGAAAGAAGAGGATGAAGTCTGTGGGTTCTGTTGAGATACCACAAGATGCATTCATGGCCGTATTGAAATTGGACGAAAAGTGAGATGAAACGTTTACGCAGAAGTGGCAAAATTGAAAACTGGTTATTTTTAATCTTTACAACAGCACTGTTGAGTTCAGTTTCAGTGTATTTTCCACCATTTTGGACTGCGTGGAATATGAAGAAGATTGCAAAAGATGCAGTGTTGACCTATGAGGTTACTGGCTCAGCAACGTCCGCAGAGCAAAAACTCTACAGTGGAATGAAGAAGAATCACATTCCTTTGTACATTGGGGATAGAGACTGTACCTTTCGCGAAAGTCAATCATTGTTTAGCGTTGAGTGTCTTTGGGTGGCACCGATAACTATTGATATTCCAGGGTATCCCGTAGACTTGTCTCGCGAATTCTCAGTTTATTCATCCGTGAATCGCAATGGTGTCATTGATCAAAGGTGATCAAAGGTGATCAAAGGTGATCAAAGGTGATCAAAGATGATCAATTGCGTTCAAGGATGATTAAGGTACATTTTAGAGGTGAACATGCCCCAATCTGTAGATGCTACAACCATTCAACAGTGGATTGAAGAGTTGGCCAACGAGCTGATGTTGGCTGATCTGGGTGAGTTTATTTTTGTCGGGATTGTTCGAGGAGGGGATACTTTAGCCCATCGACTATCAACGTTGATTGCAGAGAAAACAGGGTATGTATCTCCCGTCTATCACATCGATATCACATTGTATCGCGATGATTTGTACACTGGTCTTGAACACCCAACATTCGGGGGGTCAAAACTGCCATTAACGGTTGAAGGAACAAAGATTGTTCTTGTTGATGATGTTATTTTTACGGGTCGAACGATTCGTTCTGCTATCCAAGAAGTCATGGACTATGGTCGACCAGAATGGATAAAGTTATTGGTGTTGGTTGATAGAGGTGCCCGAGAGTTACCAATACAACCAGATTTTGTTGCGCAGACATTGGTGTGTCCAAAATCAGCAAAGGTGCAGATATCGTTGTCGCCTTGCAACGATGAAATAGATACCATGATTGTTGAAGAGGGTGCGTATGAGTAAATCTGACATACAGCCATGGCCCAAAGATGTACTGGGTTTGAGAGGAATGAACAAATCCACTATGACTAGGATTTTGGATACTGCCGTACAGTTTCGGACGGTTTCAAAAAGGGCAGTTAAAAAGGTACCGACCCTTAGAGGCCGCACGGTTATTATGGCATTCTTTGAAAATTCTACGAGAACAAAGCTGTCTTTTGAGGTGGCGGCGAAACGACTCAGTGCCGATGTGATATCTTTTTCCGCTTCAACGTCTTCTTCTAAAAAAGGCGAAACGTTATTGGATACGGCTAAGAATCTAAGTGCTATGTCTCCAGATGCTATGGTCTTGCGTCATTCTCAGACAGGAGCACCTCACTTGTTGGCGAAGCACTTTGATTGGTCTGTAATCAACGCAGGGGATGGGATTAATGAACATCCTTCTCAGGGATTGCTAGACATATTAACAATGCGTGATCACTTAGGGGATTTAACGGGCAAACACATTGGTATTGTTGGTGACATTCAACATTCCAGAGTGGCACGGTCTAATATTTTTGGTCTACAAACCATGGGTGCTAGAGTCTCGATTGCTGGACCTGGAACAATGTGTCCAAAACACTATGAGAGTCTGGGTGTACAGGTGGTTCATTCAATCGATGACCTCTTGGATTCTGTTGATGCGATTATGATGTTGCGTGTTCAGAGAGAGCGACTTGGGATTGCCATGCTTCCTTCTGTTGAAGAGTATGCTTCTTTATATGGGTTGAATGTAGAAAGATTGCGCAAGTGTCAGTCTCATTGTTTGGTGATGCATCCGGGGCCCATTAATCATGGTGTGGAAATGATGCCAGATGTTCTCGATGATCCAAGATCTGTCGTGATGGAACAGGTGGCCAATGGCATTGCAATTCGAATGGCAATCTTGCATTTGGCCTTGTCTGGACAGAAGGGGGGATGATGCGTCAGATTTTAAAAGGTGGTTGGATTTATTGTACTGAAGCGGGTTGGAATGGTGTTGGAGATATATGGTTGCTTGATGGATGTATTGAAGCTGTGCACATGGGTACTGGCCCCATTTTCCCATCGGAGAGTCAAGTGATTGACTGTTCTGGGAAGTGGTTGGCTCCAGGATTGGTTGATATTCGTACTTTTTGTGGTGAACTGGGAATGCAGCACAGAGAGACCTTTTCTTCTTTGAGCAATGCGGCTTTGGCAGGTGGATATACAGATTTGGTACTGGGCCCATGGGGAGCTCCTTGCGTGGATAATCCTGCAGTGGTAACGGATTTGTTGGCCCGATCTGCAAAATATCCAGTTCGCTATCATGCTTTGGGTTCGTTAACCTTAAATCTAGAGGGTGACTTAATCGCTGAAATGGGATTGATGAAGCGGGCGGGGATTATTGGATTGTCCGATGGAAATGCACCGATATCATCCTCGGTTGTACTTCGCAGGGCTTTTCAATATGCAGAACGCTTGAGTCTTCCTGTTTTCGTAACGCCGAGCGATCCAGACTTGGATACTGAGGGCGTCATGCATGAAGGAAAGGTATCAACACGCATAGGATTGGCAGGAATACCGTTGGCCAGTGAAGAAATGAGTCTTGCACGTATAGTGGCTCTACAAAGAGATACTGATGTTCGATGCTGTACATTGCCACTTGGAAGTGCATCGTCATTGTCTACATTGGATACCGATAATATTTCAGTGGCAGTTGCTGCACGATCATTGTATTTGTCGGATGCATCGATAGAGGAAGATTTATACAACCCCAGTTTGCATGTGTATCCTCCCCTCCGTAGCAATCCACAAGCACTTGTAGCGGCTGTACGTGAGGGTGGTGTAGAGATTGTTATTTCAGATCACATTCCCTTAACAAGAGTTGAGCAGGATTGTGAATTCTCACTGGCTGAACAAGGTGCGATGGGATTAGAGACTGCACTATCCATTGCGTATACAGTTTTAGAAGATTTGCCTTTGATCTGGGAGAAAATGTGCTTTGCTCCGGCACGATTATTGGGGTTGTCCAAAGGTTTGCATGTGGGATCAGAGTCGGATATAGTTATATTCGACCCTAATGTGGAATGGACACCCAGTCTTCCGTTCCAAAGCAAAGGAATAAATGAACCCCTGATGGGACAATCGCTGAAAGGTCGAGTGTATACTACCTTCATTTGAATTAGCAAAGTAGCAATTGTACTTATAGGATTTGTGTTCTTTATGGGGCTACAAGTGAATGTCGAATACTCATTTGGATAGATGTTTGGGATTCACAGAATTATAGAAATACGAGGAAATCATGGAAAAGTTTTTAATGACCCCAGAGGGACATTTGGCGTTGGAGCAAAAACTGTCTCATTTACGCAGTGTTGAACGGTACAAGATTGTCAAAGATATTGAAGAGGCACGTGCACACGGAGATATATCTGAAAATTCAGAATATGAAGATGCCAAAGAACGTCAAGCAATGTGTGAAGGCATTATTCAAGATATTGAAGTGAAACTCTCTCGTGCAGAAGTGATTGATGTCACGATGTTGAGAGGTCAAGACTTGGCCGATGATGATGAAGAAAAAAGAGTTGTTTTTGGATCTACAATTGTTGTGGAAGACGAAGACGAAAATGAACTGACATTTAGAATCGTTGGAACGGATCAAGCCAATATTGACAAGGGTTGGATTTCCTATTTGACCCCCGTTGCAAAAGCGTTGTTGGGTAAAGCACCGGGTGATGATGTTGTGATTAAACTGCCAAGCAAGGTTATTGAGTACGAAATCTTGTCTGTTTCATATCGATAAAAGGGAACTTACATGACAATTTCTTCACCAGACGCGATGATTTTACGCGTAGTCGGACACATTCTTTTCTTACCTGTCGAGGAACAGTTGACTGAGATAGCTCGTATTAAACGGTATGCTAGACTCTACGGAGAACAGATTTCTGACGATGTTATATCGTATATTGAACGATCAGAATTTTCTGCATTGTATCAGCACTTGTTTCCCATTGTACATCCTCAATTGGTGCAACAGAATGCGAAGCGCTACTTGGGTACGTCAGAATTTCAACCCAGCATTGTTTCTGTCACTGAAGAAGGAAGGGCGTTGGTTGAGAATGTTGAAGTTTCCGAAAAGGAAGCAGTCCAATCGACTCCGAAACTTGATACTGCAACAGTGATAGATTCAGTAGAACCGATGCCATCGTCTGAAGAATCGGTCAATGATATGGTTTCTGAAACAACAGAAAAAGACACATCTGACAGTATCAGTCATGACCGTATTGTAGAACAAGAAAACACTGCAGAAGGATCTGTTGAGGCTGCAAAGGATATTGAAAACACTGATGATTCAACTGTTGTGACAGAGCCTGCTGAAGAATCTGTAGACGAAACCAGTAAGGTTGAACCGACGGAGGTCGAAGAGCCGCCGACAGATGGTAGTCAGACAAAATCACCCACTGAGTTGTCTTGGTCAAATGCCTTCTACAATAAGTTGTTGCGTCGTTACCGAGCCCCTCGAAGAGACAAAAAAGAAACCAAAAACCACTCTCCATCAAGATGGGATTTCTGGCATAGAAATGCTGGTTTGATGAGTTTGTCAGAATGGTTGGAAAGTAGTGAGTTTGCTGGTCTTTGGAAAAATATGTTTGCTCATACCATTGAGGGATTAGAGCGTCATGGACTTCATTCTGTTGCTGATTTGATTCTTCAAGCGCCGGTAGAATATGAGAAGTTTCCATTCTCTACAATTGATCGTTCAATCGTAGAAGGAGAAGCGACATTGCGTGGTCACATTCGACAACGGTATGTTGAAGTAGGATCGGTTCTAAAGCGCTGGACGGTTGTACTTGAAGGTAAGGAAAACGTTACGTTGACCTGTTCGTGGGTTGGAACACCTCCTCGTGGTTGGGAGAAATGGCAAGCGGGAGCCATGGTTGGATTTGCTGGTGTGGTTGAGTTGGCCGATGGTTTGGAAATGCACAACCCCGAACCGATAGGATTGGATGGTCGTGGTTCCGGATTGTTGCCCAAGTATGCTTTGGAAGGTATAGCGGATTTGGAAGTACGCAACCTAATCGCTACATTGTTGCAACAAGTGCTTGTTTCTGTACAAGATTCTTTACCAAAAGAAGTGTTGGAAGACGTTGGATTACTCTCATTGGAAGATGCGTTGCGGGAGGCTCACTTTCCGTCAAATCAAAATTATCGTGGCCGCTCTAGGTTGGCTTTTGAAGAGATATTTTTGTATCATATTGGGAAACGTCTCAACTCTAAATTTACGGCCATGAATGGTTCGACTAATAAGATTCAGCATGGTGCACTGGCACACTTTGCATGGGTAAACAATATTGAGCTGTCGGATGCTCAAGAAGAAGTATTATCAGAGATTCGTCGAGATATGCTATCTTCCAACCCTATGCGAAGATTGTTGCAAGGAGATGTTGGTTCAGGAAAACCAATGGTGGCTTTGTTTGCGGCTCTGTCGTTGTTTGACTTAAAGTCAAAAGGCAAGGGGAAAGCTTCTAAGAAACCTTTGGTTGTTTATGTTTGCAATGATGATTTGAGTGCCGAGCGACGGTTTATTTTTGTAGAAGGCGCATTTAAAATGCTTGGGATTCAGTGTAAGTTAATGACACAAAAACCCAGTAAAGCTGAAATGGGCATCTTAGAGTCAGAAGGTGGGATGGTTGTTGTGACGGATGAGATTCTTCGTACCCGTTTACAAGCATTGCCGAATGTTCGATTGGTCATTGTAGAAGAGATTCAAGACTTCGGTAACACAATTCCATATGGGTTTTTGAAGCGGTCTCCGTCTCCAGATTTACTGGTGTTTACTCCGGAACCTCAACCAATACATGTATTGGAAACCGTATATTCTGACTTTGCGTTGTCGACAGTCTCTGATGATGAACAACTGTTGCCGGTGAGTCACTGGGTCAAAGCAAAAGAGCGAGAACAAACCTACGCTAAACTTCATAAATTGGTCCAAGAAGGTCGTCAAGGGTTGATCATTTGGCCTGTGGTGAATGGAAAAGACAGTATAGATGTCAAACAAGCACTGCAAATGGCGGGAGCTATTCAAGGACGATATCTACCGGATGTTCGCATTGCCGTATATTGTTCATCGATGAGAAAAGATGAACGTCTCAAAGTGTTTGAGGAGTTTCAGAACAAGCGTATTGATGTTTTGTTGTGTACGACCATTATTGAAGATACCCCTTCGGTTGGCAATACAACGATGATCATTGTTGAAAAGGCTGAAGTATCCGATGTTATGAGATTGCACAGGTTGCGCGGGCATTTATCCAGCAGTCATTATCCGTCGTTTTGTACCTATGTGGTATCTGATGAAGCCTCTGAAAATTCCATTGACCTCGTCCAGCAAGTATGTGATGAACCCAATGGTTTTGCATTAGCGGAATGGTTGGCAGATGACACAGACGGATTGAACCTTCGGTGGGCAGATCAAGATGAGGTAAAAGTTCGTGGTGAAGCGCGCCAAATGGCGCATCATTTATCATTGAAAGAACTTCGACGATGTCGATGGCCTTTGTTGAACAATGCAGTCCGAAACTGGTGGTCTGAATTTGATATTCCAGAACAGAAGGCACCCAATCGAAAACGTAAGCGGTACAAACGTCGTCGATAATGTTGTGTTGTATCCGCATAAGATGAAGTGAGGATTGAACGATTTGAAGTATGTTTTACATCATCAATTCTTCAGTTTATCCAGTTCTCAATCGTTCAATAACGATAATCGTTTTAACACTTTGTTCACGTGATAGTTGATGATCTCAGGTTGTTCAATTAAGGCAGCATGTGAGCCATCAGCCAAAACGACAAGGGAAGCATCCGGAATGGTGTTCGTAATTTTTTGCGCGCATGAAATAGGGGTGAAGTCATCTCTTTCTGCTGCAATGACCAATACTGGACATTCAATCTGCGGTAACAGATCCCATGCTGAATGTTCTTGTATTGACCAAATGGCATTCATAAACAAGCGCATGTCAATCGTCGCCAAATGCTCCAAATAGGGTATGAAGTCATCGTATTTGGTGTAAATAGGGTCGACCAATGCAAGTTTTGAAGTGAAAGGCCAAGCAATGGGACTGAGCAACAGAGGGTGGATAATCTGATTTGAACGATGTCCAAGTTTTAATACTAGACGTCGGACTGCTCTAAAAACTTGTGGTGAGTATTCAAACCCTCCAAACGTACTTAGAGCATTTCCTGCTGTTCCCAACAGGTGAAATATGCCTAGGACACGACCTTGTAAGGTTCTATACGCTTCTAGGTTGACTTGACATCCCATGGAGTGACCAATGAGTAGAACACCTTCATCATAGTCTGGAAAGGCATCTTTGAGTACGTGTATTAGGTCTTTGGCATGTCTTTTGATGCTCATGTCTGCATTGAGTGGATCCAAGTCTCTATCACTGTCTCCATGACCTCTATAATCCCAGGTGAGTATGGCAAAGCGATCAGAGAGGCTTTCAGCAATGTATTTCCAAAAGAAGGTACTCACACCGACACCATTGCAACATACAAAGGGGATGCCATTTCCTTTAACAGTCCAACTCAGGTATACACCATCTTCGGCAGTGGCTTGTCCTGTACGCACAATACTCATAGACCTCTCCTTGAAACAAAACATACTAGTAATGTATTGTATTGTGATTGGCGATTGTGGTCATGTTATTGTTCAGTATGAAAGACTCAAAGTACAGTATTTTGTCATTGTTTGCGCTGGTAGTATTGGTGCGGCTTTATTTTCTTCAAACCTATTATGGATGGGAAGAAAGTGATTATGGCAATTTGGCGATGGTGTATGGTGTATGGGAAAGTGGATTTACACATTTCGATATGAACCACATGCCAGGATATTATTTTGTTGGAGCGTTGGCGTACGCGGTTTGTCACAACAGTATTTGGGCTGCACTTTCTGTGAGTGTTGTTTCAGGGTTGGGTAGTTTACTGGTGGTTGTCAAATGGGCGAAGAAGTGGGGTTTTGATAGAGGTGCTGTGTTGGTCCTGCTGGCCTTGTTGTGTCAACCTGAATTTATTTTGTATTCCTCATCTTCCTTGCGAGAACCCTTATATACCTTATTTGTCTTGTTGGCATTGTCTTCTCTATTGGAAGCACAGCCATGGCGATATGGCTTGTGGGCTGTATTGGCATTTTCCGTTCGTTTTGAAGCTCCTTTGTTTGTGATTCCGATGCTCTTACTTGCTCCTTTTGGTTGGCGAGATCGATTGAAGTCTTTGAGTGTGGTGTTGGCAGGCGTCTTGTTATGGATGCTGTATTGTTGGGCAGTGTATGAGACACCATTCTTTTGGAGACACGCTGCGAGTGTCAATGTTGAGACGGGTTTGGGCTTGGAAGCACAGAGTTTTGTGGAGTGGTTTACAAATGGTTTGGTTATCGTCTGGGGCTTATTGACAGAGATTGCTCCAAATCATGTAGGACATGGTTTGATCCTCGCTTGGTTGATGACACCTGTGGTTTGGAAAGATTCCAAGCGTATACTGTCTTGTTGGGTATGGTCGATGTTGATGACAGGAGTTTGGTTGGGAATCGCTTTTGTAGCACAGCATGAAGTTGGACACAATCTTTACTGGAAATGGATGTATCCTCTTGTTCCATTTTGGGTCTTGTGTGCTGTTGTGACACTGAGTAGAGCGACGCCCAAGTGGGTATGGGGATTGGTGATGGTACAAGCCATCTTTGTTCAAACAAAAGAGACACATAGGCAGTGGGAGTTGTCGGAAGAACTGTATGGTCCACAGATCCGACTTGCCAAATGGATGGAAGGAAACTTAGATCCCAAAAAGCCATTGTTGGTGGACAATGTACCGGCTTGTTGGTTGAGGCGCGATGCAACCGTATATACGTTGCACTCATGGTTTGATGTACCTTTATTTACTACAGAAGAAGACTTGATACGCTGGGCAAAACAAGAAGATGTACATTGGGTCCTCTTCTTTAAAGAGGAATGGACACAGGCACCTGCGAAGGCTCGATTCCTATTGAACTCAACTGGGACAATCGACACAACAGAAGGGCAGATTGTTCTCGTCGAGGAAGAGACTCAGTATGGTTGGAAATGGTACCATCTGACATGGTAAAGACATGCTAAAAAATAAGGTGAAGCGACAGATTAGGACTTCGGAGTCGCCAATCGATACATTGTGATGTCTTCAACACGTAAGATTTTGTCTTTCCGATAAAAACCTTTCTTTAAAACACTGGCAATTTGTCCGTCCAAATCTGGATTGTCGGTTTCGACTACTTGTAGAACTCTATGGATTTTGGCATCAAAAGTAGTGGATGGAGGAACTGGGACAACATCATATCTTGCCAACAGGTCTAAGAGATCATCGTTGATCTGACTTGTAGTATCTGTGTCCGTTGAATGCTCAACTGACCATTGCATTCCATCAAAGAAGATCAGTAAATCGTTCAGTATGTGACGCTCTAGTTCGAATAGAGCCCCTTTTTTATAATCTTCCATCTCAGCATAAAGTGACGAGAATGCCTCTTTGGTTGCAGATTCTTGTTGCTCAAATCGATCCAATGACGTTCGGATTCGTGTGAGTTCAGAAATGATGACTTCAGAAGGACTTCGTCCCATAATGAACTCCCTATTGGTGGACCAACAGTTTAATCAAGTATTTAGAGATGTCCAACGGTCGATCGGCTGTACGATAATACTGTGGATGTGCACAGAGACTTTTTAGAACGTCTTCATTTCGATCACTTCCAACACCAACGACAAATAGAATACACCCAGATTTGTGTAATGTGGCACAGGTTTTACGAATGTCATCTAGACCTGTCATGTGTCCATCTGATACCAATACAATTACTCCGGCACGGCCTTTCAGGTGTTCTTTGGCTCGTCGAAGTTCAACCTGCATATTCGAGAATCCAATCGGGATTAACTTCTTTAGTTGCTGTTGAACCATAGCTGGTTGATTGCTTGGTTTGCTCAACAATCCCTCTGGATATGTGTACAGCGCCATATTGCGGTTGTTTCTTAGGTTTGTACTGGCAAACTGTTGTACAAACTGTTTGGCTTGTTGGATCCCTTCTCCATACATGGAGCCACTTGAGTCAACAATGATGCCAATGTTGGCAGGTACTTTTTTATTCAAGACTTCTTCGAGTCCATATTTGTCTTTGGCAACTCGATGGAGGAAGATACCGTCTTGGTCTGGTTGACTGGCTTCTACTTCAACAATACCATTGGCGTTGTATCGATATGTGATGGCCACTGGTATTGTATCGTCTACTTTTGGTAGGCCGAAGAATTCAAAATGGCCCAAAGGATTGCAACCAGGATGTTGTGGATTCTTTCGCTCTCCTTGGAGAAGCCATAAATCGATTGAAGATTGCCCTTTGTGCATTGTACGAAAATGAGTTTCCGTTTGTGCAGTCGGGATAGGGCTGTTCTTCTTTATGATCGGTGCATTGTACAGTCTATTGTCTTTCAATACCACCAAACCCAATTGATGTGATGCGACATCATGAGTTTCAATGTCTACCGGAGGCGCTTCGTTCTTTCGAATGGCAGACTCTATGGCGGCAGTGATCGCTGCTCCCATTGCGACACATTCATCGGGATTGATTTCAGTAGAGGGATCTTTTCCGAAAATATCTTTGATTCGCTTGCGAACCATGGGCATTCGTGTAGAACCACCTACGAGTAAGATTGTATCGATGTCTTCAGCAGAAAAGGATGCAATTGAGAGAGCCTCTTGTGTCTTTTCTATGCATCGATTGAGAAGGTCTGCCGTAATAGCCTCAAAGTGGTCTCGTGTAATCTTTAAACGCAAAGGTTTGTTTTGATGTTGAAAAGAAAGTGTAATTTCTGGGCGTTGTGAAAGGGCTATTTTGGCATTGACGCAGCGCTCTCTGAGTTCGTGTGTTGCCAATAGGTCATCAAAGATATTGATGCCACCATGTTGCTCTTTAAAAGCCTCAGCCACATATTTCATCAATCGATCATCCCAGTCTTTCCCACCGAGTTTGTCGTCTCCATCGGTACCTTTAACTCTGATGACGTGTTGATTGATTTCAATGATGGTGACATCAAACGTTCCACCACCCAAATCAAAGACCAAGCATCTATTTTTATCTCGAAGTTGATTCAATCCGTATGCAACTGCAGCAGCAGTAGGTTCGTTGATGATCTTCAACACTTCCAACCCAATTGATTCAGCCGCTTGGATTGTTGCATTTCGCTCGTTTTGGCCAAAATATGCAGGGACAGTGATTACGGCTTGTGTGATTTCTTTTTTGAGACGAGCTTCTGCTGACCCAACCAAACTTCTTAAGATTTCGGCACTGAGTTCAACCGCATTCCATTCTTTACCATTGTACGAGAAACGATAATCTGGATCTCCAATTTGTCGTTTTACAAATTGAACGACTTGTTCTGGATAGGCAACAGCACCACGTTCTGCTTCCTCCCCAACACGAATCTGATCCCCTTCAAAATACAAGACTGATGGAGTGATATTTTTCCCCAACTCATTGGGTAAAATATCAGCGACACCATGCTTGTTAACATAGGAAATGGCTGAGAATGTGGTTCCTAAATCGATCCCAATGGCTGTAGACATCTGCAAACTCATCAATGGTTGGATATGAAAACTGGTGAATATGAAGGAATTCACTCACTGCGTAGGGTTACACTACCCAAAATGATAACCAATTTTACATATAATGGCACTGTGTTTCAAATTTCTTCCTGTATGTATGGGGATTTAGTTTGGAGCAATTGCTTTAGATTCTTCGGGGGAAACTATGAAAATGATATTGGCATCCGCTTCACCGTATCGGAAAGCCTTGCTTAAGGATGTTGGATTGAATGTAGAGACGATCGGCGCAAACATTGATGAGTATTCAATTGTGGGGTGCAATCCGATTCAAACAGCGCAGTATCGTGCACGTGCGAAAGCTGAAGATGTTCGACTGAAGGATTCCACCGCTGTAGTGATTGGAGCAGATCAGGTATGTTATATTGATGATGTTGTTATGGATAAACCCAGATCTTCTGCAGAATGGTTCTCAAGGCTTCAAGCAATGCGTGGGAGGAGTCATTTTTTGAGTACAGCAGTGTGTATTTTAGTGGCTTCCTCATCGGAAAAAGGTCCTGAATGTATTGAATTTGTTGAAACAACAAGGGTGTTTTTTCGAACAGATTTGTCGGATGCTGATTTGAAGGCCTATATTGATATAGGAGAGGCAAAGAAATGCGCTGGTGGATACATGATGGAGAATCGTGGTGCCTGGTTGATTGAGCGCATAGAAGGAGATTGGCAAAATGTGATTGGTTTACCAATATTTCCTTTGTTGGCCCATCTGAAACGAATTGGCTGTCCTATTTTTGGAGTGGGATAAGTTTGGTATTGTAGAAAGGGTGTAAAAGGTTTTATTGGGTAAAAGTGGTCGTTCTTTTGAAATGAAAATGAAGTTTAACTGATTTCGGATCTGTAGAATCTGAGTTTGGATGTAAGGTGAGGATGTAATGTCAGAAGAGTTTGAAGATCCCCGCAAAGAGTTGCTTGGCGATTTGTTACAGTGGCTAGAATGGCAGGCAGCTTGTGGTGGAGAAGTTTGGCCAGTAGAAGACATGTCTGTTTGGAATACACGACTACCAGCAATGAAGCAAAGAATGCGAAGGCGTTCTGCTACCTCATCGGTTCCAGCATTTTTACAATCGAACACTCAATCAAGCAATCGTAGTCAGTTGCGATCTCAGAGGTCAACACACGTAGAACAGGATTCTCTCAAGGGGAGACCTACGCAGGATTCTTTTCCTCAAAACCATCTTGAGAGACGCAGCAAACCCAAAAAGGGGCGTGGTAAAAAAGCACTTGGTGGTGCTTTTGCCCAGTTTTTAGACAAACGGGCTCCCAGTATTGATTTTACGAAATTAGATGAGCGTACAGGACTTAAAACAATCAAAGAACACCAACAGCAGCATTGTACGGGCAGCCAGAAGTGTGCCATTGGTGGTGGGCGTCCTAGGAATCCAGTGTTGGTTATTGAAGGTCATCGACAGGGATTGACTCCCGTTGCAAAGCAATCCTTGGGCAAGATTATGGACAACGTATTGAAGATTCCACGCAACAAAATGTATTGGTTACCGTATCCTATTAAAGATGCTTCATCGGAGGCATTGATGCAAAATGAGCAGAAGTCTGTCTGCAGTTTATGCCCACATCTATTCAAAGCCTCCTTAGAGTGTTTGGCACCACAGATTGTTCTTATAATGGGTGGAGATATGCAGCAGAAAGTTTCTATGCGCTCTTCAACTGGACGTGTAGATATGGGAGTCGAGATGGAATTGCACACAAATAAGTGGACCATACCAGCCTTATGGACACATCATCCTTCGGACATGGCAGACGATGTAGGGCTTAAAAAAGAGTGTATGAACCATCTAAAAGTGTTTAAAAAGATGCTTCGAAGGGTCACCCTTTAAAAGGGTACGGTCCATACTCAGAGAAACGATTTCATCAGTGTTGACTTTGATGGTTTGTACCAGGACCTATGTTGGTTGTGGCATCTTTTTAAAATTTAGCCGCATGCAATTTTATTTCTTACGTTTGCGATTCAAACGCCGTTTTGATTTGGGTGCGACCGTATCGTCACTCTCGTTGTCAAAGCCAAATTGTGCAAAGACATCCCCAAATGCGTCGCCCAGGGTCTTTGCGGGTTCATTGACAAACTCGCCATCCCCTGTAGAGATCTGTAACTCAATTCTTTTGCGCTCTAAGTCAAAATCTTGGATTCGAACATCTACTTTCTCCCCAACTTTTAATGTCGCCACATCTTCGGCAGACAACATGGAACGATGAAGTAGTCCTTCAAGATTGCTGGCCAGTTTAGCGAAGAATCCAAATTCTTTTTCTTTGGTGATAGTGGCGTTGTACGTTCCACCCCGTCTGAACTCTGTTCCCATTCGTAACCATGGGTTCGAAGAAGGAGCCGTGAGAGAGATCTTTCCATTTTGAATCGATTTGATGCGAACTTCAATTTCGTCTCCAGCACTTAAATCCGCGGCGATGTCAGAAAAGATAAATTTTGGAATCAGTCCATCTACACCATCTAGATCGACGAACGCTCCATGCTGTGTGATGTTTAAAATCGTCCCGAGCAGGTTCATGCCGATGGATAGTTCTGCAAGGCGTTGACCCTTTTTGGCCTCCCGTTCCTTTTCCATGAGTTTTCGTCTGGAAACGATCAACTCAGAAGATTTCAATTCTGTGATCAAGAATGGATACGTTTGTCCAACGTGATCTTCGGGTTTGACAACACCAAGTGTTATTTGTGAAATGGGGCAAAAGCCTTTGATTGCACCAAACCCAATGGAAAAACCACCTTTGTTGCTGCTGAGGACTGTACCGTCTACAGGCAACCTTTCTGCGTATGCCATCTCATATGCTTCGATATCAGCACTCTTTCCAATTTTTTGTGCCAATAAGATTCCACGCCCGTCCATACGCACAATTTTTGCTTGAACGATATCGCCGAGTGAAAAGTCTGATGGTGTGTCGACAGGAAGTAAAGCCTCTGATTTACCTTGAATGTCAACCAATACGATATCCGATTGGATGCCACATACGATTCCTTCAACCATATTGCCCACGGAGTATCGTTTTGTTGTGCTGTTCATAAAGATATCATCCATTGACAGATCGAATGCATCGTCTTCAAATGCAGAGAGATCCAACGGTTCTACCTTTCTTGCAATGGAATGTGTGTTCGATGCTTGCTCTGTTGGGCTGGGTGCTTCCATAGCCGTGTTTTTGGGCGTAGACTTTCTTTTGAAGCGAGACGTCCCTGCATTGTTGTTTACTTCTGAAGTCGATTCTTGTTTGCGACGCACTCGAGCTTTGGGCTTTTCAGACATGGATTCTCCAAATTATTGATACGAAACTGTTGCAGTCTAACCAAATTCTTAGGTCAATACCATGTTAATCTTGTGATTGGGACATCGAAAGACAGATGAACCATCGATATTGAAATGTTATTTTGGAATGGAGATCGCAAGCATGTTGTGGACAACACTTCTAGGAATGCAATTGGCCTTGGCTCAAATGGGAAATGCCAATGTCAGATTG
>Ga0206130_10004697_pt1 | contig 16673 bp, 19 predicted proteins | sample Helgoland_Spring_9_FD_148637 | JGI IMG/M metagenome (GOLD analysis project Ga0206130, IMG submission 148637) | Pelagic subsurface seawater microbial communities from Kabeltonne, Helgoland, North Sea - Helgoland_Spring_Bloom_20160512_1 | ecosystem: Environmental > Aquatic > Marine > Epipelagic ... | reverse complement strand
TCGATGGCACCTACTTCCTCTCCGATTGGGGCTCCGGAAAAGTTTGGGGCATGCAGCACATGGAAGACGGCCAATGGGCGATGGAAGAACTCCTCGACACCACCCTCATGCCTACCGGCTCGGGACAGGGCGAAGATGGCTCCATCTACGTCACCACCGCACATGCCAACTACGGCGGCCCAGTCCAACCATCAGACAACAAACGTGGCGCTCTCTGGAAAATCGTCGCCAGCGACAAAGTTCCTGACGGCGCGGAAACAATCCCCGTCGAACCAAAAAAATAAGCGCTCATAAATAATACCATTTCGTCAGTTAGATTGAAGGAATGGCGGCGAATAGTTTTTCGTTCGGCGAGGCGTGAGGAGGAAGTGTGGCGAGCCACATGACCGACGAACAACGCTGCTGAGCGGAAAAATAGCGCCGGGTCAGTTCCACGCGAAGCCAAATTACAAAACCTTCTCTGTATTCCATTACTCGGATATAACTGTCGAGATGGTATAAAGCCCTCTTCTTTCGCGGGGATCAGTTGTATCGTCACAAATACTTCTGATCCCCGTTTGCTTCTCACTACATCCAGAACCCGATACGACATGCACTCCACGCTCTCCACCATTTTCCTCTCCAGCATCCTTCTCACCCCCGGCCTCATCGCGGAAGAAGACTCCAAGCAAAAGCCTTCACACTGCCACACCGTCGAACCCAACGGCACTTTCACCGCTCCGATCTTCCTCGCACAAGACCCAGAGAAGAAGGAAGCCACCCTGCACATCGTTGCCACTTTTGACAAAAGCAACTACGGCATGAACTTCAACGGCTTCTCCAAAGGAGCCGCCGGATACGACATCCCCGTCGGCTGGAAAGTCAAAGTTGTCTTCTGCAACAACAGCGCGGTTCCGCACAGCGTCATCGTCGTCGATGCCGAAGAAGCATCGACCAAAATCAATCTTGGAGAAGAGCCATACTTCGACGGAGCCTCCACCCCATCCCCTGTCGCAGGCACCACTTCCGCCATCGAAAAATTCGAATTCGTCGTCGATGAGCCAGGCGAATTCGCCTTCGCCTGTGGATTCCCTACCCACTCGGCCAATGGTCACTGGATCTTCCTCAACGCCAAAAGCGACATAAAAAAAGCCAGCTTCGTCACTCCAAAAGAGGAAGCTCCAAAAGCAGAGTAGCCGAAACCATCCTCAGCACACTCAACCACACCCACCCACTTTCCATTCATGTCCAACGAGCAAGACAAGACCTTCGAATCCGAAGACCAGCTAAAGCTCGACTCACCCAAAAAATGGGCCACCGGCACCCCGGCGGTCGCCTCCTCGCTGAAACACATTCTGACGCAAGCCGGCCCCGTCCGAGGCACCAAAGCGCTCCTCAAGCTCAACCAAAAAAAGGGTTTCGACTGCCCCAGTTGTGCCTGGCCCGATCCTGACGAGCACCGCACCATCGCAGAGTTTTGCGAGAATGGCGCCAAGGCCGTCGCCTCCGAAGCGACCAAGCGCACGATCACAGCTGAGTTCTTCACCCAGCACTCCATTGCCGCACTGCTCGATCAATCCGACGCTTGGCACGAGCAACAAGGTCGCCTCGCTGAGCCGGTCATCAAACCCCCAGGCTCCACCCATTACCAAGCCATCAGTTGGGAGGATGCCTTCCAGCTCATCGCCACCGAACTCAACGCGCTCGACGATCCTGACAAAGCCATCTTCTACACCTCCGGGCGCACCAGCAACGAAGCCGCCTTCCTCTACCAGTTGATGATTCGCCATTACGGCACCAACAACCTCCCCGACTGCTCCAACATGTGCCACGAATCCAGTGGCTCCGCCATGACGGGATCCATCGGCATCGGCAAAGGAACCGTCTCGCTCGACGATCTCTACGCCGCCGACACCATCATCAGCATGGGACAAAACCCGGGGACCAATCACCCCCGCATGCTGAGTGCCTTGGAAAAAGCCGCTGAAAATGGCGCCCAAATCATCGCCATCAACCCACTCAAAGAAGCGGGCCTCATCGCCTTTGCCCACCCACAGAAAATCTCCGGACTGCTTGGAAAGACCACCCCCCTTGCCTCCCAATACCTGCAAGTCAAACCCAACGGCGACCACGCCCTGCTGCGGGCCATCGCCAAATTCTGGCAGGAATGGGAATCCAAGGGAGAACAGGTCTTCGACCACGAATTCCTCAGCCAGCACACCGCCGGCCTCGACGACTACCTCCAAGCCGTCTCCTCCTCCCAGTGGCCAGATCTAGTAGAAGACTGCGGCATTGCACGTCCCGAAATCGAGCAACTCGCCCGCACCATGCTGCGCGGCAAAAAACGGCTCATCATCTGCTGGGCCATGGGACTCACCCAGCACAAGAACGCCGTCGCCACCATTCAGGAAATCTGCAACCTCCACCTCCTCATCGGAGCCATCGGTCGCGAAGGCGCAGGCCTCTGCCCGGTCCGGGGACACAGCAATGTCCAGGGCGATCGCACCATGGGCATTTTCGAAAAAATGCCTCCCGCCTTCCACGACAAACTCGACGAAGTTTTCGAGTTCAAATCTCCGCGCGAACCCGGCCACGACACCGTCCTTGCTATCCAAGCCATGCACGCAGGCAAGGCCGACGTCTTCATCGGCATGGGCGGCAACTTCGTCCAGGCATCTCCCGATACCAACTACACCGCCAAGGCTCTCAGCAACTGCTCCCTCACCTGCCACGTCGCCACCAAGCTCAACCGCAGCCATCTCGTCACCGGGAAAACAGCCCTCATCCTTCCCTGCCTCGGGCGCAGCGACGCCGATGCTGGAGCAAACGGCGACCAATTCATCACCTGCGAGAACTCCATGGGCGTCGTCCAAGCCTCCCAAGGCTCACTCCCACCGGTTTCCCCCCACCTGCGCAGCGAACCCGCGATCATCGCAGGCATCGCCACCGCCCTCCTCGGCAACACCGCAAAAATCAACTGGAACGACCTCGCCGCCGACTACGACGGCATCCGCGACTTCATCGAAAAAGTCATCCCCGGCTTCGAGAACTTCAACCAGCGCGCCCGTCAACCCGGAGGTTTCTATCTCCCCAACGGAGCCAAGCAACGCACCTGGGAAACCCCCAACCAGAAAGCCAACTTCTCCGCCGACCCGGTGCAAACCCTCAAAGCAGCGGAAGGCAGATTCATCCTGCAAACCCTCCGCAGCCACGACCAATACAACACCACAGTCTACGGCATGCACGACCGCTACCGGGGCATAGCCCACGCTCGCCGCATCGTCTTCCTCAACCCCGAAGACATGAAACACCTCGGCCTCCGTCCCGCTCAGCAAGTCGATCTCACCAGCCACTGGACCGACGGCACCCGCATCGCCAAACGCTTCCAAGCCATCCCCTACGACATCCCCGCCGGCAGCGCCGCCACCTACTTCCCCGAGGCCAACGTCCTCGTCCCCGTCGACTCCACCGCCGACACCAGCAACACCCCCACCAGCAAAGGCATCGAAATCTCCATCACCCCCTCGGAGTAATTTTCACCACATTTCCTCTCAAAAGACCACTTTCACCGCGTGGTGAAGTGGCAAAAAAAGTGAAACATCAAGATCTTGAGCAGCAGTTCCAAGATGCTTTGGGTTGGTCGAGGCAGGCCGTGCAAGCCCCTGTCTCGGGGAGAAACCGTAGCTGGCGCATCCTGCGCCAGGCCGTTAGGGAGGCATCCTGCCTCCCTTTCCAATCAAAATGTGATTTTGCGGGGAATGACCCCATCCACTGTTGAGGTTCTCGCCGTGGCTGTCCCAGTTGGTGTAATAAAGTTGCACGAAGCGGAAACCGCGTTCGATGAGACGGCGGGCGACGGGGCAGTTTTGAAAGCCCAAGAAGGGCAATTTCTGCTCCTGTGGCAACCTAGTTCCCGCTCACCTTTAAGCCTCCTCCAGATTTTTTTCGAGACAAAGAGCGACATTCCCCTCCCAGAGATGTAGTGTTTCGGGACCTGCCAAGGGGAAGATTTTTAAGAAGGTCTTTTTGCCTGCAAACACCTCCATCCCACGCACATACAACCGATGGCAACTTTAATTCCAAAGCTCAAGTTTAACGAACCTCGGCACAACCTTCCGGGGCGTAAAGGAATTGCCACTCTGGAAGACCGATTCACGATCAATTTTGCTCGAACTTATCTTGAGCAAAGACACGCGATTCATGCGGGGAGCAATCGAACTGAAATGACCGTGGCGCGGGAGATTCCGGTAAATGGTTACGGAATTGCTGACCTCGTGGCCGTAGCATGGAACCCAACTATCCCATCTGATTCCAGCTTAGAGGACTTTGTTAGCAGTGGGATGGTTACTTCGCGGGCTTTTGAGTGTAAAATCAGCGATTGGAGAGCCGCATTAACTCAAGGAGGCCGTTATCGGTATTTTGCTCATCAAGCTATTGTGGTGCTCCCTGAGAAAAGTTGCTGCTTGGCTCTCTCTTTTCTCGATACTTTTCAAGCGATCAAAGTGGGCTTGTGGAGTTTTGATATGGTTAGTAGGAAAATTACTATTCATCACACCCCACGTCCTATTGCTCCCAAGTCTAAAAAGTATTTCGGGCATTCGATGAAGCTGACTCAAAAAGCCGCTAAGGGAGCTCTGCCATTTCTCTAAAGAGAATGATCCCATTACGAATTGCTTTAAGCCTTTCCACATTCTGTTCGGCTTCATTAGCGAGGCCTCGTAAACGGAGCTGTTTCCAGAGCTTGATCGACTCTGTAACTTTTTCTGAAAATTCGCCTAGCTGCTCACCGATGTCGCCACCTTCAAACGAAGTTACATCTGATTGAGCTTTGAGTGCTTCCCATGCCTGAAGGCCTTCCATGGTCCTAGAGGGTTCTCCACTTTCGTAAATTGCATCAATTGGCAATCCATTTACCACCGAAGGCTCGATCGCTTTGAAGTTATCTAAGTCTGTCTGAAGAATGTGAGCCATGAGTGAATTACAGACGTATCTGGAGTTAGGTGCACTTCCGCCACCGCTAGTTTTAACGTATTTTCCTTGGCAATATTTTCGTAAGCCAGATGACCAGCCATTGGCGGCGGCAGTAGCTCCACAGGCACCCAATAGAGGTCCTAGTAAAAAGCTGTAGCCGTTGATTACCTCCATCCCATTAATAGAGAGAACATAGTTAGCATACATCCAACTCGCGATCACTTCGGATTGAGAAAGATCTGACCGAATATAACGTCCTGTGCTTGCCTGTTCATTACTTCCGATAATCAGATAGTAGCCATCGGGAGAGTTAGATAAGCCCGTAAGGCTGTCCATAAGCTCTCGAAATGCTTTCCCGTCAAGCAAGGCGTCACGATGGAACGCTAGTGTTCCATAGACTGGATAGTCTCCCTTTTCGGACGCAATTTCTTTGGCTCGGTTGAGGAAGTTGACTGAAATAGCAGTATCCACCGAATCCGCATGTTCAATGTAAACACTAGGGGCAATCAGATTTGTAAATCCTGTTTCCAACTGCGCGTCAAAGGATGACTCCAGTAATCCAGGGATTGCATTGCCAGTCATTAGATCCGCTTTTTTAGGTCGTTGGAAATAGTCCCAATCTTCTAAGGCTCCCAGGTTGGGGCTAGGATGAGAAATAAAGCTGGAAGCATAAAATTCCGGATCCATAGCAAGAAAGCCTCCATATTCCTTATATTTGGCAACTTCTATCTTCATCCGTGCTGGCTTCCAATAGCGCGGACTGAAGATGACTCCGTCAATGATTCTGTCCTTAAGGCCGATCTCTAGCTTATCTTTAGGGCCGTAGCCGTGCTGGGCGAAAATTTTCATGAGAGAGATTGGGCAAGTTCTTTCCTGAGGTGGTCAATACGGCTGTAGCGGAGAGCAGGCTTCTTTCGGATACAGCGATCAATGATTTTACAAAAAGCTTCCGGAAGGTCGCTCCTGAGTGTGTGAAGAGGTTCAGGAGTGACACTCGTAACGCGATACTCCGTCACATCGCCTGCCTGTGGGCCAGGTCGGAAAGGATTCGATCTAATTGCGAGGGCATAGACAGTGAGAGCAGCGGAATAGAGATCACATCGGAAGTCCATATTGTCTTTATAATCCATCTGAAGAAGCTCCGGTGCCATGAAACTGCGAGTTCCCGGAGCACGGCCACTGGTGAGCTCTGTCCCCTCCATTTTATAGGCAATACCCATATCGAGAACCACTAACGGACGATCTGGATCACCCGTTTGCATGACATTGTCGGGCTTGATGTCACGGTGAAGATATCCTTTGTTGCTTAGCTCTTCGATGACGTCGATGAGAATTGAAAACGTGAGGTAAAGCTGATCACCTGAAACCTGAGTAGTTGGATCTAAAAGCCAAGCTGTAAGAGAATCTCCAGGAAGAAACTCCTCGCTGTAAATGAGATAGTCGTGACCGCTAACCGACATTTCTTTCGGAGTAAGCGAGCCAAGCTTTACGATCGAAGGATTTGCGCATTCTTTGAGCGCTACGATTTCACGTTTAGCGCGAGCAACCATCTGGTCCCGAAATAGTTGCTCCTCCGCCGATGACACAGGAGGAAGAAAAACCGCTTTTAGTGCTTCGGTGATATTCTCGTTATTTTCAAACTTGAAAACTACCTTGAAACCACCTGTAGCAATGTATTCAGGTGTCGAGATTAGACCCAACTCATTCTTCAGATCAGCAGGGTTTGGTTTGGGAATATACATTTAAAATTTGGAGTAAATTAACTTCTCGGCCAGCAACGTAACTGCGTCTACCAGATGGGGGAATGTCCCGGAGATTGTCAAAACAGTAACTGCTGGTTTATATGATTCGATCACTGATTGGTCAAGGAGCCAACGTGAACCCTTCAGCTTCTTCAGCTCCTCATGAGTGCCCGCGCCCCCGAAGCGGAGGCCACTGCCGATCATATCGGCATCGCAGAGCATTTCAACAAAGAATATGCCGGGCGTAGGGAAAAATAGGATCCTCACAGCGCCCGTAATTGAGGGGTTGTTTTTGGGGTCAGGAGTCGCATTGCAACATTTCTCCTGCGAAGGTTGAAGGAACGGAGGTTGTGCCTACCGGAACGGTCAGGACAAGTCGCTGTTTGTCCACAAACTCCTCTGCCAAGAAACCGTCGAGGAGCGGATCCATAGACTCCAGCAGGAAAAAGCGAAGCTCGCCGAGGGGTTGCTCGCGGACGCGGATGTGGTCCGAAAACTCGATGCGACGATGATTCAGGAGTTGCTGGGATGAGCCAACAATCTATCCCCGGCCAAGAGCGGAGCTTCCGAGATGAGGTAGCGTCGGCTCCGCCTCCAACGCGACTACGATCTCATGCGCGCCGAACGCGAGAATGGCGAACGGATCCAACACGAAGTCCATTCGCATGCCGTAAATGGGGTCAGTCCTTGAAATTCAATATTTATTCTGAAGGCGGACATATACAGTGATTAGTTTGCAGATTCTCAACCCTCTATCGACACCTCAATATTGGCGTCGCAGCCTGGGCACGTGTTATCTCCTGCACTAAGTGACGACACGGGAATTCCTGTCTGGCAACGTGGGCATTCCACTAAGTCTTCAGCCTTTTGAGCTGCCGCCGGTAATTCTGACTCAGGCTCAGATTCTGGGACAACTTGATCCACAGGTCTCTCTGTGGCCGACGCGGCAAGCATTTCAGCGACCGCTTCATCTGGATCACGGATGACCTTTTCGCTCTGCTGCTGCTCGAGCACCTTAGATTCACGGTGTTCAAGCGCCTCGGATTTCATCGTCCATTTCGCCTCAATGCCGATTCTATCGAGCGCTTCTTTGATTTGAGTGATGCCCACTTTGAAGAACTCTTTACGGGGGTTCACCTTGTTCATCTGAAAGTCAGTGAATACGTGGTGAAGCGTATTTTCCAACTTTGGAGCATCTTCGTTGTAGATCATCGCGTGCACATCGAAACCAAACGGCACACTGGCATCTCCCAGCTCTTTAACGCGGTCAATCGGCTCAAGCCTGCGCGTTAGACCAATTTTGAAAACATCATCACCAAACGACCCTATGTTAGAGATGACATACACATGGCCACTGCGAGTTTGCTGGGCCATAGAAAGCGCTCGCTGGTTCTTCTCCTCAGCCTCTTTCCATTTTTGCTCCAGATCTTGGATTTTTGATTCGTATTCTGCCCGCTCTTCTTCGCTTGCCTCTTGCAACTTGGATCGCGCTTCAGCCATCAGTTTTTCGAGAAGCTTCTCTTCTTTTTGGGCTTCTTTGATGGCCTTTTCGTATTCTCGGCGGGCTTTTTCCTCCTCGCGCATCTCCTGCTTAATTTGCCTCTGCTCCTCGCGTTCCTGCTCCTTTAGTTCGGTAACGGCCACTGCCCATTTCAATTCAGTGAGCCTAGCATCCAGATACTCGATTCGGATTCGAGCGTTGCGGAATGCCTCGCCGTGATTATTGACCATTTGGTAAGCGTCCTGGATCTCTTGTCTCAGCTTCCCGAAGTTGTCCCTCTTAACTTTTGAAAGGGTGGATTCCACCTTTCCATTGAAAGCATCCAACACGAAGCGGATTGCTGTCTGCTTCCTATCAGTTTTAGCATAGTCGCATTCTGCAGCGAGCCCCAGCTTGACCATCCTTTTGACGTTGTCTCTGGCTATCTTGAGGTCTTCGCCTGCTTCTTTGTGGGAATATTCCTCAGCCAAGTCGTCAAGCGCAGCATGGTTGGGCACTAGATATTCGTCACCATAACCATCGATGGAGTTTTTGATGGCTTTCACCATCTGGTTCAGTTTTTCCGAATCGCGCAACGCCTTGTAGGCATCACCAGCGGTTTCTTCAGCCCGTTGCTCTGCTGACTTCAGGATTCGAGCTGACTCCAAATTGGCCTTGTCTTTCGCTGCCAAGATCGTTTCCGAAGCTTTTTTCTTTGCCTCGCTGACCTCTGCTTCCGCATCTTTGAGATGTGACTCTTGCAACTTGATTGCCCCTTCTAAGCGCACAGTCTCTTGGTCCAGATCGTGGATACCTTCATATTTGGAAAGCCTTTCAAGGTTCTGTGACGACGCATGGAGGTCATGGCTCAGCTGGGCGATCGTTTCCTGACCCTTCTTGACGAGTTTATCGTATTTTAACTTTTCGATTAAGTGATAAACGCCCCCGGCAGCAAGCAGGAGTAAAAAGAGCCATGCGAAGAATTCACTCATAGTTGATAATCTTTATTGAAGAATAAGCCCTATAGAGGCTCTGATCGCACGTCGAGGCTAACCTTAGATGGGGGCAGGAAGATCGGATCGGGCAAGTATCGCAAGCCCTACGCGGGGAGAGACCAGAGACCAGAGACCAGAGACCAGAGACCAGAGACCAGAGACCAGAGACCAGAGACCAGAGACCAGAGACCAGAGACCAGAGACCGGAGGCAAATAGATGGACACGAAAACTGAACCCTCCCTCAAATAAGCACGGAGGAAATGGCTAGGGAAACGCTGATTAAATCCGCAAGCCGTCGAGAGTTTTTTTAGGTGAAGTCAAAGTCGCTCGCCTTGCTCGCAGAGGTAAATGAGCTCCAGCCCTTTTTCCATCTGGCGGCGTTGCTCCGCGGTCATTGGTCTCGACCAATTCCCTTGTCGCGCCTTGCCAGAAGAAAAAATGACTTGGAGCGACGACTCGCGACTTTAATCAGCGCTTCCCTAGGGAAGAGGCTCAGGTTGCTGGGCAGCAAAATGCAGCCCCTCCTTGGGGAGAGATCGATTTTCCCAACTTATCTTGCTTGGGCACTCTACGATTTTCTCGGCAACAAGGACGAACGCAAGAAGTTCGATAACCCGTTCAAGAAGGCGGAATCCAATTTCAAGATCACCATCGTGGTGAACATGTGGCTACGAAATCTCCTTCAACAAATACTTCTACATCCACCAACCGCTGCACGATCTCGACGAAATCGTGCAGGAAATCCACGACCTCGAAACCGAGACCGAAGGGCTTCTTGAACAAATCCTCGATTTTGGGAATTCACCCGTATTTGGGGTCAGGAGTCGCATTGCAACATTTCCTTTTTGGGGTCAGGAGTCGCATTGCAACATTTTCCCAGCAAAGCACTACTGAGGATAGGCGCAAAACAACCGTATTCGAGGCCAGGTGCTGCATCGCGACATTTTCCCCGGTTTCGCCTGTCGGTGGAACGGGCAGGAAGATAGCATCGGGCAAGTATCGCAAACCCTACGCGGGGAGAGACCAGAGACCAGAGACCAGAGACCAGAGACCAGAGACCAGAGACCAGAGACCAAGGAGCGGCGAGGAACCCCGGTGGGATTCGGGTCGCCTACGGGGCGGCCTCTCTCGTCGCTGGGAAAACCAGTTGCAACGATTCAGTCCTCTTTCCCCCCTATTTCAGTTACACCCCGGTGCTTCCTTCAACTTGACATAAAAGCATAAAAGCATACGATTTAGCTATGAGAACGACCATCGATCTTCCTGACCCCCTGTACCGGGAAGTCAAATCCACTGCTGCCTCCCGTGGTCTCAAGCTCAAGGAATTCATCGCCGAGTCCCTCCGTGCTGCCCTCAAGCAGGAGGAAAAATCCAGCACCGCGACACTCACCGAGGAAGAACTCCATCGCCGGCGGGTCGCGCAATTCCTCGAAGCGATCAAAAAAGATCATGTCCAGACCGGGCCGGTAGGTTCCTTCAACCGGGAGGAACTCTACGACCGCCATGACTGAAAAGGTCTTCTTCGATAGCAACATCTACATCTACCTTTACTCGCAAGATCCTCAGGACGAGGTAAAAGGCGGTATCGCGAGGCGATTGCTGGCCGTCCGCGCACCGGTGGTATCCCCCCAGGTTCTCCAGGAGTTTGTCTCCGCTGCACTCAGGAAAAAGCGTCTCGGTATCACTGAGGAAAAAATCGATCTGCTACTCCAACTCACCGCCAACTTTCCTTTCCAACCGCTGACCCACACACTCATTCTCCACGCCACCGCATTGCGGCGTCGCTACAGCTTCTCCCATTGGGATAGCACCATCATCGCCGCCGCATACGCCAACGGTTGTTCCACCCTCTATTCGGAAGACCTCCAGCACGACTTCACACTCGACCACCTGACCATCGTCAATCCCTTTTGAACCAGATAATTCCGCATCTCCCTCCACCTGGATTCCCCAAGGAGTGGCTGCATTCTGCTGCCAGATAAGCACGGAGGAAATAGCTAGGGAAGAGGCTCAGGTTGCTGGGCAGCAAAATGCAGCCCCTCCTTGGGGAGAGATCGATTTTCCCAACGTCCTCGTCCCCGTCGACTCCTCCACCGGCAAAGGCATCGAAGTCTCCGTCACCCCCTCGGAGTAATTTTCAGCAACCCTTCGTAATACAAATTCCAGCTCGGCGGACGCAAAAAACCAATCAGCGTTTGGCCACTCTCTTTGGCAAAATCAATCGCCAACGATGACGGTGCCGACACCGCCGCCAAACAGGGAATCCGAGCCGCCAAGGCCTTCTGCAAAATCTCAAAAGACAAGCGCCCCGACACCACAAGGAAAGAGCGCTCCAGCGCTTGCCCCTTCCGCAGGGCGTGCCCGATCACCTTGTCCACCGCATTGTGACGACCCACATCCTCGCGGATCACAAGCAACTCCCCCTCCAGGCTGAACAAAGCCGCCGCGTGCAACCCTCCGGTCTTTTTAAACGCCTGCTGCACCCGCTCCATTTGAGAAAGGCTCTCCAGCAAAACCGATTCATCCAGAGAAAGCGACTCCCCCGCCAACGGCGGACAGCCCTGCATGATGGACTCAATCGTCGCCTTCCCACACAAGCCGCAAGACGACCCGCTGAACAGATGCCGCGTTAGCTGCGTAAAATCAAAATCCACCCCCTCTCTCAAAAACGCCACCAAACGATTTTCCCCGTACTCGTCGGGTTCCGAAAGACGCGCCACATCATCCGGATTTTTGATGATCCCCTCCGTACACAGAAACCCATAAATCAAATCCACATCCGCCCCCGGCGTCCGCATCAAAACCGCAAGCGCCGCCCCATCGACCCGTAGCTCCAGCGGCTCTTCCACCACCACAGACTCCTCCCAATCCACATCCCCGCGACCATACCGCACACAATCAACGATCCGCGTCGCCTGCCCTGTATCATCTCGAAAACGCTCACCCACCCCCCACCTATAACAAGACCCGCCCACCGAACAAAACTAATCCGCCCCACTACCGGAGAGCCGTATCTTTGGAAAGGGAGTGAAGCCACGGCAAGACACGGCATTTCCCCCGGGATCTCACTGCCATGTGGGTGAGGCGGGCTGCTAGATTTTCAAAGTGGGCTGACCGAGCCGGATCAGCCCTAGCGTGTGAGAAACACCGATAAAAATCACACCCGCTTGCAGGAGGGATGATATTCTCCTATCAAATGTCCTACAATCAGCGTCATCTGCGGATTAAAACTCTCTTGGATAGGCGCCCTGCATATCCGCTCGATTTCCCGATGAAATGCCCCGCTATCGTGCGCCTTGATTTCAGCCGCTCTCCATCGGGCGACCTTTTAACAAAAGCCTACCATCCGAGATTTTGAAATTTAAATGGCGGCGAGGTAGGTGCGTTCGCACACAATTTTCACCAAGCTGATCGTCCAACAAGTCTCAGGACTTGCCCTTGTACGAGATGACCCTCGAACGGTCGCAGGGGACGGCGAAGCAGAACAGGCAGCAGCAGGCCGAAAGACCCATCGCGAACCAGCGCTCGCCGCCGTGGTTGAGCTGTTTGGCAAACTCGAAATACTCGTTGTGCTGAGGGGTGTTGAAAAGGAATGCCGGAAGCGTGAGCAGGGCGGTCACCAGCAGCGCGGGAACGCTCAGCGCGACGAGGCAGACCGCATTGCGGCGGTTGAACTGCGCAGTCACCAGCCGGATCGGGCCGGCAAGAAACCTCAGGGCGGATTGCTTCCGCGCGGGTGCAGCGCGGAATACGGGTTGTTCTGGTAGAGTGCTCATGGGACATAAAAGAAATACACGCGATCGCGTGTATTAACAAGATTTTTTGAAAATCTATCTGTATTAGCATTCAGGCATTAAGAAATTCTCAGTAACCTTTCCGACCGGAAACCAAATTTCTCAGTGAGAGCCTTCTTGGAAATTGATCTAAATTCCTCTAGATCAAAGCTTTCTGATTTCGCCTCTGAGACACCGGCGGCGTGGGGAATGATGATCACATTCTTCATTTTCCAGAGGAGATGATCCATAGACAGCGGCTCCGGATCGACCACATCGAGCTCGGCTCCGGCGATTTTCCTGTCCTTCATAGCCTTCGCCAGGGCGGCGCAATCACCTTTCATACCCTCGGCGAGCAGGATCACCTGGGCCTGCGCATGGGTCAAAAATGCGAGCGCACGGCTTCCGCTCAATCTTCCACGGTCATCGCCGAAGGATCCCAATCGATAGACGGAAACTCCATGTTCAGCTTCTTGAGTGTATCGACCATGATGCGCGCAACGACCAAGTTGCGATACCATTTCCGATCCGCCGGGATCACATACCACGGCGCGTGTTCCGTGGAGGTTTTTTCGATCAGATCCTCATAGGTCTCCATGAACTTCGACCACAGCGCCCGATCCTTGAGATCGTCGGGATTAAATTTCCAGTGCTTGTCGGGGTTCACCAGCCGGGATTCGAGGCGCTTCTTCTGCTCGTCCTTGGAGATGTGCAGATAAATCTTCACGATTGTCGTGCCCTCCTCCACCAGCATCCGCTCGAACTCGACCACGTGCCGGAACCGCTGTTTCCAGACCTTGTCCGGGAAAAGCTTTTTCACTTTCACCGCGATGATGTCCTCGTAGTGGCTGCGGTTGAAAATTACCAACTGGCCGTTGCGCGGCACCCTGTTGTGTACGCGCCAAAGGAAGTCCCGCGCCAGCTCCTCCTCAGAGGGTTTCTTGAAAGACCGGACGTGGATGCCCTGCGGATCGATTCGCGAAAAAACATGCTTGATGCAGCCGTCCTTGCCGCCGGTATCCATCGCCTGGATGACCACCAGCACGCGGTGCTTGTTCTCTGCGTAGAGCCGCTTCTGGAGAAGTTGCAGCTCGTCCTGTAGCTTCTCGAAGGCCTCACAGCTTTCCTCCTTGCCGCCATCATCGAACAGATCCCGGTCGTCGGAATCGATTTTGCCCAGATCGATCTTGCTTCCGGGCTTCACCAAATATTTCTCCAAAGCTCCCCTGACTGGCATTTCCACTTATCCGTGCCGCAAGTCGCCGTGACAAGCCCCGACTGGCTCTTGCCCGCACACTGACACACATTCTTCATTGTAATACAGGCCGTCCACGGCTGTCATGGGGACATGGTACTTGCCCGGAAAAAAAGGAACGTTACCCCCGCTGACCCGGCAACCATACTCACCGCGCTACACATCGGCGCCAGCTCCGTGTCGATCATCATCGCCGAGCGCGACGAAAAGGGGAACCTCACCGCCATCGACTTCCTGGAGCAACCGGCGCCGCTCGCGCAGGACGTCTTCGGCGGCAACGTGGTCTCGAACGCCACCACCGAGCGCATCGTCACCATCATCCGCGGCTACCAGCAGACACTTTCCGAACTCGGCCTCGATCCACACAATCTCACCCGCTCCGTCGCCACCAACGTCCTCCACGAGGCGGCGAACCATGAAGCGGTCCTGAACCGCATCCGCATCGCCTGCGGGCTGCCGATTTCCATGATCGATGACGGGGAAATGACCCGCCTGATCTACCTCAAGACTCGCCGCCGCATTCAGCATCTCCCTGCGATGGGCCAGCGCACCGCTCTCGTGGTCCACGTCGGCCCCGGCAACACCCGCGCCCTGCTTTTCCAGGAAGGCCTGATCACCCGCTACACCAGCTACCGCATGGGCACGCACCGCACCCGCGAGGCGGTCGAAGCATCCAACGCGGAAGGCCTCTCGCTGCTGCGCGTCATCCGCGAACACGCCTCGGGGAACCTTGCTCAGCTCCGTTTCGATTTTTCCGATGTCTCCATCGACGGCATCATCCTCATCGGCTACGAAATCCAGTCGGTCGCCTCGTCCCTGACGAAAAATAACGAGGCCTGTACGCTGAAAGACTTCCGCAAATTCACTGCCGAAACTGCGAACCTCAGCGACCTTGAGGCGGTCAAGCGCTTCCAACTCGACTACCAAACCGCCGAGGCACTCGTCCCCTCGCTGGAGATCAACCTCGCCATCGCGGAAACGCTCAACCTCAAAGAGGTTCACATCCCCACCTCCGAATACGAGCAGGGCCTGCTCCACGATCTGCTCGCATCCCGCGAGCTCACCGGCTCCTTCGCCGCAGAAGTGCTGCGCTCCGCCCGTATCCTATCCGAGCGCTACCATTCGGACGCTGACCACGGCGAGCATGTCGGGAAACTTTGCGAGCATTTCCTCACAAGCCTCCAGGATCTCCACAATCTCACCGCCCACGATGCGCTCCTACTCCAGGTCGCGGCCATACTCCACGAGGTCGGCACCTACGTCAGCCCGCGCGCCCACCACAAGCACTCGGAATACATCATCCTGAACTCCGAGATCTTCGGACTCGACCGTCTCGATGTCACCATCGTCGCCCTCGTCTCGCGCTACCACCGCCACTCCGGCCCCAAGCTGGATCACCCTTCCTACGCTGCACTGACCGTCGAAGACCGCATCCGCGTATGCAAGCTCGCCGCCATCCTCCGCGTCGCCGATGCGCTGGAGCGCACGCATGCCCAGCGCATTTCGAAAATCGAGATCATCCGCGCCTCCGGCAAACTCCGCATCCGCCTCCCCGGCTTCGAGGACGCCGCCATCGAGCGCCTCGCCATGGACTCCAAGGCCGACCTTTTCGAGCAGGTCTTCGGCCTCGCCGTCGTCATCGAAGAGGACATCTGACCTTGAAAACAAACCCCGGACACCCTATTTATATCATATGACTGCCGCCGTGAAACATCTCGTGGAAGAAGCCCTGCGCCTCGCCCCTGAAGAGCGCGAGGAACTGGTTGAAACCCTCCTCAGCCACAGCGAACCCAATGAGGAATGGACCAATGCCTGGATCGAGGAATGCAAACAGCGCATGGAGGACGTGAGAACTGGCAAGTCGAAATTGATTCCCGCGGAGGAGGTATTCCGGAGAATGGATGAGGCCGCAGCTGGGCGATCTGGCCTATGAAATTTCGTTTTGTTGCACCCGCTGCCGATGAGGTGGAGGAAGCAATCTCCTATTCCCTGACCAACTTTAACTTGGGTGATGAACTCACCACCGCCATCAAGGATGCTGTCGGAATAATCACGGCGGATCCTTTCCGTTTCGCAAAAAGGCGGGATGGATTCCGCGTCTTCAACCTTTCACGGTTTCCCTATCGCTTGTTTTTCCGTCCCAACGAGGAATCCGAAACGGTAATATTCTATGCCGTCGCCCACACCAGCCGCCGCCCCGGCTACTGGAAACCCCGTATTTCCCCACCTTAAGCCCTTCGACTTTCAGACTTTAAACGTTTTACCCCATGCCCGAATACAATAACCGCGAACTCTCCTGGCTCGAATTCAACCAGCGTGTCCTCGAACAGGCGCAGCGCGAAAGCCTGCCGCTTCTCGAGCGTCTCAAGTTCCTCGCCATCTCCGCCTCAAACCTTGATGAGTTCTTCCAGGTCCGCGTCGGGTCGCTGATGCTTCTGCGCCGCAGCGGCCGGAAAACCCGCGAAAACTCCGGCTTC
>Ga0206130_10004696_pt1 | contig 16676 bp, 14 predicted proteins | sample Helgoland_Spring_9_FD_148637 | JGI IMG/M metagenome (GOLD analysis project Ga0206130, IMG submission 148637) | Pelagic subsurface seawater microbial communities from Kabeltonne, Helgoland, North Sea - Helgoland_Spring_Bloom_20160512_1 | ecosystem: Environmental > Aquatic > Marine > Epipelagic ... | reverse complement strand
GAGAGCTCATTATTACAAATATTATATGAATTTGGTTTGTTTATGACGATATGGTTGTTTGCTCCTTTAGGTTACATTTGCTTTCGCATGGCTCGAGCTAAAGTTTTGGTATTGTTTTATTTTGCGATTATTGTCCAGTACCTGCTTTTGATTCCAATAACCCCCAGCTTTGGTTTAATTTCCATTCTAATTTTGGTTATTGGCAATGATATTCTTTTAACTAGCAGGGTTACTCGTAAATTTTAAGTGGCTCAAGGGGGTATTTTCTGTGAAACTTTTGTCTTTATCTGTTAGGTACATATTTTCGCTTGCTATGTTGCGTGGTTTAATTTCGTATTTTAAAAATTATAAAATCTTAGTAAAAAATAAGCGGTTTAAAGATTTATATAAAGGTGAAACGGTTGTTATTCTCGGAAATGGACCTTCTGTTAACAACGATATAGAACTTGTAAAAAGTTCCCAATATGTAATTGTAATGAATAATTTTTTTAAATCTGAAGTACTTAAGGATATTAAACCAGTGGCATATTGCGTTGGTGAACCTGTTTCATCAAATGCATGGAGTAATCCTGATCATATTATTAACAATTCAAATGCGAAATCTTATTGGCTCCACGGGTCTAATATTCCGGCAGTCAAGAACCTTAAAAACAAGGATGTTCAGTTCGTGATACCTGCTATTATTCCGAATTCATCAGGAGTGATAGGCAGCCCAGCATCGGTTACTTTAGGGTTCCATACCACTGCTGTTTTATCTATCCAGATTGCTATATATCTTGGTTTCGAAGATATACGTCTCGTTGGTTTCGACCATAGTTGGCTAGCTACGCCAACCCAATTGGCGCATTTCTACTCTGATACTAAAGATGTTGATGACGTTATTGGAGAGATGTCTTATCTAGATCTCATTAAATCGTGTGAGTCAATGTGGTTACAATATCTTACTATCAAGAAGTACGCTGAGAATACAAATATATTGATTACTAATTGTACCCGCGGATCGTATCTTGATGTTTTTGTTAAGGAGATTTAACGGATGTTATCAAGACTTAAGACACATTTTTATTACTTATTCACACTTCAGTTAAACCGCACGAACTCTATTTCATTGAGGTCGAAATTTTTGGGTAAGATTGACTTCAAATCATATGTGTCTATTGCTCCTAGGGCACAGATTGCAAATACGTCTATAGGTTGTTTTAGTTATGTCAGTTCAGATTCAAGGCTTTCTAACGTTACTGTTGGTAACTTTGTTTCGATAGGCCGCGGTGTTGTTGTCGGAGGTTTTGGTGATCATAAAAGAGGGCTTTCAACAAGCACCGCTTTTTACTCTAAGCTGAGCCCTTTAAAACTTTCATTTAGTATCGATAATGATTTTCAGCATTATGCAGATGTCGAGATTGGGCATGATGTTTGGATCGGAGATGACGTTAAAATCTTAGATGGAGTGAAGGTTGGAACTGGTTCAATTATAGGTGCTGCGGCGTTGGTAACAAAAGACGTTCCGCCTTTTAGTGTGGTGGGTGGGGTTCCCGCAAAAGTAATAAAGTATAGATTTAACACTGAAAAAATAGCTGAAGTTATGGAGTCAGAGTGGTGGTATTGGAATGTAGAGAAAATAACGGCTAACTTAGACATGTTTTTGGAATCTGACTTGAAAGATACTGAAGAATGATTTTCTCAAGGGAGAAGTCGGGAGCCAATCTTTTTATATGGCGTTCAATAATCAGTAGGTTATCTAAGTTAACACTTCGGTCTGGCCTGATATCTAAAAGTAATGTGGATATATAATGTCAAAATTGTCAATCATCATTCCTACGTTTAACGATCATGAGGCTTTTTTGGCGACACTTAAGACTGTGGTGAGTGAAATCATGTTGGGAGATGAAATTATCGTGGTCGATAGTTCACGTGACCCGTCACTGGCCGAGAATATTGTAGCTCAACTAGATGTCCCGCATAGAGTGAAGCTATTTTGGCAAAAACCTCGTGGTGTTTATAGCGCACAGAATTTTGGCATCACTAAGAGTAATGGAGATTGGATTCAGATAGTCAACAGTGGGGATTCATATCTAAAGGGGGCAAGGCTTGAGATTTTAGAAAAAATAGATATGTACCCAACGGCCTTGGTGCATGTCTTCAGTCAGAGCTGTTCTCTGAATAAAACATATGTAGCCGAATTTATCCCGAGCTTGGAGTCGATTTGGCCTCATCAGTCAGTAGTTGCTCACAAGCAGGTCCACGAAAAATTTGGCTACTATGATGAAAAGCATACCTTTATATCCGATCAGCTATTTCTATTGAAAATAAGGTCACAGGTCGAGGTCAAATTGCATAAACCTGTTATTACGGATTATGATTTAAGTGGTATTTCGTCAACATTTTCTTTAAATCTATGTTCAGAGATTCGCCTTTTGAATGATGCAAGAGGTAGTGCGTTTTTTTCATCTTATATTTCTGCGTACTTGACTCCCTTAGTATCTCATGTGCTTAGTAAGTTACTTGGAAGGTCTAATATTATTAAGCTAAAACTGTATTTACGAAGGAAATTGTAATGCTGTGTGTCAGATTGGCTGGAGGTTTAGGTAATCAGATTTTCCAATTGGCTGCGGCACTGCGGCTAAGGGAAAGAAACTCGGAACGTATAGCGCTTTACACTGAAGGTCTCTCAAATTATAGCGTTTCTCGTGACTTTGAATTAGCAAAGCTTTTTGATCTGCCACGTTTGGGCGTTTTAGTTGATGACTTCAGTGAGATGCAAAGGTTTTTAATTAAAAATAGAATTGGTAGATGGCCTATTTTAGGTTGCTCCGACAATAATTATCACAAGTATCTTATATCACTTGAGCAAAGAAGGGATGTTTTTTTAGATGGTTATTTTCAGACTGTCTGGAACCAGGAGGCTTTTGACGATATATGTCAAGAGCTATCTCTTGCTCTAAAGCCGGATGCCAAGAGATTACGTGGTTCACTGATAATCCATGTTAGAGGTGGTGATTTCAGAAGTATTCCCAATTTAAATATTTGTTCGTTTGATTGGTATTTAAAAGCAGTAAATTTTGCTTTATCAAAAAACCCAGAAATTTCATGTGTTTCAGTTACATCTGAAGATCAGTTTTACGCTAAGGAGCTAGTAATTTTTCTGTCGAGTAAATGTGATAAGGAGATTTTACTCAGGCCTAATGGCTCTTCACTTGCTGACTTTCAATACTTGATGTCCCAAGAAAACATGGTGATAGGCAATAGTACGTTTTCTTTTTGGGCCTCTGCCTTAAATAATAACTCCAAGATTTGCATTGCTCCCAGTCACTTTTCTAGAGAGGTCATGCGTCTTCCTTTTATCACTAAAGAGACTCTAATGGACATTGACCACAACAGTAACACTTAATTTTAAAGTAGTATTGACGACTTCATTATTCGTCACTCCTTTGGAAATAAGTTTAACAGAAAGATTGTGAATAGCATCTTCGTGTTGGCACGGGTAAACTATATTCAGACAAACTCTATTGCTTACATCACTTCAAAAAAGACTTGCGTGTGAATTCATGACTTTGAAATTAGACTGTGACTGCCAAAATTCAAATTCGGATCTTTTATATTTCATTTTTTGTTGTGATTTCATATCTCTTTAAGGTTCGGTGCTTATGGGCTTCTGTTTGGAATAGTGGGTGCAAAAGTTGTCTTGATTAAAGAGGTGTTTTTTTGAAGGGAAGAAAAATTTCGTTATTTAAAAAAGGTGGAAGTTGTGAAAGCACTTTTTTCTAGAACTCTTCGACGATGGGTTCTCAAGCATTTTTGATAAATTGGTATTAGATTAGTTAAGGAGAGATATGCAAATAGTTATTCCTATGTCAGGATTTGGTGAACGATTTCGCAGAGCTGGTTATGAAGTTCCAAAACCAATGATAGAGATTGAAGGAAAACCGATCATTGCGCACGTCATTGATATGTTTCCAGGAGAATCGGACTTTATATTTATTTGTAACCAAGAGCATCTTGATAACCCAATTTATCGAATGAGTGAGATATTAATTGAATATTGTCCCTCTGGTCGTATTTTTGGTATTCCTCCTCATAAGCTCGGCCCCGTATTTGCCGTTCAGCAGATTGAGGAATTATTAGATCTCAAAAAACCGGTTATCGTAAATTATTGTGACTTTACTTGCTATTGGGATTGGTCAAAATTCAAGAAGTTCGTACAGGACTCTAACTGTGCTGGTGCTATTCCCGCATACAAAGGGTTCCATCCCCATTCCTTGGGGGATACCAACTACGCTTACGTTAGAGAAAATAGTGGTTGGATTCAAGATATCCAGGAGAAGCAGCCTTACACTAATAATCGTATGGAAGAATATGCCTCTAGCGGGACTTACTACTTCTCCTCGGCTCTTATAATGCAAGAGGCCATGTTGGCAATAGTTGATCAAAGAATGGATCTCAACGGCGAGTATTATGTCAGTCTAGCGTACAAGCACCTTTTAGCATGCAAGCTATCTGTGGCTGTTTACCCACTCCAGCATTTCATGCAGTGGGGTACGCCTCAAGACGTCAAAGAATATAACTCTTGGTCCAGCACCTTTAAAAAATTGGCTCAATCCTCAATTGACAAAGCACAACCTAAAGGTTCGCTTGTAATCCCTATGGCCGGATTGGGCCAACGGTTTGTCGATCAAGGGTATAGTCCCCCAAAGCCATTAATTCCAGTGTCTGGGCGTTCAATGGTTGTTCAGGCAGTTAATGACTCACCAGTTGCTGCATCTCAAGTTTTCGTAGTTAGATCAGATATGAAGGGCTGTAAAGAGGTTTCAGATGAGCTTCGATATTATTATCCCGATTGTATTTTAAAAACTATTGATGGTGTGACAGACGGTCAAGCAATTACCGCCGCGATTGGATTGAATGCTTTGATTGATGAAAATAAATACTGTGACCCGGTCACTTTTGCAGCCTGCGATAATGGTGCCTTGTATGACGTAGAAAATTTTAATTCATTACTAGATGATCCCGAGACGGACATTCTTGTTTGGTGTGTCCGAGGCTATCAAAACGCGGTCCGAAATCCAGAAATGTTCGGCTGGGTAGATGAGGGAGCTGACAGCATAATTAGAAAAATCTCAGTTAAAACCGCTCTCTCTAGTCCTGAGACCGATCCAATTATTTTAGGAACGTTCACATTCAAGAAGAGCGAATATTTTTCTGAATCGCTTTGAAAGATTAGTTTCAAGAAATGGTGTCATTAATGGAGAGTTTTATATTGATTCACTGATCAACGATGCGATCGATCTAGGGTTTCGTTGCAAAATTTTTGAGGTCGATAATTACTTATGCTGGGGACCCCTAACGATCTAAAGACGTATGAATATTGGCAATCTTGTTTTCATAAATGGCCAAGTCATCCATATCGGCTAGAGCTGGATTCTAGAATTCCTGATGAGTCTATTTCTGCGCTTGATAAAAAATATACCTCAACTCAGGAATTTATCGTTGAAGCAATTGATTAGGCGAGAGCTTCAGGCTTTTTTAGTAGTGGGTATCTTAACGGTATTAATTGATCTAAGTGCATATAAATCCTTGCTTTTATATTTTGATTTTACTGTTAATTTGGCAAAAGGGTGCGGTTTCCTAATTGGAACATTGTTTTCTTATGTCGCAAATCGCATTTGGACATTTCAAAATAAAGTTTTTGTATCCGGGAGCCTATATCGTTTTCTACCTCTCTACTTTTCCACTTTAGTGATAAATATTGCTGTCAATTCTCTTATTTTGATGGCGTTTAATTACATTTCCTTAATTGACTACATTGCATTTATTGTTGCCACTGCATGCTCTGCTATTTTGAATTTTTTAGGCATGAAGTTCTTTGTTTTTAGAATTACACATACCTAGAGGTACTAATGAAACTTTCTCTAATCATTCCTTGCTTCAACGAGGCCAAAAATATTCCTCTATTGTTGGAGAGATGTCTTAGTCTCACTCAGAGTCACCAGACTCAAATTGAAATTATTTTGGTTGATAATGGCTCAACGGATGAAACGCCCGCAGTGCTCTCTCAAATACTAGGAGATTTTCCTGGATGTCGCTCCGTGAGAGTGGAGGTAAACAAAGGTTACGGTTTTGGTATTCTTGCGGGTTTAAAGTGCGCCGGGGGTGATATTTTAGGATGGACACATGCAGACATGCAGACAGATCCCGCCGATGTGTTAGATGGCCTCCGTTATTTTGAGGGAAAGGATAAAAACGTATTTTGTAAAGGACGGCGTTTTGGCCGGCCTTTATTTGATACTCTATTTACAGTCGGTATGAGCCTGTTTGAGAGTCTTCTTCTGTTAAAGCCTATGTGGGATATTAATGCTCAGCCTACGTTATTTTCGAGAGACTTTTTCTTAACGTGGGATGATGCTCCATCAGATTTCTCATTAGACTTATATGCCTACTTTTTGGCTAAAAATGCTGGTTTAACGGTTAATCGATTCCCAGTTTACTTCGGATTGCGTGCTCATGGGGTATCCCACTGGAATGTAGGGTGGGGTGCGAAACTTAATTTTATAAAACGGACTTTAAGCTACAGTTTTTTGTTAAAGAGAAGACTGAAAAGGTTGAAAAAATGAACTTAATATCACACCGTCGAAACACTATTGCCGCACTTCAGGCTACTGACATTAGATATGGTGTCGAAGTTGATATTAGAAGTTACGGTGGCGAATTAGTTATTCATCATGACCCTTTTGTAAATGCTACTCCGTTTGAAAGTTGGCTTAGGGAATACAATCATGGAACCCTTATATTAAATACAAAAGAAGAAGGGCTAGAGGATAAATTGCTTGAATTAATGAGAGAACATAATATTGACGATTTCTTTTTTTTAGACCAGTCATTTCCTTTTTTGCTTAAGACGGCAAGATCTGGAGAATCGCGATGTGCAATCCGTGTCTCTGAATTCGAATCGATTGATACTGCTTTGACGTTGTCAGGTAAGGTCGATTGGGTATGGATTGATTGCTTTTCTAAGTTTCCTCTCGATAACAACCAATATAGTCAATTGAAAGACGCTGGTTACAAATTATGCTTGGTTTCGCCCGAACTTCAAGGGAGGTTATCACATGATGAAATAGTTGACATGGCCAAGCTATTAAATGAGCAAGAGATAGTTGTTGATGCTATCTGCACAAAAAATATAGATGTTTGGGAAATGATATTATGCAAATAATCAGAAGTATTATATCTAGCCCTTTATTTTGGTTTGGAGTTTTTTTAAGGCTGCTCGTTATAGATGGGTTCCTACCTGCAGCAATATATGATTGGTATGTTCCGTTTCTAGATAAAAGTATGGTGATTTTATCAATCGATCCTTGGGGCGATTGGATAAGTGCCGGAGGTCGAACTGATGCTTTTCCTTACGGCTATATTATGTGGTTGGCTTTTGTCCCCGCCCTACTTGTCACAGGATTTCTTGGCCTCCCTAGTGAGTTCGCTTATATTGCGACAATTTTTTTGGCCGATGTTGGCTTGCTAGTAACGTTATTAAAGTTGGTGCCTAGTAAGCTAAACTTTGTCCTTGCGGTTTATTGGTTGTCGCCAGTGGTTATTTTTACAAGTTATGCGCTGGGTTTTAATGATCTCATTCCAGCGTCTTTGCTGCTTTTAGCGATCCTATTTTTAAGGCGTAATCAAATTTTTATAAGTACGGCCTTTTTAGTTCTTTCTATCTCAGCCAAGTTAAGTATGTTAGTAGCTCTTCCATTTATTGTAATCTACCTTTATAACAACAAGGCGCATAGACGTCATATGAAGTCTTTAGTCTTAAGTACTGTCATATTTGGCTTGGCGTTGACATTACCGTTCATTTCATCTGAGTCTGCAATGACTATGTTGTTCGGAAACCCTGAAATGACAAAAGCTTTTCATTTGTCATTGTCTTTGGGCAACAATATTGAAGCCTATATTCTTCCTTTGCTTTATTTGTCTTTGCTGTATTTAGGATGGCGTGTACGCCCTCTTAACTTTGAGTTATTCACTATCTTGATAGGCGTCAGCTTTCTGATGATTGTCCTTCTGACTCCAGGGTCGCCTGGATGGTTGATATGGGCTATCCCTTTTTTAACTATTTACCAATCTAAGGGCGACAAAATTGCAGTTACGTTGGCGGCCTGTTTTTCATTGAGCTACATTATTCATATAGTATTGATTACTGCTCTCGTGTTCGATGAAAACGCCATTTATGATTTCAGTTTACTTCCTAGTTATGACTTTGCAAATAATACTTTAATAATGAAATTTATTCAGACTGGGATTCTGTTTACGGGCGTGCTGATGGCTGTGCGTATGTGGAGAGAGGAGGTAACCCGAAGTGATTTTTTCCGTTTTAATGAAAAGCCAATAACCATAGGTATATCGGGTGACTCGGGCGCCGGAAAAGATACTCTGATGGATGCGATTGAGAATCTCATAGGTTCGCACTCTGTGGTGAAACTATCTGGTGATGACTACCATCGCTGGGACAGAAATAGACCTATGTGGCAGGTTATGACACATACCAATCCTATGGCTAATGATCTTCAATCCTTTAGTAATGATCTTTTTAAGTTAATATCAGGTAAATCAATTAGCCAAAGACACTACGATCACACTACTGGGAAAATGACAAAACCTTTTGTAGTAAAAAGTAACCAATTTGTCTTAGCAAGTGGTTTGCATACTCTTTACTTGCCGATGGTTCGAAATATTTGTGATTTAAAAATTTTTCTAGATATAGATGAGGATTTAAGGCGTTTTTTTAAAATTCGTAGGGATGTTCATGAACGTGGTCACACGCTAGATAAGGTTTTAAAATCGTTAGCGGATCGGTTGCCAGATGCGCAAAAATTTATTCAGCCTCAGTCTAAACATGCTGACGTGAAAATGGCATTGTGTGCCTTAAATGACGAAATGCTGAAAGATACAAATAACTATTCCACCCCTAAGTTGAAGCTAAGCGTAACGATCCGAAATTCATATGATGAGCTGGCGCTATATAGAGTATTAGTAGGATTTTGTGGATTGCATGTTGACTTGGTAAGTGACAGTAATAGTTCAGAAGTGATGTTTACAATAGAGGGAGAGTCCAGTGCAGAAGATATGGCACAGGCCGCGTATTTGTTGTCTCCTCGAACTTTGGGATATTTAGATGAGCAGCCAGTATGGCACCCTGGAATCTTAGGGATAATGCAATTAATCATCTTTTCTCAGATTAACCAATTAATAACAACGAAGTCGTAAAAATGAAAATAAATGATAGATCGAAATTCAATCAACTACCTGACGTCTTTTTATTTGATACGGATAACACCCTTTACTCATATGATGAGCCACATTTTCATGCGATGAGTGCTGTCAAGAAAAAAATGACAGTTATGTTTTCAATCTCGGAGAAAGACTTTGAAAATGCATTTTCTTCCGCACGGCAGCAGATAAAGGAACGATTAGAGGGGCAAGCTGCATCTCACAGCCGTTTGCTATATATGCAGCGAGTACTAGAGTTACTCGGACTCGGTTCACAGGTTTTGACAGCACTAGATCTTGAACAGACCTATTGGCGAACATTCCTAAGTAATGCAGTTTTGTTTGATGGCGTCAAAGAGCTACTTGACGATATCAGAATTTTGGGAATACCTGCAGTCGTCGTTACAGACCTGACAGCTCAAATCCAGTTTAGAAAACTAGTATATTTCGGTCTGGATAATAGTTTTGACTTTATCGTTACAAGTGAGGAGGCAGGCTTTGATAAACCAAATCCCTCTCCATTTAATATTGCGGTTGACAAGGCTGACGCAAAGGAGGGCACTATTTGGATGATTGGAGACAACCCCATCAACGATATAAAAGGGGCGCGTGAGGCTATTAATGCTACTACAATCCAAAAGTTTCATCGTGGGATAGAAATTGGTAAAGGCTCATGTACCCCTGATGCGACCTTCGATAATTTTTCAGAACTTAGTCATTTACTTTCCAAGCTGAGGAAATAACATGGTTAGCTCATCATCCAAGCTGAAAGCAAAAATTACTGAAATTTGTGCGTGGATGGGGCGTGATCCTTTCATTGTTCAAGGTGCCGGTGGTAATGTTTCGTGGAAAGAATCAGAGGTTATGTGGGTCAAGGCGTCAGGAACATGCTTAGCGGAGGCACGCAAAAAAAATATTTTTGTTCCGGTCGATTTGGACTCTATGCGAGAGGCGTTGTTGCAGGAAAATTATTCCTATAAGGCGCAAGTGTTGGGAGATTTTTCATTGAGACCTTCCATAGAAACGCTCCTTCATGGCCTTGTGCGTCATAAAGTCGTAATTCACCTTCACTTAATTTCAGCATTAAGACATCTAATTAAAAAAGATGCACGCGTTGTAATAGCAAATCTTTTGAATGGAGAGTTTTCTTGGGGTTATGTGGATTATTGTAAACCTGGGCCTGATTTGGCCAAAGCCGTATCCACTTTACTAAAGTCAAGTGAGTCATTGGATGTTATCTTTCTCGGTAATCACGGTGTTGTCATTGGTGCTGAGACGGTCGAGAAAGCAGCTGAATTGGTACAGTTATTAGATAAACTAATGGGGAGAGAATCTCTAGCGATTGACGCAGCAATCACGATCCCTGAGACAGGAGTGACAGAGCTGATGATTGGATTTCAATGGTGCTCAAATCCACTACTACATCTTCTTGCTCAAAATGGTCACAATTTGGAGATGCTCTGTGATTCATGGGCGTTGTTCCCCGACCATGTAGTATTTTTAGGTGAGAAGGCGGTAATAGTTGAAGATCTGAATACGTTGCTCACTATGGATTCTAGTCAGCTCGCTGAAGTTCCTTTTGTTTTTGTAAAACATTTGGGAGTGTTGCAAAACGATCTAGTAACTCAAGCACAGATTGAGCAGCTTTTATGTTATTACCACGTCGTATCGAGTCTTGATCGTGAATTGCCTCTAAGGTGTCTATTATCGCAAGAGATAGGAGAGTTACTCAATTGGGACGCTGAGGTTTATAGGCAGTCTATTTCTACGTGATAGAACAAATTGAATTATTTGCTTTTGAAAGATTATCACCCGATCTTATAATTCAGTTGGCACTCGGGTGAGACTACATTCAGAATTTTAGATTATAGCTTTAAGAGTTGTTTTTTCTGATTTTCGGTCAAGGGTGCTGGCTTTTATAAACTGATCATACTTAGAGTATCAAATTTATTTTTTTGGGGAGTGAAAATTCCAACTCTATGGTTGCTGTGTGTTCTTGGTTAGCTAGTGATATGGTTTATAAATTATTTTCATTCTAGGTTAAGGTGATTAACTTCAAAGCTTCTATTAGTGAGTTTATTTTTTAAGTGTGTTAATTGTTTTAGCTGAATATTTAATTCATGTTTTTTGACTTAGAAAATAATGAGGAAGGCGTTGTGTTAGAAAGTGATTTTATATTGATAAGGCTATAGTGTTTTGAAAATATTTGTTAATAAAGTTTCTCGTTTATTGAATGCACCTATGTTAATTCTGGGTCTGTTTGTCGCTCTTTGTATACTTATGGCCATCGGGCAGTCCGCTCGCTGGGACCTTCTTGATCAAGTATCTATGGCTGACAATTTTATTAGATACGGTAGTTTATACCCAAGCGCGAACGATAGCTCTCCTCACGGCGTTAGCGTGTACTTTCCGGGTGTTGCTTTCCTCATGGTTATGTTGGGCAAGATTGGAGCAGATTTTTTTCTAGTCGAACTAGCATTATTATTATCTTGTTTAATAGTTTTCTTGTTTTTTTATGTGCAAATGAAGATTGCCGAAAGTATTTTGGATTCCAAAATACATTGGCATGACTTTCTTCCCTTTATTATTGCATTCTCCCTAATAATTACACCCCATTGGTTGATTTATGCCCTCGAGTTTAAGCCAGATACGATAGCCCTGTTAACAGGTTTTTTGGGCTTATATCTTGCTGGGGGTTTAGTTAAAAATGTGTCTCTACTAAGGTTAGTTCTTGGTTCATTTGTTTTTGGTATTTCGATTGTTTTTAAGCAGCAGTATATCGCCTTTATATTCGGTATCTATGCGTTCTGTATTGTGTTTCCGACACGAGAAAGGCTTATTTTTAGTTGTATTTCTTTTCTGACGTTATTAGCATTTTTAATTTTGTCATTTCGAAATTCTAATATGTGGTTTTGGAATGTAATAGTGTTATCTGATGACCCGTTTCTAGGAATTCTTGAAATTTTAAAATTAAACCTATCTTCTTTTAAAGTATTAGTTTTTGCATGCATAATTGGGGGGCTGCTTTTTTCATTATCCGGCGTCAGTTCACCGCTTTTTGACAAAGATGGCTTCCGAAAACTTGTCAATACCCCATGGATTTGGGGGGCTGCTGCGTTTTGTTTGGCGTCATTTTTCAGTGCTTTCAAGAGTGGGGGAAACTCGGGAAATACTGAACTCGGAATATTTCTTATGGTCCCTATTTTCTTTGGGGTAGTGTCGAGCCTTCCAAGAATAGTTTTTATATCTCTTGCATTGGGAGCTCTTTTCTTTTCTTTACCTGAAGCCGTAAACGGATTGTTAAAATATTCAGATGCCAAAGAACTTCGTGCTCACGTTTCAAATGATTTAGATTTTAAATCCGGTCAAGTTTTAACAGGATCCGATGTTTATTTTGCGTCTAGAAACTATCCAGCTGATGTGGTTTATTTGAACTATTGGAGTGTAAGTTTACGAGATAATACTGATGTTACTCGGTCATTAAAATCTCTGCTCCCTGATACTTCATCCGACAGGTTGGTTGTAGAAAATTGGCCTGAAAATAGAGTAGCTATTTTAAATGACTCACGGTATCAAATATTTTTTGAGAATGATTTGGGTATAATTGCTCATGCAGTTAAATAAAATATACGTCTCGATATCGTTTTCTCTTGGTAAAATAAAGTACTGCTCGAGAGGGGCTTATTTTAACTGATAATGTTTTTTATATTCTTGATACCATTAGAGGATTTATGATTGTCGTTAAAGTTGCCGTACTCGTTTCGACATTTAATTCTGCTAAATTCATAGTGGGCCAATTGGGGTCTATTGTCGGTTAATAAAATGTTGATGTTGATGTTGATGTTGATGTTGATTTTTATTTTGCGTTTGAAAGAGTATCATCCGATCTCATAATTCAGCCCAGACTGCTGAAAAAGATGAGTAAATAAAGTCAAACAAGCTAATTACTGAGTGGCGTGGGAGTGATTTGAGTTATATCCTTAAGAGCGAAGATAAAGATTACTATCCTTTTGAAAATTCGCTTGTATCTGGAATATAGATCGTGGTCACCTAAGACCATGTGCTCTTGCGGTATGAGTTAGTTTTTTAGTGTGATCATTTTGGTTGTTGCCTAATTACCATTGAGGTATAGGTAATAGAATTAAACTTGGGGAAAATGATGAAAGCTCTTGTTACAGGCGCTGCAGGTTTTATTGGAAGTCACATAGTTGATGAACTTCTAAAAAGAGGTTATGAGGTTGTGGGGTTTGATAATTTTTCAACTGGGATTGCGAGGTACCTCGAAGATGCTAATAAAAACCCTAGATTTAAATGTATTACCGGCGATATTTTGGATTTAGAGTTGATCGGAAAGCATATGAATGGAGTCGATATTGTCTATCACATGGCCGCTAATGCCGACATTCGCGGTGGTACTGAAAATACTATGTGCGATTTGCAGCAAAACACAATTGGTACATACAACGTTTTGGAGAGCATGAGATTAAGTGGAAGTGCGAAACGAATATGTTTCGCGTCATCTGCCGCAGCGCTAGGTGAGCCCAGTGTTTTTCCGACCCCAGAAAATTTAGCCAATCCAATTCAAACTTCATTGTACGGCGCTTCGAAAATGGCAGGGGAGGGACTCATTTCGGCTTATTGTAATGCTTTTGATATTGAGGGGTATTGCTTCAGGTTTGTTTCATTATTAGGCCCTAGATACCCGCATGGGCATGTGTTTGATTTTGTTAAAAAGCTAATTAATGATCCTAATAGACTTGAAATTCTGGGGGATGGTACAGCTCAAAAGAGTTATCTGCATATAGAGGATTGCATTTCTGCCTTAATGCTAATCTGCGAGGACAAGCGACCTGCAAAAGGCTCTTCATTAGGTTTTGAGATATTCCATTTGGGTATGGAAGAATTTATCCAAGTATCTGATAGCGCCAAGTTGATTGCCTCGCAGCTAGGATTGACTCCCAAGTACGAATTCGGGGAAGGTAAAAGAGGTTGGGTGGGTGATAATCCTTTTGTACTTTTAGATGTTTCAAAAATCAAAGGCTTTGGCTGGCGCCCTAGGCATACGATTAAAGACTCCATTAAAGAAACTACCGAGTGGTTACGAATGAATGATTGGATTTTTGAGGACAGAGCATAGTGACTAGCTCACCCTTAATCTCAATCATTACGCCTTCCTTTTTTTCTGAAAAGCATATTGAAGAATGCATCAAATCAGTGCAAGGTCAGACATATGTCAATTGGGAATTAATTGTAGTAGATGGTGAGTCTCAGGATCTAACTGTTGAGATTGTTCGAAACTTTTCTCAGGAAGATGATCGTATACGCCTAATAAGAAATCCTAGCGATGATGGGCCAGCTCAAGCGCGATCACTGGGGCTGACGTATGCCAAAGGTGAATTCATTGCTTTTATTGACTCTGATGATCTTTGGCTTCCAACTAAATTAGACGATCAAGTCACATTTATGATTGAACATGACCACTACTTCACATTCACTAGTTATAAAAAGATGTTCACTAACCAGACCTTGTCAAAAGCTGCGATTTCTGGTCATAAATCTAATACCTACAAACAATATCTTAGAAGAAGAGGTATCGCTAATAGTACGGTAATGTTACGCAAGGAATGCGTCTCTGCTGAGGTACTTTCAACCGTTGGTAAGAGTCATGGAGAGGATACTTTGTGGTGGTTATTAATAATGAGGCAAGGATTTGATGCTTTTGCCCTACAAAAGTCACTAACAATTTATCGAATGGTAGATGATTCTCTATCCACAAAGGTTATGAATAACCAGCGTACTGTTTGGCACTCTTACAGAAATGAGTTAAACCTGACGATTGCTGATGCTGCCTATTGCTATGCTTTATACCTAGTCGATGTGGCTTTGAGGCGTGCTAAATTTTTAGTCAGGAATTCTTTTTGATTATTAAAGAGCAGAAAAAACCAAAAGTATGCATTCTCGCAGGAGGTTTTGGGACTCGAATGTCCCATATATTTTCAGATACTCCTAAGCCTCTCATTCCTGTCTCTGGCACTCCTATTCTGGAACATATTATAAATGAGTGTGCTAAGTTTGGATTAATGGAGATTCTTTTAGTACTCCACTTTGGTGAAGAGAAAATAAGACAGTATTTTGGTAATGGCGAGAAGTTTGGAGTTGAAATAACGTATTACACCGAAAAAGTACCATTGGGTACTGGAGGTGCTTTATTATCCGTGAAAGGTCTGATGGCGTCTCAATTTTTAGTATTGTATGCGGATGTTTATTGTGATGTGAATCTATCTAAATTTATGGACTTTCACGATCAGTCTAATGGTTCTGTATCGATTCTAGTCCATCCCAATAGCCATCCGCACGATAGTGATTTAGTTGTTTTAGATACTAACAATCGCGTAATTGAAATTAGTGCCCATCCACATAGAGACCCCCAGTCAATGAGTAACTTGGTGAATGCTGCCATGTACGTGGTTGAACGGGATATTTTATTTAACTTCGATATCAAACGCTCTAAGTTTGATATCGCTCAGCATCTTTTTCCTGAGCTTCTTAAAATGGGAGCCCACATTGTTGGCTATCAGACAGTTGAGTATCTTAAAGATATGGGTACTCCAGACCGGTTATTATCTGTTGAAAGTGATATCGAGAATCAAGTTTGTTTCGCTAGATCTGATGATGTAAAGCGAAAAGCAGTATTTCTCGACCGCGATGGAACTATTAATAAGACTTCCGGATACATTAGTTCACCTGATGATCTTGAATTATTGGATGATGCGGCAACTGCGGTTGGATTCTTAAATAAATCTCCATATCTAGCTGTTTGTATAACCAATCAACCTGTAATTTCTCGAGGTGAGTGTAGTATTGATGGAATGCAAAAAATTCATTCGAAATTAGATTATCTGCTAGGTAAGGGAGGTGCTTATTTGGATAAGCTATATTTTTGCCCTCATCACCCAGATAGTGGATTTAAGGGTGAAGTTGAGCATTTAAAAGTAGTTTGTGACTGTCGAAAACCAAATCCAGGGCTTTTTCATTTAGCGGGAAAAGAGCTTAATATCAGCTTGACTGACTCATGGATTATTGGGGATAGAACAGCAGATATAGCTTCTGCTAAGAATTTTGGTGGCTTTAGCGCGTTGGTACTCTCTGGGGATGCTGGACAGGATTATAAATACCAGTCAAGACCTAACATTGTGGCCTTAAATATTTATGCTGCTGTAGACTTTATTTTAAATTATTCTAATAGATTCAATGAATTCATAACAAGCTTTACATCACAGTTGGGCTCTAAAAAATATATTTTTATTGGTGGATGCGCTGGCAGTGGCAAGAGCACACTTGCTTCGTTATTAAAAAGTGTGTTGGCTCAACAGTCGAGAGTGTCCCACATAGTTGAGCTAGACCAGTTTTTGTTGGAT
>Ga0206130_10004693_pt1 | contig 16685 bp, 14 predicted proteins | sample Helgoland_Spring_9_FD_148637 | JGI IMG/M metagenome (GOLD analysis project Ga0206130, IMG submission 148637) | Pelagic subsurface seawater microbial communities from Kabeltonne, Helgoland, North Sea - Helgoland_Spring_Bloom_20160512_1 | ecosystem: Environmental > Aquatic > Marine > Epipelagic ... | reverse complement strand
GGTGAAATCCTTCGTACCTTTTAGCTTTATGGTCTTCTATAATACCCATACCTATTCCGGCAAAAACTGCCTTAAAGTTGACATCTACATGTTGGGACGAGAGTGCGATCATATCAGGGCGAGCAATGTTTTTTACCCATTCGCGGACTGAGAGTTGTCCTCCAAAACTTGGTGGAAGGACAAACTGATGGTTATCAAAATCACCAGCGTCTTTTGGCATCCCAAATCTTTGGATATAGCTGTCGTGGGCGTAAAGGTTAAAACTGATCTGCGCAAAGTTACTAACAACGTAATCAGGATGATCCGGCTTTGGACCTGCACGCAGTGCAATATGCGCCTCACCATATTCAAGTTTCGCAAGGTTTTCGCTGGCGTCAAGATCTACAATACAATTTGGATTTTCTGCTCTAAAGTCTGAGACTGGTTTCATCAGTAGCTCAGCGAAACCCGCTAGAATTGTCAGCTTTAGCTCACCTTCTAGCGCAGCTTTTCCACCCTGTACGCGACCCGCAAGATCTTCGATAATCTCTTCCGTCTTTTGCGCCACTCGAAGTACATCCTCGCCTAACTCTGTAAGCGTATACCCCCGTGCATGTCGGATAAAGATGCGCGCACCCATCTCTTCCTCAAGCACGTCAATGTGACGGTTCACTGTCGCGCGGTGGAAGCCAAGTGCATTTGCCGCTGCACTTACCGTGCCTAGCTTTGCCACTTGGTATGCTGTTCGAAGCTCAGCCCATTTGTCCATATTGCTTATGCCTTTTTTACGCGCACTCTATGCGGATATGCGCTCATTCCGTCTAACAATGATGCATTGTATGTAGAGGAGCAACCAAAAATAGGATTTATAAAAATGACCGAAGCACCAAAATGTGGATGTGGCCGTTCTCCGACAGGCAACTGTATCGGGTGGCACGCTCTCTCTGAGGAAGAGTATCAAGAAAAGAAAACTGCCTATGAAACACGTCAGGCTCAAAAATCTTGAAAATGAATATTTGCTGGGTGACTGCACAATGGCAACCGCCCGGCCAATGCTTTGCCTAGTCTCGACCTACAAACGTCAACGGTTCATTCGTCACGGATGAACGCTAGAAACCAATCATGCAAGGCATTTAACGGAACAATATAAAAACTTAAGATAGGAAAACAATGTCTTATATATCAGTTGGCCTTCGACTTTTACTTTCAATTGCCTTTTTGGGCGCAGGCGGCTCAAAGCTCGCGGGTGTCGAGATGATGGTCATGACGTTTGACCAAATAGGCTGGGGGCAAGGCTTCCGTTATGTGACAGGGGCCATTGAGGTAATCGGTGTTGTGCTATTATGGCTTCCACGGCGTCAGGTCATCGGTGCAGCAGTTCTCGGGGGCACTATGGTAGGTGGCGTCCTTACCCATTGGTTCATTCTTGGCCCATCTGCGGTTCCTGCAATCGTACTTGGCCTTCTATCTGCTGCGGTTCTCTATATTTACCGCACCCAAATTCCAGAAGTTCTGGGCCGGAAAAATTCTTCTCAAGCTTAATTGTAATACCGGATGTCATCACGTGGTCATGTCAGACAAAACCACTTGAGAGGGGCTGGGCGACTTTGCAGTGTCTTTGGATGAAAAAACACATCTCATCCCATCATAGATTGGCAAAGTGGTCCAGGAAATGGTCCTGTGGCTAGGCTTTACAGGTACCAAGCAAATTTTATGTAATAAATACAATTACTTAAAGTAGATTCGTGGTGCCCAGAAGAGGATGTCGAACTTTTTGTATTTTGATTTAATTACAGTTACTTATTTTGGATCTAAAATATGAAAGCGGTCCCGAAAGCGGTCCCAATTTATGCGTCCAGTCAGAGTGACGATTTGTGGCTTGCTCCCCAAACCGGACATTGGTGGTTTTTGCAGCGAAGGTCCGCTTCGAGCCCAAATCTACCGATGCGGCGGCCATCTCAAATGGGCGTGATGAGCACAGAACGCACCTCCTCGGGTGCGCGCGCGTAGCACTGTTCGAAGTCGCCTGAGCCCACTGAAATGAGTTCAAGCCGGGCGTTATCTGGTTGAGGCATTCGTCGACTATTACAATAGTCGGAGATACTACGAGCGCCTGAACAACGTCACATCGGCCGATGCCTGTTTCAGACTGGACAAAGCGATCATCAGAAAAGGGAAAGGATCAGGAAACAGGCAATCCTCAATCGCCGCTTGCAACATCAAAAACAAGCCGCATAGTCAATGACAGAAAAGGAACCAGAGCCTCCACAAAATCAGATGTGCAGGACACCAAGTTTATTTGACAAATGACATGGTCTCAAAATATCAGGTGCCGATTTTCGGGATGTCGCCGCCCAATTGTCCATATAGCCATTTCCAGAGCGCCTTAATCGGTGCTGCTTCAGTTTGTGATCGCGGAGGACTCAGGAGATGGTAAGAATGTCTCGTGGTAGCGATCTCCGAGAGACGGACGATCTTACCGGACGCTCTTTCAGCCTCAACCAGATCATCGAACAACGCGATGCCACGCCCTTCTATAACTGCTTTGACGCGGCTATCCCCGTCAGTGAACTGTATTGGTGCAACCTGTGGGGCAAATTTCAGCCCTGCCTGGTCGTGCCAGTCGCGCCAGGCAACTTCGCCGATTGGGTCAATTAGTAATGGTAATTCCTTCATGGCAGCCGCAAGGCCGGTCTCCGCGACGCGCTCGGCTAAAGCGGGGCTGGCCATGGGAGAGCATGCAGATTTTCTAAACACCTTACCCGACAGATCTGGCCAGGGCCCTGCGCCCCAGAATATCGCAAGGTCAATCTCGCGGTTGTGAATGTCTCTGAGGTCATTGATCGGTTCCAAGCGAACGGCAATATTCGGATGGGTTTGAATGAAATCAGTCAATCTTGGTGCCAGCCAGCGCGATAGAAAATAGGTATGGGTACCTAGCGTTATGGAATGTCGCCCGTCATCCCTGAGATTTTCGATTGCCTCTTCCAGTTGGTGTATCGTGTTCTGTGAACTTGCCCAAAGCCGCTCGCCCTTTTCCGTCAAAGTGATGCGGGTGTGCCTTCGGTAAAATAGTTTAAATCCCAACTCAGATTCAAGCTGGCTGATCCGATAACTGATTGCACCTTTTGAAAGATTTAAGAAATCTGCCGCCAGACTGAAGCTCATTCGGCTGGCGACGACGTTAAAGACATAAAGGCTATCGAATGATCTGAAGGGCATAGGTTTTGTTTAATATACTTAAACAACTTGATCAAGGAACTGGTTTTGACCAAATGTCCAAAGAGCCTGTAGCCTCGCGCCATGGAAACAGAAAGTCAGTCGCCGAAAAGGCGCGCGCGAGGGCGCGCCGCCCGCATTTTGCGCCGAAGGGGTGGACTGTCTGTCGCTGCACCGTTCATTCAGCGCCGCATTCCGACTTACGCTTTGCATGATGAGGAGGCACTGGACCGCCTGGAGGATCAGGCTGAATGGGTTTTGCAAGAGGTGGGGTTGAACATCCTCGGCGACCCGGAGGCATTGTCACTGCTGGCCGATGCGGGCGCAACAGTCGACGGTACCCAAGTTCGGTTCCCGCGAGGGTTGGCCCGGCAACTTTGCCAGACCGCGCCTGCGCAGTTTCTTTGGCATGGCCGCGATGCGGCCAAGGTCGCGCAAGTTGGGGGGGACGGAGTCGTCTTTGGTCCGGTTTTCGGGCCGCCCTATGTAACCGATCTGGACCGGGGGCGGCGCTCGGGTGATTTGGCCGCCTTCACTGACTTTGCAAAACTGACCCAAGCAAGTCCTTTTCTGCATTTCAGTCTGCCGTCTATTGTCGAACCCAACGATCTCCCGCTGAACAAACGCCATCTCGACATGATGGAAAGGCTCTATCAGATTGGCGATAAACCGTGCTTTGGGGTGTCTTCAGCGCCGGAACGAGCGGTGGATTCGATTGAGATGGCGCGGCTGGTTTTTGGCACGGACTTTGTGGCGGACAATGTCGTGACCGGCGGAAATCTGAACGTAAACTCACCGCTGACCATCGACCATATCACCACTGGCGTGATGAAGACCTATGCGCGCGCAGGGCAATTCACAATGCTGGCGCCCTTTATGATGGCGGGCGCCATGGCTCCGGTGACGATGGCGGCCGCGATTGCGCAGCACCATGCTGAATGCATGGCTGGGATCGCCCTTAACCAACTCTATCAGCCTGGCGCGCCAATTGTGTACGGCAACTGGCTGACGACCATGGACCTGAAAACCGGCGCACCGACCTTTGGAACGCCCGAAGCAATTTTGGCCGCTTATGCAATTGGCCAGTTGTCCCGGCGGCTGGGCGTTCCGCTGCGCGCGGGCGGCACTTATACCGGGTCGAAAATTGCAGATGGTCAGGCGATGCGCGAAGGGGGCGACATGCTTACAGCTTCGGTATTTTCCGGCTCGCATATGACCATCGCCGCAGCAGGTTGGCTGGAAGGAGGGCTGACCGCCGGCTACGAAAAATTTGTTATGGATCTGGACATCGTTGGGGCGATGAGCCGACAGATGCGTGGGTTGTCATTGGACGAAGAGCAATTGGGGCGCGATGCGTATGCCGAGGCCGCCGCCGGTGAGAATTTTCTGGCGACCGGGCACACGCGCAAACACTTCGAGGCTGCAAATTACGAATATGCATTGAGCGATCATGGGCCGTTCGAGCACTGGAAGGAAGCCGGATCTCTGGATATTCAGGCCCGGGCTAACCGGTGGTGGAAGAAAATACTGGAAGAGTTCGAGCCGCCATCGTTTGACCCCGGTATTGCCGAGGCACTGGCCGATTATGTCACCCGTCGCAAACTGGCGATGCCGGATGAGTGGTATTAAAAAACCAAAAGACACCACAGCCCTGTGGCCTTGCCGCCAAGCAGGATGTGTTCAACATGCCTTCAAGCAAAATTGGGCGCGGGACCTGACGTCTGGCCGCAAACTGGCGAACTTTGCACTGACCGAACCGCAATCGGGATCGGATGCCACTAACATGTATTCGTGCGCCGTGATCAACGGTGACTGCACGTGGACGATCAGCGGTGCGAAGGCACGGGTCAGTCTGGCGACCGAGGCTGATATCTATTTCACCTTGGTCAAAACCAGCGACGTACCCGGCCACAAGGATATGGCGATGATCGCCATTCCCGACGACGCGCCGGGGCTCAGCTTTGGTCCGCTATACGACACCCCGTCTTACAACTTCCTGCCTCTGGCCGAGACGTACATGGACAAGGTCGACTTTAATGAGGCCAACATCATCCTGCCCATTGGCCAGGGCCTGCTAGGCTCACTCATGGCGATCAATATCGCCCGCGTCTCAATCGCGTCAGGATGCTGCGGACGGTGGGCGGGACAACCGAAATTAGCCGCGTAGTTATCGGGTGGGCCCTGCAAGAACGAGCGGCGACCTTGTCCGATCTGCCAGTACCGAAAGGAGTCGGCGAGACCGGGTGAACATTCCAACCCGCCGGAGAAGCGAACCTGACCTGAAAATCTCCTCAGAGATTGGTAAAATCGAAAAACCGGTGGTGCCTATGCGACCGGTTAATCTATGTTGCAGACCTTGGTGCAAACGCAGCGAATTTACTCTTTGTCCGCGTTGTGTGAGTTCAGGCACGCCGCAGCGAACGGTACGCATTCCCGAACCAGTCATTGGTGCAGAACGCAGCAAAGGACCGTTTAGAGCCCATTGCGGTAGTGCCAAATCTTCGCTGCGCGCGCTCGCAGCACGAAAAATGCGTCAGCGGATTGAGGCCGGTGCCGCGTCGTATGGAAAAACCGGTCATTCATGCAAGTCGCAGCGTACATGAGAACGTCAACGCCCGGGTCGCGATCAAAGCATGGAAATCCATAGAGCTGGCAACCACATGCATGATTTAGTGCCTGGCTCATCGCGGCATGCCCAATGCTCCATTGTAAAAATAGGGCCGCATCAGATGTGACGCGGCCCCAGTTCAGGGAGATTATTCAGCGAACGGACTTCGGTAGATTTGAACTTCATCGGACAGTGGTTGAAAATCGAAGGCATCGATGCCGTTCAGCGCTGCGTCGTGTACGATCCGGTTCCACTTCACATACCAGTTGTTGGGCATTAGCAACCCTTATCGTTTTCATCCTGTCGGAACGCGCCTTGCACGATACGGTCGATCACCATTGCGACGAATAGAATGGCGAAGCCGCCCAAAAGTCCCGGCCCTTTGGCAGCGTATTGCAGCGCCTCCAGTATTTCCTTGCCCAGTCCGCCACCACCAATCAGTGAGATGATCACCACCATGGATAGACACATCAGGATGGTCTGGTTCACTCCGGCCATGATCGACGGTAAGGCAAGGGGGATTTCAACATCTTTGAGTAGCTGCGCCCTCGACGCGCCGAAGGCCACAGCCGCCTCCTTTATGCTTTCCGGCACACCGCGCATGCCAAGCGCCGTTAGACGGATCACGGGCGGCATTCCAAAGATGATTGTGGCCAATATGCCCGGCGGATTTCCTGTCCCGAAAAATGCGATGATCGGTATCAGGTAGACAAAGGCAGGTAGCGTTTGCATCAGGTCCAGAACCGGCTCGGCAATCCTGTAAGCGCGGTGTGATTTGCCGAACCATATCCCAAGCGGGATGCCCATCGCGACGCACAGGGTTACGGATGCGCCGACAAGTGCAACAGTCTCCATCGTAACTTCCCAATATCCTAGAAGCGCTATGTATGCCAAAGCCGCTGCCGTAAAGATCGCCACACGGGGACCTGCTGCGCGCCAGGCGGTAACGCAGATCACCAACATCACGACAGGCCAGGGAGAACCTTCCAGAGCAAGGGTCAAAGCATCAAGCACGGCCCGAACGCCCGCGACGATTCCATCGAAGAAATCACCGCCCGCATCCGCAGTCCCATCAATGCGATCTTCCATCGAGCTTGCAACACGCGAAAACAAGGTGCCATTGCCTTCCCCCAGAATGAGCTCTGAAACACGCTGTTCAGGGAAGCTGTCGAGCAGGGCTAGCGAAGAATTCACAGTGAACTTGTAGATAACTAGCGGGCCGATCACTCCGGTCAGGACAGCTCCGGAGATAGTATTGCGCAGAGAACGCCCGCTCTCAGTCGCTTCGGGGTCAATCCGCCATTTGGAATATTGCTTCTCATAGATTTGGTTCGCCAGAAATCCTTGGATCAGCTTGAAAACTATCAAGAGGGCGAAACCGGTTACCATGATCGTCACAGCCTCGGCTTGGCCAGCGTCGGCTTGGGCAAGGCTTCGATCTGCCGCGGACTGAATATTGCCCGCAAGCTTGGTGAAACGATCTATATCTGCCTGTTCGGTCGCATCCTGGGCGCGTTGCAACAATTCTGTAGCACGGTCTCGCTGCCGGGCTGCACGCTCAGCCATATCTGCTCCGGGATTCCCCCACAATCCGCGGCCAATTTGGACCCATGCAATCACCTCGAGAATGAGGAACGTCCAGAACATGCCCCAGACCGCACGCGAGGCCGACCAAAGCGGCCCCAGCACTGCCGCCCACAGGTTGAAGGTGACCGGCAGGACGCTGGTATTGTCGTGGATCTTGTGAATCGCCTTGCAGTAATAGTCGCCGTACAGCCCCGCAAATTCTTTGATCGAGGCGTTCAGCGCTTCGGTGTCGACCTCTATATTCGAGGCGGCGGTGACTTTCATGTCGGTCGATGTATCAGTCATTCTTGCCCCCCTGTATACCGCGCAGCAGGCGCGGCTTGGTTACGACGCCAACATCAACGCCGCCTTTGGTGATAACAACAGGCTGATCCGTTCCGACAGCCAAGTCGATCAACTGATCGAGGTCGGCGCTTTCGTCGGCGCGCGGTGCCCCGTCGAGCGGGCTGGGATGGCTGTCTATCGGCTCCATGATCGAATGCGCCTTGACCAGTTTCAGTTTGGAAATGCCCTGCACGAATTCGCGCACATAGTCATCGACTGGGTTCATTACGATGTCTTCGGGCGTGCCGATCTGAACGATCACGCCATCTTTCATTATGGCGATGCGGTGTCCGATCCGGATCGCCTCATCAAGGTCATGGGTGATAAAGAGAGTTGTCTTCTTCAATTGCGCAACGAGTGCCTTGAACTGGTCCTGCAGCTGTAAACGAATGAGTGGATCGAGCGCGGAAAAGGGCTCATCCATTAGCAATATCTCGGGGTCTGATGCAAGTGCGCGGGCAATACCCACGCGCTGCTGCATCCCGCCGGACAATTCCTTGGGAAGGCGATCCTCATACCCTGTTAAATCCACAAGACCAAGCGCATGATCCGAAATCGCCCAGCGTTTGGATTTTGAGATTTTGCGAATTTCCAGAGGATAGGCGACGTTATCACGAACGGAGCGATGAGGCATCAGCGCCATGTGCTGAAACACCATGCCAATCTGTTGGGCACGAACCCGGCGCAACTCGCGTTCGCTCAGTGATTGTACGTCCCTACCAAGAATTTCAATCTGTCCTGCGGTGGGTTCGATCAGGCGATTAATATGGCGAACCAGCGTGGATTTACCCGAACCGGACAGACCCATGATGCAGAAGATTTCGCCCCGTTCCACTTCGAACGTGGCCCCCTGGACGCCCACGACACAGCCAAAGCGTTCGAGCACTTCGGGCTTGTCTATTCCTTCAGATTTGACGGCTGCCATCGCTTTATCAGCGTTGGTTCCGAAAATCTTCCAGACATCTGTCAGTTTGACGACAGTTTCACTCATGAACGCCTCTTGGTGTAAAATGTAAGACTGGACCGACCGAAGTCGGTCCAGTAATTGTCGTTTCATCTATCAGTTGACGAACCAGCCCAGCACCCTGTCTTCGTTCGCGGCGATCCATTCAGCAGCAAAGACCTCGACATCCTTGTTGTTCACGGCAACTTCAAATGCCATCGATGAAAGCGCGTCGGAATCAAGCGACATATTCGCAAGCATTGCTGCAGCCTCAGGGAAGTCACTTTCCAGAGAGGTGGCATAGAACACATGAAGCGTCGACGAGGGCCAACCCACATCGGCGGAGGAGTTTTCAAGCCAGTTGGGATCGTCCGTCGGTTGGACGACAGTCCAGCGCTCGGGATCATGCGGCGTTTCTTCCAGCGTGGTCAGGTCATGCAGCGCAAAGATATAGTGCGGCCCATAGCATTGCCCAACCCAGCCTTCGCCCGCCTTAATCGCATTGTCCAACTGGGCGTAGGCAATTGTTTCGTCCATTTCGACCAAATCAAAGACCTGATCATATCCAATGCTCTTGGCCCGAATACGCTCAACGTTGGTTGACGCCCATCCAGCCGCTCCGATCCAGATTTCGCCTGTGCCGTCGCCGTTAGAATCGAACAATGCGGCTGTATCGGGGTTCGTAAGATCTTCGATAGACGAAATGCCATGTTCCTCGGCAAAGCCCTTCGGAATGCACACCGATGTGAACCCTTGCACACTATTAGAGTTCATTGCGACACTGCCCTTCTCTGTCACAAAGGTGTCATGAAGGTTCTGTTGGTTCGGCAACCAGACTTCGGGATGGACGTGCATGGAGCCTTTGTCCATTCCTTCAAAAATAATGGCGTTTGTCCCAGTCTGAAGTTCAACTTCAAGCCCCAGGTTTTGTTCTAGAGCCAGTTTGATGATATGCGAGGTCGCGTTGGCAGTCGGCCAGTTGGGTACGCCGACAACAATATCCTGCGCCATTGCGCAAGTCGCAGTCATTGCGACTGCAACCGCTCCGCCTAATGTGTTTTTCGCAATTCTCTTCATGTTTCTTCCTCCGTGTTGATCTCTCGTTGTAGGTGAAGGCTGCGTGCTTGATCGGTTCATGTGCGATCATCCGCGTCCCCCCCCTTTTCCAAATCGATTGCTGACGAAGGCATTCGATCTGCGGCAAGTTCGTCAGAGTTCCATATTAAGGAACTATGGTTCCATGATTAGATCATTGTAACCAAGAGTTACAATGTCAAGCTTCTAAAGAACGCAGGGCCTCTTCGTTCATCTCGATACCTAAACCCGGTCTTTGGGGCAGACTGGCGTAGCCGCCTGATATGGCAAAGTCGCAATCAGAGAAGTGCGCGCCTAACTCCATGTAATCATAGAATAACTCTGCGTATTTTGCGTTTGGCATAACGGCGCAGACGTGAAGCATCGCGAGGAATCCGACAGACGTACTGTTCCAATTATGAGGTGAGACTTGGACATCATGGGCATCGGCCATCGCACCGATTTCTAACATTGAAAGGATGCCACCCGCGCCTGCAATGTCAGGGTTGAGGACATCGGCGGCGCGCGTTTTCAGGACATCGCGGCAATGGCGAATGCTCGATTGCCTCTCGCCCGTCGTCACTCTGGTTCTGATGCGGGTTCGAAATTCTGCGAGGGCGTCGAGGTTATCGCCTGTAACAGGTTCTTCGATCCAATACGGATCGTAGGGCTCAAAAAGCCGCGCTGCCTTGAGGGCGAGATTTGGGTCCGATGGGACAGCAAAATCCAACATAAGGTCAACATCCGGCCCGATCTCTTCGCGCGTCAATCGCACGCAGGCCTCGGCCTCTGCCAACGTCGCGCGTCGCAAGGGGTAAATTTTTACCGCGCGATACCCTTGCGCGCACAACATCCCGCAACGCGCCGCAACGGCCTCGGCGGATTGAACGGGGTTGTCCCAGGCGTTCGCATAGACTGGTATCCTGTCGGCAATTGCACCGCCCAGCAGCGCATGCACCGGCTGGTTCAATGATTTCCCAAGCAGATCCCAAAGCGCGATTTCAATGGCGCTAACCGCGGCGGTGTAGTCAATACCGGCGTGCTTGGTCTCCATCGGTTTTGCAATTTCATTCAAGAACCGGCGCGGCGATGCGCCGGACATCTGCGCCAAAGCCCCGCAAAGTGTATCAATGATTTCGTGGCATGCGCGCTGACGATGCTGAAGGGCATAGGCTTCTCCCCAGCCACTCAGTCCAGATTCTGTCCCAAGTTTCACGAATACGGTCGTATGTCCCATCGACCAACCGTCTGAACTTGGCACGGCTTTGACCAGAAAAATACTATGCCCCGAGATTTTCATTATCGTTCCTTTTCGAGTTCATTTGCCTTGGTGTTCAGATCAATTAAATGTTTGATCCCGTGCGAGATCAGAATCCATGCAAGGTTTTTGTCTCCAGATAGTCCTCCAGCCCCATCGGCCCACCTTCGCGACCGTTGCCGGACTGTTTGTAGCCGCCAAAGGGCGACCCATAGGCCATTCCGGCGCCATTGAGATGGATTGCACCTGCCTGCAGTTGACGCGACACACGCTTTGCGCGATCCATGTCACCGGTTTGAATATAGGCGGCCAGACCGTAAGGCGTGTCATTGGCAATTTCGATTGCCTCGGCCTCATCCTCGAAGGGAATAATGACCAGAACAGGCCCGAAAATCTCTTCGCGCGCAATCCGCATGTCGTTTGAAACATCCGCGAAGATGGTTGGTTTGGCGAACCAGCCCGTCGGGTGATCCTCCGGTTTACCTAGCCCTCCGACAAGTAGGGTTGCCCCTTCCTGGATGCCGATTTTGATCATCTCTTGCACACGGTCAAATTGCACTTTGTCGAAGAGCGGGCCGATGTGATCGCCTTCCTCCGCCGGATTGCCAACCTCAACTGCAGCCGCTGTCCGCTTCGCGATTTCCAGCACTTGGTCGTAACAGTTACGTTCCACAAGTAAGCGTGTGGCCGCATCACATGACTGACCTGTATTAAACATGGTTTTTGCCACCGATGCGGCCACTCGTTCCTCAAGATCACAATCTGCGAAGACGAGGTTGGGTGATTTCCCCCCCAATTCGAGAGTGACCCTTTTGACCATGGGTGCGGCGTCGTGGGAGACAGCGATGCCAGCATTTGTCGACCCGGTGAATGAAATCATGCGAATGTCAGGATGCTGCGACAATGCAGCACCAACGGCTGTGCCGGTGCCATTGACGAGATTGAAGACGCCCGGCGGACAACCAGCCTCATCTAGGATTTCCGCATAAATCATGGCCGAAATCGGCGTATGTTCGCTTGGCTTCAGAACGCAGGTGCATCCGGTCGCCAGTGCGGGCAAGACCTTCAACGCGATCTGGTTGATTGGCCAGTTCCACGGCGTGATTAGGCCACAAACCCCGACTGGTTCACGGACCAACGTATCGCCGTTGCTCAACTCCAACCGCTCTTCCAGTGCTTCGAGTGCTTCGATAAAACCGTCAAGATGCCCGAGCCCCGCATCAGCCTGCGCCGAACGCGCCATTGAGATCGGAGCTCCCATCTCAATGCGCATCGCTTGTGCCAAATCCTCCAGTCGTTTTTCGGTGATGGCTTTCACAGCAATGAGCAATGAAAGACGATCATCCTTGCTTGTTTGCGCATAGGATTGAAACGCTTCGTTGGCAGCCGTGACGGCCCTGTTCACGTCGTCCCTGTTGCCAAGCGACACGGTTCCCACCTGTTCCTCTGTCGCGGGATTCAGGACGGGCATTTGATTCGCCGATATCGGATTGACCCAACGCCCTCTGATATAGAATTTGCCCAAGTTGGTAAGGTCGGGAGCGTGCATGTTACATTCCTTAAAAGTTAGATCTTAGTAACAGCGAAAATGCTGTTTCAAATAATGCGGCAAGCTTGCAATGCCATGTGTTTCTGAATGGACGCAGTGCGTAACGTTCTTCTTAGCCATGCTACGGCCCCACGAAGATCTGATTAGGTGTATTTTCCATGAAGTGGAATTTTGCATTGAAAGGCTTTAGTTGCGGCTTGCCCAAGATAAAATCTGCAGCCCGTGCCGCGATCATCTGGATGGGTGCGTTCAGGTTTGCGCTGGTGATCCGTGGCATTACAGACGCGTCGACAACGCGCAGCCCCGTTATCCCATGCACCTGCATTTCTTCGTCCACCACGGCATCGGCGTCCGTGCCCATCCGACAGCTACACGACGGATGATAATCCGTCGTTACGTTGGTCTTGATGTACTTGAGGATGTCAGCATCCGTCGTGACATCGGGGCCGGGATAGATTTCGGGGCCTCGATAAGGATCAAACGCTTTCTGGGCGATGATTTCGCGCGTTCTGCGAATGCCTTGGACAAACCTTTGCCGATCATCTTCGGTCTCCAAGTAATTGAAGAACAGTTTTGGTTTGTCGGCCGGATTCGCAGAGCGTAATTCGATATGGCCAACGCTGGTTGGGCGGGATTGATCGACATGAACCGAGAAAGCCTGATCGAGCGATATGCCGCCATTATCCAGAAAATTGAAACCAGCCGGACCGAACTGAATCTCGATATCTGGATAGTCCATCTTGTGGCTGCTTCGGATCAGGCCACCAGCTTCCCAAAATACGGACGCGGCATGTCCGCGCCGCGTGAGCAACCATTGGGCGCCAGCCAAGATCTGGTTCACGGGATGAAGTGCTCGGTGGATGGCCATGGGTTTGGTGCAGGCATATTTGACAATCACCGTCGGGTGCTCTTGCAAGTTTTGCCCAACGCCCGGCAAATCTAATTTAACCTCAATGCCGTGTTGGCGTAGGTGATCTGCCGGTCCAACACCCGACAACATCAACATCTGCGGCGAGTTGATCGCCCCGCCTGAAAGTATGATTTCGTGACTTGCTTTGACTCTATGGCGCTTTCCACGATGGATGTATTCGACTCCCGTCGCGCGGTCGCCTTCGATGGCAATTTTCTGCACCATAGCGTCTGTCACCAGAGCGCAGTTCTTGCGCCTCAGAGCTGGGCGCAGATGGGCAACAGCTGCACTGCAACGCCGACCATTTCGTGTGGTGCTGTCAAATCGGGCTAAGCCCTCGGGCCTGTATCCATTGAGGTCTTCTGAGTAGCCGTGATCAGATTGAGCGCCTGCATCCAGAAATGCATCAAACAGCGGTGTCTCAAGCCTGCCTTTGGTGGTATTGAGCGGCCCAGACTCGCCGCGCCAGTCATCCGCTCCGCGGTCACTGGTTTCACCCGCCTTAAAGTAGGGCAAGCAATGGGCATAGCTCCATTTTGGCAGATTGAAATCGGTCCCCCACCGATCATAATCATAGGGGTGGCCGCGCATGTAGACCATCGAATTTATCGACGAAGAGCCGCCAACGACCTTGCCACGCGACATTTCTATACTGCGATCGGAGGCTTCCGGTTCATTTTCGGTCATGTAGTTCCAATTGAGTTTTGGATCTTTGAAAACCTTGTAGACGGCCGCCGGAATATGGATCATCAGGTTGCGGTCCATTGGTCCGGCCTCAAGCACCAAGACAGAATGTTTGCCGTCCTCGCTCAGCCGATTTGCCAACACGCAGCCAGCCGATCCTGCGCCAACAATGATATAATCGTATGTTTCAGTCGCCATCTCGTTTCCTGTAATTTTCTTCTGAATTGGACAAGGCCGGTGTTCGGATCAGAACGTTCACCAAGGACGCTTTTGAATGCGCTTGGACGCTTCAGGTGTGCCATCGTGAAACGAACCAAACCACTTGTCCCAAGGCATCTCGGCGGAACCGTAGTTGCATTTGAAATGGCGGTGGTGAAGTTGGTGAAAGAAGTTGCCAAGATCGAACCGATTTCTCTCCTTCACTTCCAGACCTTCATAGCCTGAATGCTCGGCCATCGGGTTGAGTGACAGAAGATACAGATGAAACAGCATGTGCGCTGGATGAGTGTCTACAAAAACATGCAGAATTATACTGGAGAAATAGATCAAATGTTCAATCGGATGCATCGACAACCCGCTCCAGGGGCCGGTGATGATGTTCCGGTGGTGCACCGAATGAGCCATGTTATAGAGCGGCGGCCAATGGATCATCCTGTGGACCCAATAAAAATGCACAGACGACCATAAAGGAATGAGTACAAACAAGGCTAAAAACCACACCGGGTTCTGTGACCATTCCAGTGTCGGCATGAAACCATTTGCGAAAGCCAAGAAATAGAGAACTTCAAAGGCCGTCCAGATCGTCACACCGCTGGCCAGTGTCCAGAACATGTTGTCCAGCAGTTGGTTGTTAAAGGTAAACCTGCGGTTCTTTCCGTGTTCGGTCAGGTGGCGCTTTTCATAGCGCAGGCGCAAGCCTTGCCGTTTAAACGTATGAAAATAGAGGTGCATCACGGTGGCGACTACGATCGCTGAAATCAGATTTCGCAGGTAAATAAACAGGACCCAGCTCCAGGTCAGGGTCTTCATTTGCTCAACCGGTGGCATGAGCCAAATCCAGGTCGCGAATGCGAATGCGAGCCACAGAGTTCGTTCCGATGGCACAAGCCATGATTTGGCGAACCATGCGATGATCTTCACCGGCTTCGGAGGCCAGGAAAACACCGCTGAAACCTTCATCGGCAGTTCAGGATGATAGTTCCAGCTCGGATTGGCTTGTTGGTTTTGTGTGCTCTGAGAGCCGTCAATGTTATCCATTTCCCTGCCTCCTTTTAATTCAGTAGTTCCATATTGAGGAAATATATTTCCTTAATATAAGATTATGAAGGAAATACAACTCTTCTGTCAAGACGATTTCAGCCGTATCGGGAAGAAAAAATGCGGGTTAGTCGAAGACCCACCCAAGGTTTCTTGAAATTCGGCGGGCTGCAGCCTTCAGTTCATCGGCCCAATCAGTGACGTGGTGCGGCATCATGCGCTCGGTTACGCCCCAAATGCAAAGTGCTGCTAAAACCTCACCGTGATGGTCGTAAACCGGTGCTGCGATGGCTGATGTTTGCATAAATTCTTCTGCCTCAGCCACAGCCAGGCCGTCGCGGCGGACATCGCCCAATTGAGCCTCAAAGACTTTACGATCCGTAATCGTCTTCGGCGTGTGTTGTTCAAACGTAAGGGTGTTCAGAGCTTCGTTCCTCTGCTTTTCGCGCATGTAAGCGATCAAGACTTTGCCACCGGCTGTGCAATGAGCCGCAGCATATTCACCCATCTTTGCCGCATAAGGAACCTGATATGGGTGGATTGCGCTCAAGACGAGCGTGCGAGCACCATCCATGCCCATCAGGCAGACGTTGTGGCCGCAGCTTTCGCACAGTTTTTCTAGCTCGTTTGCGGACTGGCGTTGAAGGTCGCTATTTATCCAAGACTGCCTTGCCCACCCCCTCAAACGCTGGCCAAGGGCATAAGTCTTGTTGTGTTCATCAAACTCGACCAAACCTTCATTATGTAGGATCGAAAGAAGGCGATGTGTGGAGCTCTTGGCAAAACCTGTTGCTGTGAGAACTTCGCTGTAACTCATTGCTTGGCCGCTGGATGCAAGAATATCTACAATGGCTAGAGATCTTGTGACAATGGAGCTTGTGTTCTTTGGTGACATTTCACGCTCTTTCAGTGGATCGGTTTGGGCGTTTCAATTTTGCTTCTATAGTTTGTAGTATTCGCGTAGTTGTGGGACGTTAAAATTTCACATTAGCGTATCTCTCAAAGCTACGTAAGGGGTCTTTTTATGGCATTTTCAGACAAACATGACCCTCCATTGGTTGGTGCCTAGTTTTTATTTTGTTAATTGGATGGTTAGTTCAAAATACTAGAAATTGGCAGGGTGCTTTCTAAGCTAAAACTTAATATATTTATATATATGTTTTTCAGGCATTGTCAGACAAACTTGACGTTGCATTGGTTGGTACCTAACTTTTATGAATGACAGCAGAAAATCCATTTAATTACTTCAAGACTTCGCCAATTTTCAAAACTTGATGCTTGATCTACTCAGTC
>Ga0206130_10004687_pt1 | contig 16696 bp, 19 predicted proteins | sample Helgoland_Spring_9_FD_148637 | JGI IMG/M metagenome (GOLD analysis project Ga0206130, IMG submission 148637) | Pelagic subsurface seawater microbial communities from Kabeltonne, Helgoland, North Sea - Helgoland_Spring_Bloom_20160512_1 | ecosystem: Environmental > Aquatic > Marine > Epipelagic ... | reverse complement strand
TTGGAATTAAAGATGGCAAAAAAAGAAAACCAGTAATGAAAGTTAATAGTGTTATGGGTTTACTTTTGGCAGTTGAAGCTGGCGTAGGTCTTGCAGCACTTCCAGAGTATTTAGTTTCAAATTCAAACAATATAATAAAAGTACTTCCCAATTCAGAAGGACCTATAACAGAGGCACACTTTGTCTATCCCCAATCACTTAAAAACACAGCAAGAATAACTGCTTTTAGGAACTTTTTGTTTAGTAAAATTGGTGATTGGAAGTCTTAATTAACTAGACTTGTCATTAACATAAACTGAAACACCTCTAGAATTGATATCAACATCAAATTTTTTGTGTAAAGGTGGAAAGGCCCTTTGAGGACAATCCAATCTATCACAAGTTCTGCAAGATACGCCAATAGGAATTTCAGTAGTTTTATCACTTACATTAATGTTTTCAGTGTAGACAAAGTCTTTTGCATATTTAGCGTCACAACCAAGACCAATTGATAATATACTTTTTGATCGACCAAATCGTCCAACACCTTTTTCAACTGTCCTTGCAATACAAATATATTTTTCACCATTAGTCATTTTACTAACAGCTGCTTGAATAACACCGGGTCTTGTGAATGCTGAATAAACATTCCATCTAGGACATGCTCCACCATATCTTGGTATATCAATTCCTGATAAAGAAAATCTTTTTGAAATATTTCCTGCCATGTCAACTCTTAACATGTGAAAAGGAATTCCAGGTAATTTTGGATCTTGTAAACATGTTACACGGTGTGCAACTTGCTCAAACGAAGTTGCAAATGTATTTTGTAATAACTCTAAATCATATTTTAATTTTTTACATTCAGTATGAAAAGGCTTGTAGGGCATTAAAATTGCAGCACCACAATAATTTAATAAAGCAACCTTAGTTAATTTTTTAGACTCATCTGATGGAAAAGAAAATTTAGATAAATAATTATCAATATCTTTCATTGCACCTTCTTGAGCAATTTGAGCAGCAGCATGAAGTTTTTTTGTTTCTAAAGAACTATAATCACTTAACAAAAGTTCTTTTTTGCTCTTATTATAGATTTTAGAAAAAGGCTTTCCTTCTTCAGGTAAAATATCTTTTACTGTAATTGAATATTCTTTATTTAAATACTCACATAACGCAATATATCGAGTTCTATTATTTTTTTGAATTTTATCAAAAACTTTATTTGCAAATTCTTCTAATTTTGGAAAATAGTTTTTATGTTGTTGAAGAAAATCAGATATTACTTCGCCAGGAAAAGAGTTTTTTCTATTATCCACTATCTTACCTGAAATTTTTTCTATTTTATCAATTAGTTCGTGATCTTTCTTTTTAAGAATATCTCCTAATCTAACAAGGGCTCTACCGATCTTTGGGTTTGTGCCAACAAGGTCTTTAACTTCAGGACCAAGAATATCTAAGTCTTCAAATAATTTATCATCTAAAATTTCTGAAATTGTATTTTCTAAATTAATATCTGATTTTGAAGTTAAATCTGAAAGTTGGATATTTAATTTATCACAAACCTTTATTAATAAATCTCCATCTATTTTTCTTTTTCCACTTTCAATTAAATTCAAATAGCTTGGAGAAATTCCTAGATCCTCTGATAGTTTATTAGCTTGCAGTCCTAACTGCCTTCTAAAAGCTTTTATTTTTGGACCTATTTTAATATCTAATTGACTCATATTAGTTATTTGTAAATTTTGTAAATTTAAATTTACAATAAATTATGTTGTTTTACAAGGCTTTTAGCGATTTTTCTGGAATTTGTAAATATAGTAAATTATAAAGTTTACATGAACGATAAAATTAAAAATACTGAAAATGAAGCTCAAATCATAAGAGAAGAAGACATTTCTCAATATAATGCAAAAGGCATTTATATGAGAGATGATCACTGTGATTGGGGTTCAAGTGGAATGGATGCTTTAGTTGATCAAATCAACGACAGTAATTAATTCGTTCACTTAAAATATTTTCACAACATAACAGTAAAGGACTAAATGAGTGCTGAGAACATCTCATACGATTTAAAAAGATTTGCAGGAATTAAAAGAGATTATACCCCAGAAGAGGTTGAGAGATTAAGAGGTTCAATTAAAATTGAATATTCTATGTGTAAACACCAATCCAAAAAATTATGGCATTTATTAAATTCTGAAAACTATATTAATACATTGGGATCTCTATCGGGAAACCATGCTATTCAACATGCTAAAGCTGGATTAAAAGCAATTTATTTAAGTGGATGGCAAGTAGCAGCTGATGCAAATACGGCTGGTGAAATGTATCCAGATCAATCTTTATATCCATATGATAGTGCGCCAAAATTAGTTGAGTCGATGAATAATGCATTAATTAGAGCAGATCAAATTCAGCATATGGAATTACAAGATGGTGAAATGAAATCAAAAGATAGAACAGATTATATGTTGCCGATTATTGCAGATGGTGAAGCAGGTTTTGGTGGTCCATTAAATGTTTTTGAATTAGCAAAAAAATTTATTAAAGCAGGTGCGGCTGGAGTTCACTTTGAAGATCAATTAGCTAGTGAAAAAAAATGTGGCCATATGGGTGGAAAAGTTTTAGTTCCAACTGGTACTATGATTAAAAACTTAAAAGCTGCAAGACTTGCAGCAGATATTGCAGATGTACCCTTAATAATTTTAGCTAGGACTGATGCTAATGCTGCAAAATTAATTACGAATGATTTTGATGAAAATGATAAACCATTTTTAACTGGTGAAAGATCACCAGAAGGTTTTTATTATGTTAAACACGGAATTGATCAAGCAATCTCCAGAGGTTTAGCGTACGCACCTTATTCAGATTTAATATGGTGTGAAACTGCAACACCAAACTTAGAAGAGGCAAAAAAGTTTGCAGATGCAATTCATAAAAAGTTTCCTGGTAAATTATTAGCTTACAATTGCTCTCCCTCGTTCAATTGGAAAAAGCATTTATCAGATGCTGAGATTGCAACATTCCAGCAAAAAATTAGTGAGATGGGATATAAATTCCAATTTATAACTCTTGCAGGATTTCATACTCAAAATATTGCAATTTTTGAACTTGCTGAAAAATATAAAACAGAAGGAATGACTGCTTATTCTAAAATCCAAGAGCTTGAATTTGCTAGAGAAAAAGATGGTTACACAAGTGTTAAACACCAACGAGAAGTTGGAACATCTTATTTTGATGCAGTTTCAAATACTATAAGTAGTGGAAAAAGTTCTACAACTGCTATGGCAGGATCAACAGAATCTGAGCAGTTTTAATTAGCCTTTAATAACCTTTCTAAATATGATTATATATTTAGATGCTTATAAGTAGTATACTTTTAGTCATTCTTTATATTTCTCACAGATACATTGTTGCTTGGATTATCTATTACAATAACACAGATGAACGTTTTGGTAATTCTGTATGGCGTTGGTCATATGATTATCAAGTAATTGGAGAAAGAGATGTTTCAGACCTTGATGATAAGCCATTTGTTAGAAAAAGAAGAGTTAGAAACCGTGTTGTTTCAATAATGTACTTCAATTTCTTTATAGGGTTTTATGTATTCATGTCTTTTCTAAGTAATTTGCTTATCCTGATATTATCTTAAATAAACCCTTGTAAATCTTGTAAATAAATGCGATTGATAATCATTCGCAATGTTAATAATAACCATTCTAAAGTAATCAACACTTAAAATAAAAAAATGAAAAGAATCACACTTATTCTATTAACTTTGTGTTTTTTAAAAAGCGTAACTTTAGCAAATGAAGTGAATGTTTTTAGTGCAAGACATTACGACTCAGATATTCAACTTTATAATAAATTTACATCTCAAACTGGGATCAAGGTTAATGTCATATCTGGTAATGATAAATCTCTTCAAAAAAGAATTATAGAAGAGGGAAAAAACTCTAAAGCTGATCTTTATATTACAGCTGATGCTGGAACATTAGGACTTTTCGATTTAAAGGGGATGTTTCAAAATTCTATGTCGCCAGCAATTAAATCTGTAGTACCAGCAAACTTTAGATCTAAAAATTGGACAGGAATAGCTAAAAGAGCACGAATAATTTATTACTCTCCAGAAAGAGTAAGCGCCAATGATCTTAATGGAATGACTTATGAAGCCTTAGCTAACCCAAAATGGAAAGGTAGAATTGTTATCAGACAATCTAATAATATTTATAACCAATCCTTAGTAGCTTCATTAATAGATAATAATGGAAAAGAGAGCACTACTATATGGGTAGAAAATTTGGTTAAGAACATGGCTAGAGACTCAAAGGGAAATGATAGAGCTCAGATTTTAGCGGTAGCAGCTGGCGAAGCTGATCTTGCTATTGCAAATACTTATTATTATGCACTCATGCTTTCTGGCAGTAAAGGTGCAGATCAACAAGAAGCTGCAAAAAAAGTATTACCATTTTTCCCAAATCAGGGTGACAGGGGAACACATATGAATATTAGTGGAGCTGGAATATTAAAATATGCACCTAATAAAGATAATGCAATTAAACTGTTAGAATTTTTACTAACCAAAGAAGCTCAACAACACATTGTTAATAATACGTATGAATATCCAATGATTGAAGGAATTGAGCCACATAAAATAATCAAAGATATGGGGCTTGCATTTAAACAAGACACAAAAACAGAAGTAGCAAATTATGGGAAATATCAATCTATTGCTTTAGAGATTATGTTAAAAGCAAATTGGAAATAAGATGAGTAACAGAATTAACATATGGTATTTGTCTTCATTTTTAATATCAATTTTTGTAGCGATACCTATTATAACTGTATTTAGTAGTTTTTTTCAAACAACTGGAGACTACGTTTCAGTTTTAAAAAATACTTTTCTTTTAGATTATATTTACAATTCATTAATACTTTTAATAGGTGTTTTAACCTTAACTTTTATTATAGGAGTTGGTTGTGCTTATTTAGTTTCATTCTATAAATTTCCAGGAGTTAATTTTTTTAAATGGGCTTTAATTTTATCATTTGCTGTACCAGCGTACATTTATGCATATTCATTAACTGCTTTTTTTGAAAACTATGGAACAGCTTTTTCAATTTTAAAAAACTTATTGGGTGAGGGAAATTATAATGCTCATATTCCTAAGTTTGATGGAATGTTAGGTGCAATAATTTCAATATCATTTTCACTATTTGGTTATGTTTATGTATTAACTAGAGCATCATTTCATTATCAGTCACAAAACTTATTAGAACTTGGAAAAAACCTTGGTTTTTCTAAACAAAAATCGTTTTTTAAGATAATCTTACCTTCGGCAAGACCCGCAATAGTTGCTGGTCTTTCTTTGGTTGCAATGGAAACTTTATCAGATTTTGGTTCAGTTTCATTTTTTGGAGTGTCCACTTTAACAACAGGCATTTATAATGCTTGGATATCTTTTGATGATCTTACTTTTGCAAACAGGTTATCCTCTTATTTGTTAATTTTTATACTTGGTTTGTTTATCTTAGAAAATTTATCTAGAAAGAAAGCTCAATATCACACATCTTCAAAAGGAGGATTTAAATCAAAATCTGTAATTCAATTATCTGGTTATAAATCAATTACAGCTTCTTTATTTTGTATAGTTGTATTTTTCTTAAGTTTTTTATTTCCAGTTTTTCAAATGTTATATTGGACAATTATTTTTCCCAAACATTTATTAGATTTAAATTTAATTCAATTATTTTCAAATACGATATTGCTAGTTTTTTTAGCATGCTGTGTATTGATATTCTTGGCCTTTATTTCAAACTATGGAAGTAGAGTTTCAAAAAGTAAATTTTTAGATACATTAAATACATTTTCTATTTCCGGATATGCAATACCTGGAATTATTTTAGCTGTTGCTTTTATAACATTTATTTCATGGCTAGATCTTAATATGATTAATTACCTTGGAACAGAATCGATAAAATCTATTTTCATTGGATCTATTTTAGGATTGGTTATAATTTATTTTATAAGATTTTATTCCTTAGCTAATAACGGAATTAAATCTGGCTATCTAAAAATTAATTATTCTATAGATGAGAGCGCATATCTTCTTGGTTATTCAAAATTTAAAACATTTAGAAATATTCACCTTCCTTATTTAAAGAATTCAGTTTTATTAATAGGTATTTTGTTAACAATTGAAATAATCAAGGAATTACCGATTACCTTGATTATGAGACCATTTAATTTTGAAACCTTTGCAACAAAAGCGTATATTTATGCTTCCCAAGATTTACTCGAAGCTGCAGCTGCCCCATCATTACTGCTTATACTTATTGCAAGTTGCTTTATTTTAATTACATCTAGATATATCCTTAAGGATTAAACTTATGACAAAAAATTTCTTAGAAATAAATAATGTAACATTTGCAGCAAGTGCACAGAGTAAAGTGAACAATGTTTCTCTAACGATTGAAAATCAAGGAGACATTGTTTGTTTGTTAGGACCATCTGGTATTGGTAAAACTACTATACTTAGAACAATTGCAGGTTTAGAAAAAGTACAATCAGGAAAGATTACCTTAAAAAATAAAATTTTGTCATCTGATAATATTCATATTGAACCTGAAAATAGAAATATCTCAATGGGGTTTCAGGATAATTCACTTTTCCCCCATTATACTGTTTTAGAAAATATAAAATTTGGTGCAGATAGGAATAAAAAGAAAAAAAAAGGTTTAAATTTAAATGAAATAAATAAGCTTCTGCACATTGAGCACATTGTTAATAAATACCCACACCAGATAAGTTCTGGAGAAGCTCAAAGAGCTTCATTAGCAAGGTCTTTGCTATCTAATCCTGATTTATTGTTATTAGATGAGCCCCTTTCAAATGTTGATCAGAACTTTAAAGAGGAAATACAGGTTAAATTAAAGCAAATTTTAATAGAACATAAAATTACAACAATTATTGTAACACACGACTCTTATGAGGCTTTTTATCTAGGAACTAAATGTGGAATAATTTTAGATGGTCAACTTAAGCAATATGATGACCCATATAATGTTTACCATTTTCCAAACTCAATAGAGGTGGTTAATTTTCTAAATCGAGGGATCTTAATCCCAGCGAAAGTTACAGGTGAAAATAGTTTAGAAAATGATGATCTTGGAACAATAACTGGAGATTTTATAAAACATTATCCAAAAGGATCTGAAGTTCAGCTTTTATTACAGCCTGAGGATCTTGAGCATGATGACAAAAGTAATTTAAAATTAGAAGTTGTGGATAGAAAATTTAGAGGAACAAATTTTATTTATACTCTTAAAACTGCAAGTAATAAATTAATACCTGTTTTTGTTCATTCACATCATATTCATCAGCATGAAGTTGACGAAAAATTTGGTATAAAGAGACCAATTAATATTGATCATATAGTTTGTTTCTAATACAAAATCCTAAATTAAAATGAATAAAAGATTTAAAACATTGTCCAGGGGGATTATTGATGTAAGCCCTTTAATGATACCGGTAGTTCCGTTTGGAATTATATACGGTGTTATTGGAATGGAAGTAGGTTTGAGTGCCTATATGACATTTGGTATGTCTATTATAATTTTTGGTGGAGCTTCTCAAATTGTTTTATTACAATTGTTTTCTGGTGGTGCATCATCATTAGTTGCAATCGCATCTGTTACCGCAGTAAACTCTAGACATTTACTATATGGTGCGGTTTTTTCTGAATATCTTTCTCACTTAAAACTGAGATGGAAAATTATATTATCCTATGTATTAATTGATCAAGCATTTGCTGTTTCAAATATTTATTTTAAAAAAAATAAAGAAAATAAATTTAAACACTACCATTTATTAGGAGCTGGTTTTACCTGTTGGACTATTTGGCAGATATCAACAATTTTAGGTATAGTTCTTGGATCAGTAGTACCTGAAGAGTTAGGTTTAAGTTTTACTATTTCTTTAACATTTTTGGCTTTGTTAATTAATGATTTTAGAAAGTATAAAAATATTATTGTAATGCTAGTCTCAGGAATTGTTGCAACTGTTGGGTATAATACAATACCATTTCAAGCTTACATTATTATAGCAACACTGTCAGCTTTATCGGTTGCTACTATAATCACATTAATTGACCAGAAGAAAAAATAATGCATTGGACGACAATTATTTATTGTGGAATTTTGACTTACCTAACAAGATTTTCTATGATTTTTTTCTTAAAGAAAGATATTCTAAACGAAAAGACAAAAAAAGTTTTGTCTTACGTTCCATCAGCAATTTTTCCAGCAATAATATTCCCCCCTATATTTCTTGATGCCACAGGATCTATAGATATTGATAGTAATCCTAAGATACTAGCAGCTATAATTGCGATAATTATTGGATATTTTAGTAGAAGTATTATTGCAACTATTCTTGTTGGACTTGCCTCATATTGGTTTTTGATTTTTGTATATTACCAATAAAAAAGCCTATATTTACTCACAAAATGTTTCCTAAAGTTAAAATTAACAATGAGTTATTGGGCATACTTTATATGCTTTTATGTCAGTTTTCATTTGCAACAAATGATGCTTTTGTAAAAAACATATATGAACATTTCGATGAAATATTTGTTTTAAATCAAATAATTTTTATAAGAGGGATTTTTACACTACTATTTATTGTATTATTTCTTTACATAAAAAAACAATTAAATTTTAAGTTAATTTTTTCTTCAACAGAACTAAAGATAAGAGGGCTTCTTGAATCTTTAGCTGCATTATTTTTTTTTATAGGTATTGCCTTATTGCCTTTTGCAAAAGTTTATATTTTATTAAGTATGGCGCCAATTATCTTAACTGCATTTGGGGCAATCTTTATGAATGAAAAAGTAAGATGGAGAAGATGGAGTGCTGTAATTTTAGGTTTTATTGGAGTGGTAGTAGTTGTTAATCCAGGGAAATTAGAGTTTGGTTATTATTTTATATTTCCAATCTTAGCAGCAATCATGCTTTCAATTAGAGACATGTACACAAAAAATTTTAAAAAAGATTATCACAGTCTTCAAACTGCATTTATGACATGTTTTGTTGTGACTATTTTTTTTGGAATATTAAGTATTTACAAATTTTATGATTTTACGTTAAAAGATATTTTTATTTTATTTATTTCTGCTTTTTTTTTAGCAATGGGTTATATTTTTTCAATTGCAACTATCAAGATTGCACTTGTGTCTGTTACATCAACTTTTAGATATTCAGTGATTTTATGGGGCATTATTTATGGATATTTTTTATTTGATGAAGTTCCTTCGACTAATAGTTATATTGGAGCATTAATTATTATAATTAGTGGTTTAATTATCATATCGAGACAGAAACAAATTGGGGTTATAAAATAAAACAATGAGTTGTTAATTAACCATGTATCTTATACATTAAGACTATGAAAAAAATATTCATCATAATTTTTACACTGATTTCATTTAACTCATTTGCTGTAGATAAAAGTACTACTTTTAATAATGAAATTTTTGAAAAAGCGCAACTTGATGGAAAAATAGTTGTTATAAATTCTTGGAATGAAACATGCACAACCTGTAAGGCTCAAATTAAGATCCTGAATCAAGCCGAAAAAGACTTTGAGGACATCCTCTTTTTAAGCTTTGAGCAAGAAAAGGATAAGACTATTGCAAAACAATTAGGAATTGACTATTGGACAACAATTGTTATTTACCAAAATAACAAAGAGGTCTATAGAAGCATTGGTCAAATGAATAAAGACAAAATTTATTCTGCTATAAAATCTCTTTAATTTTTAAACAACATCATCATAATAAAGTTAAAAACAATCGTATTTTAAAGATTTTATTATCTTGTATATTCCATTTTTAGTAGTAGATAATCAAAAATTATACTCATTTAATAACACTTATTTACACACTCTATAAAAATGAAAAAAAAGAAAATTGTTAAAGATAGCTACATTGTAAGAACAAAAAAAAGAATACTTAGAGACACAATAGAAACAGAAAAAAAATATACTACTAATTTTAAAGACATTAGAAATTACTTTAAGATTTTTAATAAATCTTTATTTAATAATAAACTCAATCCTTTTAATGATGTAATGATTAAAAGAATAGTAAGAGGATCAGGGCAATGTGTTGAATATATCTCTTATAGAAAAGGTACAAATAAATTTGTACTTGAGATGATGCCTAAGTATAAAAATAAAATGGAGTTTTTAAATACTTTATCTCATGAAATGGTTCATTTGTGGCAACAAACGATAAAAAAAGATACGGGAAATCATAATAAATTATTTTTTAGTTTTAAAAATAAGTTTAAAAGATTAAATTTAAAGTTAAGTTATTAATTTATTTATGCTGACAGCTATTAATTGTAAAGAACTTGTAGAGCTTGCTAAAACTAACGAAGGTGCTTCTTTAATTGATGTTCGAACTCAAGCCGAATGGGATCAAGACGGGAAACCTAATGGAAAAGAAATTGGGTTAAACACATATTTTATTTCATTCATGATTGATGTTGCAGAGGGTAGAATTATTAACTCTGAATTTGAAAAAAAATTTGAAGAGTTAAAACTAGATAAATCTAAAGCTGTTTTTGTTATGTGTAAAAGTGGATTTAGATCTTTCAAGGCCGCTGAATTAATAGATAAGAAAGGTTTTAAAACTTTTAATATAATAAATGGATTTATCTGTTCAGAAGATGTTGAGCCTAACTGTTGGAAAACATCTGGGCTACCTGTTCTATAATTTAAAAATTAAAAGTTATTACAAATTATGTTTATCACAGGATTACTAGCTTCTTTTTTTATGGGTGCTGTGCTTTCTTTTTTAGGAGCAGGTGGATCCATATTAACTTTGCCAATTTTAGTATATTTGTTTAACGTTAATATTGTAGATGCCACAACATACTCTTTATTATTAGTGGGTTTAACAGCTTTCTTTGGTTGTATTGTAAGTTTCAAAGACAAACTTATTGATTTTAAAACAGGAATTATTTTTGGAATACCTTCAATAATTGGTGTTGTGTTAGCAAGAAAAGTAATTTTACCTATCATGCCCGATCAATTTAATTTTCTAAATTACACTTTTGAAAAAGGTTTTTTAATAATGATTTTATTTTCAGTATTAATGCTTTTGGCTTCTATATTAATGATTAGAGGTAAAAAACCTATTGAGAATAAGAGTTCGCAACAAAGCGCATTAAAAAAAAATTTAATCATTGTTCTAGAAGGGCTTATTGTTGGCCAAATTACAGGATTTGTTGGTGCAGGTGGTGGTTTTTTAATTATACCAGCTTTAGTTTTGTTAACAGGTTTGAGCATGAATATTGCTGTAGGCACTTCTTTATTTATTATTGCTGTTAAATCTATTATTGGTTTTTTAAGCGATGTAACAGATGGTTTTGTTACCGACTGGACTTTTGTATTATATGTTTGTTTATTTACGCTTGTTGGTGTTTTTGTAGGAAAAACACTTTCAAAAAAGATAGCAGAAAAAACTACTAAAAAATTATTTGGCTATATGACTTTAGTTATAGGCCTTTTTATTATTGTTGAACAATTAACAAACTAATTTTTTATAATTCTAAACCTTCTTTTTTCCAGTTTTTAAGGCCACCAATTAAATGGACACAATTGGTAAATTGATAAGATTTAGATAATTGAACTGCGAGTGTTGATCTATGACCATGTGCGCAGTAAAATAAAATTCTTTTATCTTTTAAAGTATTTTTGTTTTGTTGTAGATACTCGTTAATTTCTGGAAAACGAACCACTGTACTATTTTTAATCATACCATCTTTATCTATTTCACTTTGCTCTCTAAGATCGATCAAAATTGACTGAGTATCATTTTTAATTTCATTAAATTTTTCTGGTTCGACTCCATTATTTACTTTTTGTCTATTAAAATCTATTCCTAATTGTAAATTACTAGGAACTGCAACATCCATCATGCTTGGATTGGGTAAATTTAAATTATTCATAATTTCAATATATTGATCTACAGAACTTACTTGAAGTCTTGGGTTGAATTTTTTTTCTTCTATTATGGTACTGACCATCTCTCCTTTATAATCATGAGCAGGGTAAACTAATGTTTCATCAGGTAGCTTTAAAAGTTTGTTAAAAATAGAATTATAGGAGTCTCTTGCATTTCCATTTTGAAAATCTGTTCTACCGGTTCCTCTAATTAACAATGCATCTCCAGTGAAAACCCTATCATTCATTAAGAAACTAAAACTTTCTATGGTGTGACCTGGGGTATAAATTGCCTGTAATTCCAACCCATCAATTTTAATTGTTTCTTCATCGGCAACCTGCATTGCAACAACATCAGCAGGAGTTTTGTCACCCATTACAGTAACACAATTTGTTTTATCTCTAAGTTCGGCAATCCCTGAGATATGGTCAGCATGGATATGGGTATCAATAACTTTTACTAACTTTAAATCTAGTTCTTTAAGAAGCTTAATATATTGTTCAACATTTTCTAACACAGGATCAATAATAAGTGCCTCTCTGCCTTTTGCAGAAGCTATTAGGTATGTAAATGTGCTTGAAGCTTTATCAAAGAGTTGTCGAAATAACATTGGTTTATAATATCATCATATTGGTGCTAGTTAAATTTATTTAACATTACGAAATCTTAAATAAATTCTGTCTAAGTAATAAAATAAAGATAAAGCCCTTAGCACCATAAATAAACATAAAGATATCCAGATACCAGTATTACCCATTAATTTTGTTAAATATAAAGACATTAATAGATAAGAAAATACAGAAAAAATCATGGCATTTCTAAGCTCTTTTGTTTGTGATGCACCAATAAATATTCCATCAAATTGATAACAAAATGATGAAATTAAAGGCATTAGTATTAACCATACCACATAAGATGAACTTAGATTTCTAATAGTTTCAATATCAGACATTAGTATAATGACATGTTTGTTAATAAAAAAATAAATTATTGAAATAATTAATCCAGTAAGGGTGCTTAAAATAAAAGAATTTTTAACAATTTTTTTAAACAAGCTTATATCTTTTTTACCTAAGGAATAACCAACCATACCTTCAGTTGAAAATGCATAAGCATCAAGAATGAAAGCAGACAAAAAGACCAAGTTAATAAGAATTGCATTTGCTGCAATGTAATCTTCACCTATTTGACTACCAAGGTAAGTAAACCAAAAAAATGAAAAAGTTAATAAAATGGTTCTAATAAATATATTTAGATTAATATTAAAAATGTTTTTAAGTTTATTTAGATCTATTAATTCATTAATATTGATATTGATTTTAGACATTTTATTTAGATACCAAAATGTATAAATTAAAAAAGTGGTTGAAATTATAAGTGCTGAGACTAAAGTCCCATAAGCAACCCCTTTAATATTTAAATCAAATTTTGAAACTAAAATAATACTTAAAATTATATTTAGAATCGAAAAAAGACCAACCGCTAAACTTGAAATTTTAGTCTTCTGTAATCCGACAAATAAACCAGTTATAATATAAAGGGTTAGCTCACCAGGTGCTGAATAAATCCTTATTTGAAAGTAATCCTGATAAAATTGCCTAGTAGTTTCTGATAAATTAAAAATACCCACACTTAGATTGAATATATAACTTTGTAATAAAATTAAGATCAATGAAATTAGTAAAACAAAGAATAAATTTCGAACAACAATATTAAATACTTCTGTATAATCTCCTTTACCATATGCCTGTGAAACCAGACCCACAGTTCCCATCCTTAAAAAACCAAAACTCCAAAAAATCATAGAAAATAAATTAGCAGCAACAGAAGTTGCTGATAAGTATGATAAGTTACCAAGATTACCCATTAAACCAGTATCAATAATACCAACTAATGGAATAGCCAAATTTGCAAAGAAAATTGGAATAGATAATTTTAAAATGTATTTAATGGATGGGTTTTGCATTTAAGCAATAAATTTCAGTATAGATTTTGCAGGATTTGTTTTTTTTATCCAATCTTGAGGAATACCTTTTAAACCTTTATAAGCTGCAAAATAAGCACCGACAAAATTAGCACGAGAACAATTACATCCGCCAGCTTTAATTGTTTTTATCACCGCAGTTTTAAAATTTTTAGAGGTTATGATTGCATGTATTCCTCCATTAAAAGTACCTGGATAACTACATGCTTTACCAAATTTCTTTACAACGAAATTGTGGGGTTTTGACCTTACCCTCTTAACTTTTTTGATGTTTTCAATTACATTTTTAAAGTATTTATTTTTTATATTTTTTCTTAAAAAACTATTAACAGGATCCTTGTCCCCCTTATCAGCTAAATCAATAATCTTAAGTTTTGCCAAAGCAAATTGTTCGCTAATTTTGCCATTAGCAACCGTTTTTATAACTTGTTTTGTTTTCTGCTCTGAATTATTTGAAAAATAAAAGGGTAGACTTGCACAATACCCATCAGACTCGTTAACTTTAGTCCCACCTGTGATAGTTTTTTTTAATTTAATATTTTTGATAGTTTCTAAAATATTTTGATGGATCCATGGACCTTTCATGGCTGTTTTCCACTTAATTTTTTTGTATTTTTTTCTTAAAGATAAATTTTTCCAATATTTTGACCCTGGTCCAAAATTTTTAACAATATTTTTTTTAAAAAGTTTAATAACCTCTTTATGATTAGTGGTCTTAGTTAATGTTTTAAACATTACTTGACCTACATCATTGTAACCAGAAACTTCTCCTGTTTTTATAGAGTAGAACGGAGATCTATTTTGTTTAAAGAATGCAATATTTTTTTTTCCTTTAATATAAGATTTTAGTTTTTTTTCATCATAGACCCAATGCAAAGGTCGGGCTGCTGCATCTGCAACAGTTGCGCCAAGAAATATATGTAACTTTTTAAACATGAGTTACTAATACTTTATTTAAATATAAGTTAAAATGTTTTAAATTAGGTAATGTTAAGTATAAAAAATTGGGATAACAAAACTTGGATTTCATCAGCTAAATATATCCAATCATTCAATAATTTTTTGTTAAAACAAAAAAAACTAACTAAACACTCAAAAATTCTAGATATTGGTTGTGGCCGAGGTAAGATAATGGGCTCGTTATCCTCTAAACTCAAATTAATTAATAAGCCTGTTGGACTTGATATTGAAAATCACAAAGATTTTGACAAAAGAATCATTTTTAAAAAAACAAATGCAATCAAATATCTCAAAAATAATAAAAAAAAATTTGATTTAATACTGATCAAGCAAACTATTCATTTATTTAATTTAAAGGATATTAAGAAGATTTTAGCTTACTCATATTCTAGTTTGAACATTGGAGGAATTATTTTAATCTTAACCTTAGATACAAAAGATAATGAAATACCTACATTTTTTCTTATGAAAGAAAAACTTACTCAATCATTTAAAAGAGATAATCTTATTTGGAAAAAAATACTCCAACTTAATATTAAAAAAACTATCACAAAATTTAATTTTAAAGTTAATATCAAAAAAAATATTTACTTAAAAATGATAAAACAACGTTATATATCAACTTTATTAAAGTTTAGTTCACTTCAAATTTTAAATGGCATTAATGAAATTAACCTAAAATATAAAAAAAATATTTTATTCAACGATAAGCTTAAATGTATAATATTTACAAAAGTATAAAGTATTTCTCGATACTTTTATTAATCCTACCAATTAAAGTATTTAGTTTTGAAAATGAGAAAATTAACTTTGGAAAATTTTCACTAAATAAATATGAAGTAACAATTAAGGAGTTTAATAATTATACAATTAAAAACCAAGTCATTACAGAAGCTGAAAAAAATGGTGGTGGGTACGAATGGGGTGCTGGTTGGGTTAAGCGCGATAATTGGAATTTTAAAACACCTTATGGAAAAAAACCTGATAGTGAATTAGAGCCTGCCGTTCATTTAAGTAAATTTGAAGTTGAGAATTATTGCAAATTTATAAATGGTCGATTACCTACGTTTGAAGAATGGTCTTATGCTGCCTACACTCAAATATTTGACTCTGATAAATTTATTAAAGATAAAACTTATAGATACCCTAGTGGAGATATAGCTAAAGAAATGAACTCCCAAGGTTTATTAAATTATGACAAGCATGTAGATGTCACAATATTGCCAGAAGGCGTAAATGGATTAGTTGCTATGGGTGGTAATGTTTGGGAGTGGGTAGATGATCAAGAAAAAAATAATTCTTTAACAGCTGGGGCCTCCTGGTGGTATGGAGGTTCGAAGACCAGTATTAGTGGAGTTCAATATAAACCCTCAAACTTTTATGCAATCTATGTTGGTTTTAGATGTGCATTTGATAATTAAAAATTATAAAATTCTCTTTAAAATATTTTCTTTTAATAAAAATTTATGAAACAGTACTGCTAAGATATGAAGACTTATTAAACCAATTAGAATGTAGTTTGCTAATATGTGAATTGAATAAAACTGTTCTGAGAGTTCAAAATTATAAGTTAGATTAACTTTTTTGAAAAAAATAACTAAGCTTTCACCATTAAATAATTTCTTAAAAATACCCGATATAGTTATTGTTAATAAAGCTAAATATAAAAAAAAGTGGTTTAACTTTGCTAAAACTTTTTGACCAGGAAAAGCATTGTCATTGAAATTTGGTGTAGGAGATAATAGTTTAAAAGTTAGCCTTA
>Ga0206130_10004681_pt1 | contig 16713 bp, 8 predicted proteins | sample Helgoland_Spring_9_FD_148637 | JGI IMG/M metagenome (GOLD analysis project Ga0206130, IMG submission 148637) | Pelagic subsurface seawater microbial communities from Kabeltonne, Helgoland, North Sea - Helgoland_Spring_Bloom_20160512_1 | ecosystem: Environmental > Aquatic > Marine > Epipelagic ... | reverse complement strand
TAAGTAGAAAGCGCTGGTTTACCATTACTATGCGTATTCTCCACACTGCAGACTGGCATTTAGGCCAAATTTTCTTCGACCGTTCGCGCATTCCTGAGCAGCGTATGTTTCTAAACTTCCTACTTGAAGTCATAGAAGAGCATAGAGTTGATCTACTGGTGATTGCCGGTGATATTTTTGACACAGCTAACCCACCATCGGCCGCAGAGGAGCTCTACTACGATTTTCTGAAGAGAATCTATGACTTCGGGTACTGCAAGACGCTGATCATCGGCGGCAATCACGATTCCGCATTACGGTTGGATGCTCCAAGCAAAGTCCTTGCACACCTGAAAATTTGTATTGTGGGCGTCTACTCATCCTTGAACCTAGAAAAAGCTTTCTTCAAATATGTAAAAGACGGCGTAGAGTTAAATGTGGTAGCCATACCTTACTTAAGGGATAGAGATGTGCGTCAAGCGGTTCAAGGCGAGAGCTTTGAAGACATGGAAAAACGAACCCGCGCCGGCATCATTAAGGTTTATCATGAGATGGCGCAATACTACCGGGAAAACGGCAATCCTGAGGCCACCTGTATCGCTACTGGGCACCTAACTGCCGTTGGTGGTCAGCTCACAGACAGTGAACGCTCCATCCACATCGGAAATCTCGGAAGCATTAACGCAGATCAATTCCCTTCTGAATTTAGCTATGTTGCGCTGGGACATTTACACCATCCGCAGGCTGTGGGTAATTCAGAGCGCATACGCTACTCTGGCAGCCCAATACCACTAAGTTTCTCTGAGTCATCGGAGAAGGAACTGCGTTTATTGGAGATTCAAGGCGATGGTCACATCGAGCAAAAGTCGATCCCCATACCACTTAATCGCAGTCTACTGCGCCTGAGCGGCTCGTTCAATCAAACACTAAAAGAACTAGACGCGATTAGAGTCCAAGAAGACGAGCTTACGCCTTGGGTTGAAGTCACGCTGACCGACGAAATCGCCAATGCCTCAACCAACGACCAAATTAGGGTCTATGCTAGCGAGATCGGAGTCGAAGTTCTAAAAGTCACCATCCTCCAGAGCGCCAAGGACGACGTGAACCCCTCTCTGCAGGCTCCCGAGCGCAACATCCAAGAGTGGGCACCGCTAGAGGTCTTTGAAAAGCGCCTAGAATCTTACGATGGAGATATCAGGCCCAAGAAGCTCGCTGACTGCTTTAACGAAGTGCTACACACCACCGAAGAGGAAGGAGCAGAACAATGAGGATTCTTCACATCCAATTTGAAAATCTCAATTCGCTGCGAGGAACCCATCGTATTGATTTGGAAAACGGTCCTCTTTCCGAAGCTGGAATCTACTCCATAACAGGACCCACAGGAGCGGGGAAAAGCACCATACTTGACGCCATCACACTAGCCCTTTTTGGCAAGGCGGCTCGCTATGAGAGTGACAATAACCCCGGTGAAATGATGACCCGAGGACAAAGCATGTGCAACGCGGAAGTTATCTTTTCCTGCAGAGAGGGGACTTACGTCGCATCTTGGAGCCGCGCCCGTGCCCGCGAAAAAGCCGATGGCAAGCTACAAAATGCCAAGCGTCAAATCGCAGAACACTGCAGCGGAACCATTTTGGCTGAAAAACTAAGAGAGGCAGATCAACTTGTTGAATCCCTGACCGGGTTGGACTATGAGCGTTTCCTTAGGTCGGTCTTACTAGCTCAAGGTCGCTTTAAAGAGTTCCTTGATGCGAATGATAATGATCGTGGCGACCTTTTGGAAAAAATCACAGGTAGCGCGATCTACTCCAGAATCGGAGCAAAAGCTTTCGATTACCACAGGGACAAAGATCAAGCGATAAAGGACGCTAGAAACAAATTGGACGGCCTTCAACTAAAGAGCGAAGAGGAACTCGCCGTAATCAAAGCCGATCAACATCAGCTCAAGCAAGAACAAGTCGATCAGCAGAAATCGACCTCTGCCCTCTCCGTAATTATAGAGAAGCTACATCAGCGTGAAACTTGCCATGAATCGATTGAGAAGAAGCAAAATGACCTGAATAAACTGAAAGGCAAAAAACTGGCGTTCGAAAAAGAAGCGAAGCGATTAAAGCGCCACGAAATGACCCTACCCTTCGTAGAAGACCTGACGGAAATTCAACTCGATGAGCAACGCGTGACGACACTGCAAAAAGAAATTACCGGATTGGATAAAGAGGCTTCAAATATAAAAGCTCAGGCTTGTGAACATCTTCACACAACTATTCTTAGACTAAAGTCGATCATAGAGTCACTAGACCAACAGCACCAAGAGGATTTAAAAAAACAGAAAACCATAACCTCCCAGAAATCCGAGCTTGATGTATGGATTAAGAAACACGCAAACGATGCAGCGTTACCTGATTTACTCCCAAGGCTGCAAGAATCAGGGGAATCAGTCCGCGCTCTGAATCAACAATTAGCCGATCACAATTCGCGTATCAAGACTCTCGAAGAAAGCGCTAAAACAAACTCAGACGAACTCAATGAAGCGCAACAAACGTTAGCGCAAGCTGAGCTCGCCGTCGATGTCGCAAAGAAAGATTTTCAAGCTTTCGAAAAAGCATACCTCAAAGTGATCGGCGATAAAACCACAGAAGCCTGGCAAGAGGCTAGAGCCGATGCAAGTAACGCCTGGGAGGGCGCACAGGCTCTTGCCACAAAAAGACAAGTTTGGAGCGATCTTTCGGATCAGCTAGATTCAGCTAAAAGAGAGTTACCTACCCTTGAGAAGGCAAAAATCGAAGCAAAAGCATCCGCCGACGAACAGAACAAGGTCTTGGCTGCAGCCAACGCAGCCCGCGAAGACAAAGAGCGCCTGTTCCAGCAGGCCAAACTCATTGCCTCGCTAGAGTCTCACCGCCACGATTTAAAAGATGGGCAACCCTGCCCACTCTGCGGCGGGACAGAGCACCCCTACGCCAGTGACCTGCCGGATGATAGAACAGCTGCCGACATGTCAGCCTTGATCGCTCAGAAAAAACTCTGCAAGCAAGTAGAAGCCAAACATAGAGAACTAAACAATGCATCCGTAAAAGCCGAATCCGCGTATGAAAGCAAATTAGAACAACTCGGTCAGCATCATACCAAGATGGAGCAGGCAGAGGATGTTTTTATCCAGTTGGCTACGGGAAATAACTATGTTGGAAAACTTGACGACGAAGCAGCCTTCGCTGATTGGCTAGAATCAAGACGCGAAACTCTGCAGAAGCATGTTCAAAAAATCCAAGAGATTAATAATGGGCAAGACGCACGGCTAACTGCTGAAATAAAACTGTCCAAAATCACTGCCGACCGCGCCGTAAAGCATAAGGACGTCCAAAGCAGCGAAAAGGAAGCGACCCGCATTAAGGACGAGCTGTATAAAGTCAAAGTCCAGAAGAGAAAGATCAGCGTTACCCTAAAAACCAAGCTCCAAGAATTCAACCAACAACTAGATAAGCATGCGAGTCCGGCTAAGACAGTTGCAGATACCAAACTTCGTTACCAGGACTTACTGGTAAGGAACAAAACCTTTGGTGAAAAGGAAGCCGCCAGCTCAAAAGTGGATAATGATCTCGCCGAAAATGCCCATAGCATCCAAACAAATACCGAAAAGCGGGAAGTATTGGTACAGGAGAATAACAGCTACCAAAAATATACCACTGAATTACCGGACTTAGTTGGTTCAGACAATGAAGGCGATGATATACAAATAGCCGAATCACCCCAGCTTAGGCAGGAAGCATGGGAGGAACAACGATCACTAGTCGGGCAAGTGAACCAACGTTTGGAGGTGAAAATCGACGATAAGAAAAAGACAGAAAGTCTGCTCAGAGAAAAGCGCGAAGCCCTAATTACTCGCCTCAAAGATTCTACATTCAAATCTATGCCAGATCTCCTAAGCGCACGCCTCGACAAGGAAGCACACAGAAGCCTCCAGCAGCAGAAGGAAACACTCAACAACGAGCACGCCCAACTCACCGGTCAACTTAGCCAACTGAAAGAGCAAATGGATGCATTTAATCAACAGAAACTACCCGACCAGGATGAATTAGAGGGCCTCTCTAGAGAACACACAGAGGCCGTAGAAAAGCTCAATACTTTGAATCAAAGGCTCGGGGCAATCGCCAGCATACTCGAAGCGGATGCGAATTTCCGTAAACATCAGGCCGAACAACTGAAAACAATTCAATCTATGGAAACTGAGCTCCGCCCATGGGCGGAGCTCAATCGCCTAATTGGCTCAGCCACAGGCGATAAATTTCGTAAGTTCGCGCAAGGCCTCACGCTAGATCAACTTCTGCAGATGGCCAACCAACATCTAAAGGCGCTCAATGATCGCTATCAGATTCGCCGTGGCGACCTCTCCACCCTAGAGCTCAAAATTGTCGATCGCTATCAAGCTGACTCAATCCGTCCTACTCAGAGCCTTTCCGGCGGGGAATCCTTTTTGGTTAGCCTGGCACTAGCACTCGGGCTCTCTGATCTCGCAGGAAACAAAACCCGGATCGAGAGCCTCTTCATTGATGAAGGCTTCGGCACCCTAGATGCTAACACACTCGATATCGCACTTGCCGCCTTAGAGAACCTACGTATTGGAAACCGTACTATAGGTATCATTTCACACATTGAAGCCCTTAAGCAACGTATCTCTGTTCAGATACAGGTCTCCAAGAGTAGCAATGGCTACGGGCAGCTAGAGGTCATAAGTCTGTTATGAAATTTCAGACCCTCATTACCAACTAATCAAACTATCATATCCTAATAAATATAATTTTATTTAAAATTCCTATCCTTGCTAATAATACCTAATAAAAAATAGTTCAATAAAACGATAGCGATTTATCTTCAATTTGTTTAATGTGTATCCAATTTAACTATCTTCGAGTAATAAAGATGACACAGTGTTACATCAATCAAAACTATAACCAATGGATAATATAAAGGAGGATAGTGAAGGTATTACCGAAGAGGAACTAGGTAGTGCTATTTCGGATGGCCTAAAATCTATAGTTCAACTATCAGATTTAAGCGACAAAAGTATTAAAAGCAAAAATACATATGAAGATGCCTATAAAGTTCAAAAAAACCACTTACTATTAAATGCACAATTCCTTTATTCTTACTCTTGTTTTGAAAGGATTTTGGTAAAGTTTACTAAGTATCATATACTAAACTCAGAAAGTATTAAGTCTAATTACATAAGACAATTTACTACATTAGTTGAGAAAAAATACGACGAAACCAACGGCAAAACTAAAAAAAATTGGCAGCTCTACTTTAATAATGAGGCTAAAATGTTTAGCGACTACCATGTATTCTTTGATCACAAACAGAACATTATAGACACACTCAAAAATGTACTCGGAGTAAACTTCAAAGACGACGCTATATCAAAAGTTTATAAGCGATTTATCGAAATCAGGGAAAGGCGTAATTTATTAACCCACAGATCTAAAAAACCAGATAATAGATACTATGACATCCTGAGTAAAAATGGAATTGATAAAAAGTATCTAAAAAAGGAGGTATTCTCAGATGGAAAAATATGGAATACTACAACTCCTCCGATTTTTTCAGAAAGAAAGAAAACTTGGGTGGGGAAAAATAATCCAATTGAAAATCCGATCGATTTATCAATTTCATACCGCTACTTATTTTCAAGTACAGATGTTTTTGTAGAATTAATATGCTATATTCAACTAAGCATTGCCGAAAAAAATATCCCTAAAGACGAAAATCCCCTCCCTCCAATATTTGATGTTATCCACGATGTTTCCAAATATTGCATACAAAATAAGCGAAATATACCTCTTTATATAATATTTGATAGTTTCTTACATTTAGCTAAAAAGTTAGATTTAGAAAAGTTATCAAAACTACATCCTATAGACTGTGTGAACTTTATAATTATTAGTGACTATTTACTTAAATCTGCTCACGGTAAACTACCTGTAAAAAAACAATTTCTAGAATCTTTAATTTCTAAATTAAAATCTGATGAAATTCCAGAAATGGTTAATGTGAAAGTTTTACTAGGTTATTTAATAAATAATAGAAAAACTGACTTCGTTACACATACTAAGAAACTAATATCTCAAGATAGTAACAAATGGCGATATAACATACGAAATTGGATGTTATTTCATAAGTATAGAAAGTTTTTGTAGTATTGATAATGTGGACTGTTATTTCCACCTACAGCTTCGCCATTGGGCGAACCAAAACGAGACTACTTCAAAGTCCTTAATGGACCTAAGGGACAAGGGGTAGTATCGATTAATTTATCCGTCACCTCGTGCCTATTTTCTACGCTTCCCTTCATGCAATCTTCAGTCGAAACAACCTTTATTCGGGAAGCACGCCTACATTCCTGTCAGCTAAGTAGCGTCATAGCTAGATTCAGCCGAATACAGCTTCGAGCGTGAGTTGACGCCCGAGGCAGCGCTGCGAAAACCAGCGATTCTTCTGGTTGAGGCGTAATTCCTAGGAATTACTTGTAAGAATAGGGAATTTAAGCTCCCAAGGAGATAAATATCTTGTATGATATAGCCTCAAATTTGAGTATGATGCTTTATGCCAAAACCATCTCAGCTCATACCTACTAAATCAGTCTTCAATCTACGGTATTTATGAATTGCATAGATCTATACTCAGGCATTGGTGGCTGGACACTTGGAATGAAACTCTCGGGAGTGTCACATCACACTTCGTATGAATGGAACCAGGATTCAAATAAGACTCACAACATAAATTTTGAAACCAAAACCCCTGAACTAAACATAAGAGAGCTAGCCTTGGCGGATTTACCTTCACCGAAATCAATAGACATTGTCGTCGGTAGTCCACCATGCACTCAATTTTCCTACTCTAATAGAGCAGGCGGTGGGGATATAGAGGACGGACTTATCGACGTTCATAAATTTCTAACAATCGTAGAACATTTAAAGCCACGCTACTGGGCCATGGAGAATGTTCCAAGGGTCAAAAAAATAATCGATGACTTGGTTAGCGAACACCCGAGATTCAAGAGATTTCGCAAAATGATTACCTACAATGAAGTAGTCAATGCATGGGAATTCGGTGCGCCTCAAAAACGGAAACGAATGATCTGCGGCAACTTTCCTTGGGAACTGTTTATGTCTTACCGGGAAAAGTGCCCTCGACATACGATGGGAGAAGCGCTGGCTCAATTAGGAGGCAAGAGGAGAACAGACTTTCTCTATGGTTGGAATCGTGGAATAGTAACGGATAATGAGAAGGAAGTGCATCTTGACGAAGAGGAATGTCGAACAAATCGGGAATGGAAATCGTATCATCCCGTATATAATAGAATGGCATTCCCTGACCCTCTCAGTCGTCCGTCAAGGACAGTGACCTCTCTTTGTACTCGCGTATCTAGAGAGAGTATCATTATAGAGGACAGAGGGCAATATCGACGGCTTAGCGTAAGGGAAAGAGCAGTTCTAATGGGGTTCCCCGTGACATACCAATTCTATGGGTCATCGCACAGTGAAAAACTCAAAATGATAGGTAATGCGATTCCACCACAAATCACATACCATCTATTTAATGCTATGCTCGGGCATAGATATACTCCCCTTAAGTCGCAGACAAATTATACGCACAAACGACCAAACAAAAAGATTCCTGTAACAACTCCTACCACTCCAAAACGGAAATTTAATAAAAATAGAAATTTTAGGTTTTGCATACCTGGATTTAGATATGGAAGCGGTGTTCGATTTGAGCTTTGGAATCCCGAGGGTATTTGGCGTGTCAGATTTTTCTATGGCTCTTCAAAAAATATCGTCGAATTACAACTAGATGGTAAACTTTTAAAGCAACTAAGTCATTATTTGCCGAAAAAGTGCTTTCCTCCGATCCCGAGGAGTCTTTCAAATCTTACAAGCGAGCGATTGCAGAAAGCTTGGATCGGCGAGGAGGAAGGACACCCATTCGATCATATTGATGCCTTGGGTGTGTATGGTGAAAAAATCTTAATTGGCCTAAACGGACGGTGCTTGCCTGACAATGTGATCACTTCGTTGTTGTCCTCAACTGCAAACAGGTCATTAAAGAACGACCCAAATCGAGCGATCGCTGGTATGATTGCGGGGATTATATTTAACTCAAAAATGGAGAGTAACGAGTCAAAATGAAGATTTCTTATGAGTATTCGCATCTTAATGGGAAAGAGTGGTTGCACTACCATTATCCTAGCCTCTGGGATGAGATCTGCGAATCCATAGGTTCGGTGGATGCCAATTCGTGCAGGACGAAGGTAAGCAAGGAAAAGACTATGCGAGGGGAATTGAAATATTCGCCAAAGGCTATGAACAAAGAGCTCGGAGCTAGTTTTGAGAGTAAGGGGTGGAGTGAGCAACGCTTCAACTATTACGTAACGGGGAACGAAGAAGTGACCCGCGAGATTGTCTCACTTGAGTATGAGGAGCAGAAACATTTGATAGAAGCAGCAGGTGAGGACCCTATTCACTCATATCATCAAACTGACTACGTCAAAAAGGGTGTAGCCGTAGAAATACAATTTGGGAAATATGCGTTTATTGAGTTTGATCTTTTCGTTAAGCATCTTGGCTTCTACTTACGCAACGAAATCGATCTGGGTATTGAGATTGTTCCATCAAAGTCTTTACTAGGAAATATGTCTTCTGGACCCGGTTACTACGAGCGCACTTTGACGCACATTCTTCGGCAAGGAAGAGCTAGCCCAAGCGTTCCCTTCATCCTACTCGGAATTGAACCAGACTGATTTCAATTCGATTAGCGTAATAGGAAATTTAAAGTATTAAACTAGCAAAGGAAGCGTCTAAATGAATAAACAGACCAGGATAGATAAAATCAATAAACTCATAGATAGCAGCGATCCGCACGCTACACAGGATATTCCATGGGATGACAATCTGAAACTAATGGAAGTCTATTGCATTCCATTAGAATATCTAATCTATAACAAATATAATGGTCGTATTCTTAGCCGCACAAAATCGTATGAAACACAATACAATAAGATAGACGCTGAGTCCCCCAAAGGGAAAGACTTGATTGCAAATTTCTTATACAAATCAAAGCCAAAAAAGAACGCTGAAACCCTAGAAAGCCTCAAAAAAATTGGGCAAGAGAAAGTAGGGATTATTACTAAGGACGGAATCATTATTGATGGAAACAGGAGGGCTATGCTCCTAAACCGATTAGCACCTTTGTATGATACATTTAAGGCTGTCATACTACCTATTGAATACGATGGTAACCCACTTGCCATAGAGAAGTTTGAAACTAAATATCAGCTAGGAGAAGAAAGTAAGCTAGACTACAATCCAACTGAAATCTACCTCAAGATACAGAGGCTTTACCTAGGTATTAGTGGTACTAAATATCCCACATTGGCCAAACAAGAGCAAGGTATAGCAGTAGATAAAAAAGCTATTACACAAATCTTTGAGTGGATTGGGAATTATAAAACTATTTCAAGTGCGAATGACGTAGAGTATTTTCTAAGGGTAATGAATCTGATGGATGAGTATCTGGATTACCTGGGATACGACTACATGTACACAGCATTAGATGACCGAGAGGAGCAGTTTCGAAGTCTCACTGAATGGCTACGAACATTTTACGGTGAAAATTCTGCTAAAGCTTTCGACGGATATTCAGACGATGATGTGGACGATCTGAAGCTTATTGCCTTTGACCTAATTCGTGTGAAACTAAAAAACGAGAAATTCAGACACTTAGGCCGTGGGCATAAGTCTAACCATTTTTTTGGAAATAAAAATACATGGGACAGTTTCTACAAAGCTCATTTCGATATTACGGAAAATAGCAATGAGCCAGCTATAAATCAAAAATCTCTAGACATTGAAAAACATCTAAATGATAGAGACAATGCATACAGTGAATCAATTGGTAAAAAGCTTACAGGTAATGTAGACCAGCACGTTACAAAGCTTAGAAACAAGCAATCACAGGATGAACCAGTGAAGCTACTTAACAAGGCGATAGACAGCATCGATTCAATCAATATTAACCATAATAATTTTGCTCAGAAGGATGCACAAGATTTATTGGCTAATTTGGGTAACAGAGTTTTTGACAACATGAGTAACAAATCGCCTTCAAGAATATTAGACCATGTTGTCAGCTTATTGGAAGGCATCGACTTGGATAACATCCCAAAAAACGAATTAGAGGATGTCAGAGATATGACCAAGAAAATTCAACAAATAGGTTATAAGATTAACAAAGGTTTGTGATGGGTACTATTCAGATCGAGTTGAACCAAGATAGCGAAGCCGATCTCACATACTTCATACTGCGGGGCGACACTCACCTAATCTTTGATAATAAGAGGATACAACTAGCACTAAAACGGCTAGGACTGTCACTTGCTGGTTCTGAGCCCATAATTAAGTACAGTGTAAGAAGTCAGGTCTCCGTACTTCAGCGATTACAGAAGACTTTAGGCAAGTATGACATCAATACTAACTTATCCGATTTACTTAAGGAAGACGTAGGCAACTACGAAAGGGAGCAGGGGCTTTTTGATACTTTCACTCAAAAAGCGAATTTAATAAGAAACAATGAGTTTGATAAACAACCTGCACTTGTAAGCGATTTTGATATTTTCCAGAAAGTATTGAGAAAATCACTAGTCAGAAAGCTACATGACCATCAATTGCTATCAGCCTTTCATATGGCATATTCGCAAAATTCATGTAATTTTGCTGTGCCTGGGGCAGGTAAAACATCGGTAGTTCTCGCAGCTTACTCTTACCTGAAAAGTTTAACAGAAGATGATCCTAAACGAGTTGATAAGCTGTTGATAGTAGGTCCTCTATCCTCATTTGCACCATGGGAAAATGAATACTTTGAATGCTTCGGTAAAAGAGCCAGATCCAGACGGTTATCAGGGGATACCAGTATTACACGAGAACGAAAAAAGGAGCTTCTTTACTCGGGCAATCCCGCAGAACTGACCTTAATACATCATGGAGGAATAGATAGCTTACAAACACCCATTATAAACTTCCTTAAAGAAAATCGAACACTTGTTGTAGTCGATGAGGCTCACCGAATAAAGAATCCCGAGGGTGCTTGGGGACGAAGTGCTTTCGAAATCTCTAAAGAAGCAAGAGGTAGGATTGTCCTAACTGGTACTCCCGTTCCAAATGGTTATGAGGACCTGTTTAACCTATTCAGGTTTATATACCCTTTTAGATACAAGGAAATCCTAGGGTATCACTATCCTAACTTAATAGATATGACTAAAAGGGATAATCCAGATAATTTGAGAGTCAAAAAGTTCACAAAAAATATCTCACCGTATTTCATACGAATAAAGAAAAACGACTTAAAATTACCTCCTCTAGAGGAATCAATAAAACGAGTTGATATGGCTCCATGTCAGCGGGAAATTTACGACTTCATAGAGACGACATACATGGATTCTTTTGAAGTGAACCCTAGCGGCACTGTGAGGGATCTGCTGAATCGCGCGAAGATGATTCGATTAAGACAAGCTGCTTCAAATCCAGCGCTCTTAGCAAGGCCTCTAAGTGAAGCTTTAGCAAATGACCCAGCCTCTGATGAAATCGATCCGAACGCTAAGTTTGCGGATTACTCGGACGAATTCATTACTGACTCAGAGATTTTTGATAAGGTTCGCAAGTATTACAAGAATGAGAAACCAGTTAAGTTCTTAACGGTAGAGAGCCTCTTGCGTGAAGATATTCTGCCCAAAAATGGGAAAGCTATTGTTTGGACTATTTTTATACAAAATGCCAAAGACCTACAGACGTATCTCTTAAGTTCTGGCATTGAATCAAGGCTTCTAATTGGTGAGGTGCCACAAGACGAGAGAGAAGTGATAATATCAAAGTTCAACGACCCTAAGAACTCTGAATTTTCAGTCATTATTGCTAATCCATTTTCTGTTGCTGAATCTATTTCGCTCCACAAGGGATGCCACAATGCAATCTACATGGAGCGGGACTACAATTGCTCTAACTTCCTCCAGTCAAAAGACAGAATACATAGAGTTGGGTTAAAAGAAGGCGAAATTACCAGATACTATTATATAATAGCTAATGACTCAGTAGATGCTGTAATTGATCAACGTTTAAGGATCAAAATCGAAAGGATGGAAGCTATCATCGACCAGGACATTCCTCTGCTATCTCGGATAAACGACTCAGACGAGACCGATCTAATTGAGGCTCTAATGACTGACTATGCTCGAAGATCTTAGTAGATATCAAAACCTCGGGACGCCAGCTTGTCACTTTCAACTGCTGACATTAATCGCACAGAACCCCAGTCAAAAATGGGACGAAAAAAAGGTCAGAGACTACTTCTACAACAAAGTAATTGATGGTCGAAGTATCTTTGATGGGTGCCTCCATTTTCTTGTAAGCATCGATGTAATTGAGCTGCAAGCTGACGGTGAATTGATTACCGACAAGGCTGTATTCTCCTTCCTAGAAAATGTTAATTTATTAACTGAAAGATTGGTGGAGCTAATACTTATAAAGCTCAAAAACGATGCTATTTTTCATACTATATTTTGCTCAGAACAAATTACTTATGATATTATTCACAAAGGCATACTAATAGATAATTCCGCTTTCTTATTCAAACACGCAGGGTTCAAGCAACTGCTTTTGGATTTTGAAGTGATGTATATACATCCTATAGACGAAATAAAAAAATACATTCTCAACCGTAGGTATAAAAAGCTTTTTGATAAAATTATTTTACCCCGGATACGTGAGAAAAAAACTGGTGTCGAAGAACTAAAGGCACTTATAGAAGAACGCCAAATTAATGGCGAGGAAGCAGAAAAATTTGTATTAAAATATGAAAAAAATAGACTAAATCATACCAAAGAAATTGATTGGGTAGCGGAATATTCTGTGTCAGATGGCTACGACGTTGCGTCGTACAATACACCGCAGTCAGACGATCATGACCGTTTCATCGAAGTTAAGTCTTACATAGGGCGACCATACTTCTTTTGGTCTCGAAATGAGATGAATGTCGCTAGAATTAAAACAACCAACTACTTTCTTTACCTAGTTGATCGCTCTAAAATGGATGATAAGGAGTATCATCCGCTAATTATCCAAGACCCTTATAATAATGTTTATAACAATGGAAATTGGCATCAGAGGGTTGAGAATATGCGATTCGATTCAGCACGATCTGGAGGGGATTAAAGAGGTAAAAAGGAGTCAATCGCTAAAGATTAACACCAATTTCCTAATCTAGATCGTTACGCCCCAGGTCCACAGCTTTTGTTTTGGACATATCTAAATTGGAGCAAAATATAAAGTGCCTAAAAGTGCCCAATATACAAGCATATTGATGCGTTTTAGTGCGATTCCTTGCGACTTAGCTGCCTTTGATTAGGACACAAAAAATCCCTTAAATTGTTGTTTTTAAGGGATTTAAAATGGAGCCACCTGTCAGAGTCGAACTGACGACCTGATGATTACCACTCAAGAGCCCTAAAGGGGTAAGACGCAAAATATAAAGATTTAGCTTACGTAAGCGCAGCAAATAAGGAAACAAACTCACGCTGAATGGCAGGCAGCACGTAGTCGCCGTCTTCAATCGATGCGATAGCTTCTTTGATTTTGATAGGTTTTTCGTAGGCCATGGGCGTTGCTGCTTAGATGAGAGGATTAAAAAAGTTCAGTTTGTTTGACTGAGACGCGGTAACGCACAGGGCTCTTGGTCTTTTCTATTTTTTGGGCTTTGATGAGCGCCTTGAGCCAGATTTTCACTTGGCCTTTCGCAATATCGAGTTGCTTTGCCAAGTCTGCTTCACTGAGCGGATTATTTTTTAAGGTCAGCAGGATCGCTTGCTCTGCCGCTTCACGAATGCACTCCGCCGGCGAGCTTTGCGGCACTACATCCGTTTCGATGGCTGCTTCGGGTGTAGACTCCTGCGCGTGAACGCTTGTAGCCAACTCATCAGATGCCCCAGAAACAAGAGGCAGCTCAACTTCTGCAGGCTCAACGCTAGCAACGCCATCAGTCAACAGGCTCTGAAAAGCATCTGGACTCTCCGGCGCAGGCCAAGCGATGGCACCACGCTCAATGAGCGCTTGATTCCCCTTTGGTGTTCGTTCTGTGGTGCGCACGTAAACAGGACAGCACTTAAAACGGTTGATCTGCTCGATCGCACCTGCCCAGGTGCCGCCTTTCTCATTATCGGCATTCGCAATGAGTCCGGCGTCGGACAGCGCGTAGATCAACTTGTTGCGTGCCATCGCATTCCCCACATTGAAGCCCATGTTTGGATCGACAGCAGAGACCAGCACTAGGGATTGCGCTTTAATCGCATCGCGAAAGTGCGGTGCCACCACGGCTCGACTAAGGTTTTCTGCCAAAGCTCCAACCACAGTGCCTTCGACTTTAAGTGCCGCGAGCATAGCGATCTGATCGACGCCTCTTGCACCACCGGAAACGACAGAATAGCCGGAATGCGAAGCAAGCACTGCTGCGTCTTCCACAAACGTAGTAATTGCCTCGTCCACTTTCCTAGAGCCGACGATGCCAAGACCTCCGGCGTCCAGTAGTGCAGGATCGCCACAGCCATAAATGAGCGGAGGGGCATGCTTCTTCAAGTTTGTCTTTAAGCGTTGCGGATAAGCCGCTTCGGCACGGCTCACCACCCATATCCCGCGTGACTGCCATTGATTAATCGCTTGGCTCATAAGTAAACCACGATCAAGGAGCTGCTTTAGACGGTCGGTGTCGACGACATCAGAGATCGCTTCAAATAGATCGACTTGTGCAGACATCAAGTCGGTGGGCTGCTTACCGAGTTCGACTAAGCGTGTCGCTAATTTATTATACTCAGTCGGCGTTAGAATTTTGGGACCATCACGATTCGACTTACCAACAACTAGAGGTGCTGTCAGCAGGAGAATCGTTTTGGTTTGTTCTGTAAGTGGTAAACTCATGAGGGTGAAGTCGAGGCAAGTGCGATCGGGAATATTTCGACGATCCCTGAATTCTTAAGGAGGTGACCACAGACGGTAAACGTCCACTTTGAGTCGACGATATCATCCAGTAAGAGGCAAGGTCCGGGTAGAATAGAATCGGCAATAACTTCGAAAGCACCATCTAAATTCTGTAGTTGCTGTGCAGAGTTCTGCATCGTTTTCTGCGGTGGATATTCTTTCTGGATGCGCAGTGTCGCAACACATGGAATGCCGAGACGGGCAGCGAGACGCTTGGCAAAGTCTGGCACTAGGTCAGGATGTCGCGGTGACGGCACATAGGTCAACCACATGGGGCGAGGTTCTGGGCGCCAATCCATGGTGAGTGCAGCCATCGCCTCAACGAGGTCATGGGAAAACCTACCTTCTGCTTTTCCATCACGCACGCGATCCCCCCATCCTGGATCACCCCATACCGAAAGCACTCGGCCTGCCTCGACTCGGTGGGATTCCGGAATATTGCCACGCAAGCCATAAATCGGCAGAGCTTGAGAGACTCTCCACTGCCGCCTTGGTTCGATCGGAAAACTAGACCGTTTCACATAATCGGCTGCCTCAATGAGAGTCGACTCCCGTAACGAATCCGAAATCGGTGCAAGGTCTGGACGTGTATAGCCTTCCGGATTACCGTCCAAAGCTCTAATCAAAAATTCCATATGCTCATCTTCGAGCGTAACATACGCTTGCATCTGTTGCCACTCTGCCCGGCGGAGCTGTGTCAGGCGTTCGGCACGTTGCCAAAAAGAGTCGCTCAGGTCACTCGCAGTGAGAACCCATTTAGTCTTTTCCTTAGCGATCGGAGCAGGAGACTCCAGCGACATTAATTGCAGTGCCTTCTCAATCCGATTGTTACCGATGTTTAAAGTATTACACAGTTGCGGTAGCGAAAGTCCTGCCGGCTCTTCCGACAGAGCTGCAATGATATGATTCACCTCTGCAACCTTTGGGAATGCAGATTCAATGAAGAAGTTATTAATGTCATCCTCTTCTTTACCACTTAACAAGATACCATACGCCCCATCCAGCGCACGTCCGGCACGTCCCACTTGCTGATAATAAGCCACAACAGAGCCCGGCGTTTGAAAGTGGATGACAAAGGCTAGGTCCGGCTTATCAAAGCCCATCCCCAAGGCAGTAGTAGCCACCAATACTTTTAGCTCATTATTCAGAAGCTTTTGCTCCAAAGCCGGGCGATTCTCCGACCTGCCAGAATATGCTTCTGCATGAATACCACGGGCATTTAACCAATCGGTAATACGCAGAGCATCACGAATAGTCAGGGAATAAATGATACCACACCCAGGAAGCTCCGGGATATAATCCGCCAACCATGCTAGACGCTCAGTCAAGTGCTCCAAACGTATGGTCTGCAAATACAACGATGGTCGCCCTAAAGCACCACGAATAACCTTAAGATTCGGGCCGAGCACATCACATAGGTCGTCCTTCACCCGATTGTTCGCAGTGGCTGTAGTGGCCAATAAGCGATGCCCTTCCGGTAGGTTCTTACTCAACCGCTGAATTAAACGATAATGTGGCTTAAAATCATGCCCCCAATCCGAAATACAATGCGCTTCGTCGATCACCAACAGACTCACTTGGTTACCTACAATTCCTAAGACATTTTGAAGGAATTGCTGATTCGCCAAGCGTTCAGGAGAAACGAGAAGGATATCAACTTCAT
>Ga0206130_10004680_pt1 | contig 16713 bp, 10 predicted proteins | sample Helgoland_Spring_9_FD_148637 | JGI IMG/M metagenome (GOLD analysis project Ga0206130, IMG submission 148637) | Pelagic subsurface seawater microbial communities from Kabeltonne, Helgoland, North Sea - Helgoland_Spring_Bloom_20160512_1 | ecosystem: Environmental > Aquatic > Marine > Epipelagic ... | reverse complement strand
TACGAAGTCTTAATTTTACCATTTTTATTTTTTTTAATCCCGCTGGTTCTCCTTGTTCCAGCAGGGCTGCAAAAGTCGCCTTTTATTCTAATTCACCAAACACTTTTTAGTTATAAGTAAAAAGATAGATATAGCTAAGGAATAGTACCCTTTAGAATAAGTTTATACTAGATTATTCTTCCCCAATAATGCTACTTTAACGAATCCCAAATATCACGTCTGTCTTCAATATCTCATTACTATGAGAAAACTCTATTAAATTTTGTTCTTCATACGAATCTAGATAGCCATCTACTAGCACTTTAAGCCAGCTTAATTCTGCTTTTAGTCTCCAGTGCTCCCCATCTGCTTGAGTACAAAAGGTTACTGAAGTTTCAAAATGACTATTCTTCGGAAATATCTTTACTCTCTCTAAACTTTCTAATATTATAGGAGAAAGATAGCATCACGTACCGAGTAAGCACATTGCTATTGGTCTCTTCATAGTAGCTATCGTAGAAGTTCTGGGCTACGTTATTATTTTGCCCTAGGATATCATAGATACTCAGCTGTACTTCACCTCGTTTATTCTTAAATAACTGCTTGCCTATGCCTGCAGTCCAGAGTAGTACTCTACTATTGAGCAGGTCGCTTAGTCCAAAGTATTCCTGATGCTGTAGTTGCGTACGAAATGTCAAGCCCAGTGGCATTATCCAATCGTACTTTATCTTACTCGTTTGTACGAGATACTGATTATCTAAGGAGGAATTTAGCGAGTTGCTACTCAGCACATAGTTACTCTCTGTGCTGATAGTGAAGTCTATTTTCTCACTGATATTACTACTTAGTACTAATCCCAATCCGTAATTTTGATTGAATGTATTAGACTTCACATCATTGATAAGCGAAGGAATGTTAGTGACACCCGTATTCACGTTAAAGTTCAGGTTACTCTTTAGCTTAGCTATCGGAAAACCGTAGGTCACAAAAGCATTGGCAGAGTATTGCCCGTCTAAATTTACAGGGCTAGATAGTTGCCCGCCACGCGGTATACTTACTCCTTTATACACTGTATCAGAAGTGGCGGTAAAAGTACTTTGTCCAATATAGTTGCTTGCTATACCTCCATTAATCATTGCATAAAAGATGCTGTTTTTCTTGGTATTGGTTACATTGTATTTACTCATAAACCAATGGCCATAGGTTTGAGAAAGCGAGGAGTTACCCGTACTCAGCTGAAGCGTATTGCTATTATCTACCGTAGTGGTGAGTTGGTTTGCTTGTGGCTTAGAAGTGTAGGTGCGGTACATGGTAAACCAAGAAGCATTATTTTTGAGCCTAGCTCTATAAAGGGCAAAAGGCAAAATATTTTGGAATGTTCGATTTACATTTTCTCTCTCTGGCACTGCCTGCGTGTTATCTAATAATGCCACCTCATATTTCAGGCGTGCTACGAAACCTCCTTTTCTGCCAAATTTTCTAAAACCAATTCCCGCTTGATGGATATTCCAATCATTATTATACACAGAAGATAGAGAAGAATCAAAAGTACCTACGTTTGCTGCTATTGCTCCGCTAATTATTTTCTGATTGGTAACATTGATACTATTGCTAAAATCATAGGAGAAAAAACTCCCAAGCCCTTTGTCCCCTATCGGCTCACTAAACATTATACTGGTCTTTATTCCATCTGTATTTTCGTTTAAGTTACCTACTTGATCTATATTATCTAAACGATCAAGATAATCAATATTACTATTCAATTGATTATCTCCATCTGTACGGTCTATATCACTCTTCACTTGTACGAAAACACTTCTACCTCGTTTCTCTCCATTGTATCTAAACATCAAGTCATTACTCATTTTTAGTGCAGACAAATCACTACTAAATGTTTGACTAAGAGCGTTCACTAAAGTTGCTTCTTGACTTGTATTTCCTATTAATGTACTTCGACCATCATTTTGCTGTATGGTAAGACTCGGGATATAAAAAAAGGACATTTTAGGGTTCACCTTATACACTAACTTAGCATTCAGCTTATGATTCACATTTGTGCTTGTACTTGTATCCTTCTCATCATACTGTTGTGTATTACCCGTGAGGTAGTATTGCTGAAAAGTGTTGTTAGCTGTTTCATTTTCCCCTTGATTATAAAAGTAGCTACTACTTACATCTACCTTCTTGCCCCACACATCCTGATAGTTGATTCCCCCAGCTACGGTCTCTGTGATACCACCGGAACTACTCACCTGAAAGTCACTAGAGCTACCTCCAGCACTAAATCCACTCAGAAACGAGGGTCTACCTCCTCCGGGACCTCTACCCCCGCGACCTCCTCTACCCCCGCCACTATTATCTCCTACTACACCTAGCAGGTCTTCAGCAGCAAAGTTTTGCTGATTGATATTATTCACTTGACCTAGTATAGAGAGTCTTTGCTCACCTCTGAACATATTGAGATTACTACCTGCAGTATACCTGTCATCGGTTCCGCCGCCAGCATACACTTTACCAAACTCACCATTTCGCATGTTTATTTTGGTCACTATGTTTATGGTTTTTATTCGCGTACCGTCATCCACACCACTTGCTTTGCTCTGCTCACTTTTATCATCAAATATTTGTATCTTATCTACTACTTCTGCAGGCAGTGTAGTGAGTGCCGTTTTAGGATCTTGACCAAAAAACTGCTTTCCGTCTACTAGCACTTGCTGCACTTTTTCACCTTGAGCTTTTAGCTCTCCGTTATCATCTTGTACGCCAGGCATTTTTTCCAATAAATCCTTTGCGTTGGCATTTTGATTGGTCTTATATGCCCTAGCATTAAAGGTGGTAGTATCCCCTTGTGTGGTAGCTTGAAGTACTTGCTTATTTATATTAACACCCTCTAGTTCCGTTGCTTTATCCCTTAGGAGTATCGTACCTAGATAGTCATCTCTCCACACACGAAGCGGCTCAGAGTAAGGCTGTAGTCCTAGATAGTTTATCTTGATAATGTACTCTCCTCTATCTAGATCCACGGTAAACTCTCCGTTACCATTAGAAACTGCTCCGGCGGCAATACTGCTATCAGCTGTTAAAATAAAGATGGTAGCTCCTACTACAGGCTCTTTGCTTTCGGCATATTTTAGCTTGCCTCCTACGGGGTATGTCTTCTGTGCATATAATATACTAGAGGCAAAAAGAAGAGAAAGTGTTAGTATTAATTTCATTGATTTGTAATAAGACAAATGTAAGACCGTATTGATTTCGAAACGTATAATTTTTTATACTCAATTATCGGTTTCATTTAAAATTAGAATTCAAAAAATCTTAAAACAAATTTTCCTAGAAGTTTAATTTCTCTGATTTCCAGAGGGGCAATTCATAAGTACCGATTTAAGGCACGTTAACTAGTAAGGCTTACCGTCCAAAGTATCATAAGATAATGACACCATTCTGATTTCAGAGGTCTCTCTATCGTAGATTCTACATTCCTCTATTGGTTTCATGTACAAGTGAAGACTCATACTTCTACCATTACTGATATTAGCTAAATTATGAAAAACACTTGCATCTTCTACTGACGTCACTTCGTGTTGAGATAAAATATCAGTAGTTATGTACTTCATTTCTCCGGTGTTTTCGTTAAGTCTATATAACTCTTCAGAGAAACTGCCCGATACTACTTTCACCCAACACTCCTGTTTATTATGGCAATGAATAGCTGTCTTTTGACCTTGTTCCCAGCATAAAAGTACGAGTTCAAAATACTCGTCCCTAGCTATACAATTTCTTGTATATCTATCCTTATCCCAAAAGATGTAAGGCAACATCTCATCTAAACTAAAAGTAAGATGCTCTGATTGAGAAAGTACTGGCTCATAATCACCTTTTTTAAGTAACCGAACCATTTCATCTAGTGAACTTACTCTATTTTGATTAGTTGTATCTGTAGACATAATATTCTGCGGCAAATATACATTCTTGATGTTGAGTCAAGGATAAACATAGACCAAACATTGGTTATTAAGCATATTATAGCAACTTTGACGCATAAATGCAGCCAGAATTACACTTTTTCAATGAATTAGTCACCAAACTGATTGAAAATGAAAAAAAAGAACCCGTAGTTTCTCCATTATCAACAGAAAGCGTAATAGCTGACCTCGATCTCAGTTTTAGCGATGAGCCAATGGACGATGAAGAATGGAAACAGGTAGTAGAAAATGCAGTAATGCACACTCCTCGTACCGCTTCCAAACTATTCTTTAACCAACTATTTGGTGGCAGACAACCTAAAGCAGTAATTGGCGATTTACTTGCCGTTATTCTAAATAACAGTATGTATACCTACAAAGTGGCAGGACCGCAAGCGGGTATCGAAAAAGCTATAATACAGGAAACCTGCAAATTAGTAGGCTATACAGATGGAGATGGAACTATGCCTCCAGGTGGCAGTATGAGTAACTTCATGGCACTTTTGATGGCACGAGATGCTAAAGATAAGAAAGCAAAATACGATGGTGTAACTCAACGTATGACACTATACACTTCTGCTACTTCTCATTATTCTACGCCAAAAAATGCAGCCTTTGCAGGTGTAGGACGTAATAATATAAGGTACATAAAGAACAACCAAGCTGGGCAAATGGACCCTACTCATCTTGCCCGATGCATAGAACAAGATGTAGCAGATGGGTTTACTCCTTTTTACGTAAATGCCACCGCCGGCACTACTGTACTAGGAGCTTTTGACGATGTGAATGCGATAGCAGATGTATGCCAGAAGTATAATGTATGGCTACATATAGATGGAGCGTACTGCGGTGCTGTGATATTTAGCGAAAAACATAAGCACCTAGTAGCAGGAGCAGAACGCAGCGATAGCTTTAGTTTCAATGCTCATAAGATGCTAGGTACACCATTGAGTAGTTCTATTTTTGTATCTAAGCACAAAGAGCAACTCGTAGAATCCTTTTCTAACCAGGCAGAATACCTGTACCAAACAGGTGCAGATAATTACGACCTAGGTAAAACTAGTTTACAGTGTGGCCGTAGAAATGACGCTCTAAAGCTATGGACGCTGTGGAAATCTTTAGGAAATAAGGGTTTAGAAGAGATAGTAGATAATCAGTTTTACCTAGCAGATGTCGCTAGAGAATACGTACGTAATCATCCTGACTATACACTATATAGTTTTGATGATTCTATTTCTATCTGTTTCAACTATAAGGGGATAGACCCTAAAGATCTCTGTACAAAACTGTATGAAGATGGAGATCTCATGGTAGGCTACGGCAAATTCGGAGATACCGAATTTGTAAGACTGGTGACTATAAATGCTACGAATAGTAAAGAAGAAATATTAAACTTCTTTAAGGCTCTAGAGGAAGGAACAGAATAAAATCACCCTAAAAATGCTAATATGCCAACAGAGATACTTCAAAACAAAGAACTTACAACCAAAATAATAGCCCTCTCCCTTTATGTTCTTGTGTTATTTCTAATAGGCATAGTAGCTTCTAGAAGAGTCAAAAACATTAGTGACTACTATGTAGGAGGTAAAAAAATAGGCTATTGGGCTACAGCCTTCTCAGCTAGAGCTACTGGCGAGTCTGGTTGGCTACTCATAGGTCTCACCGGCATGGGAGCTTTAGCAGGCTTATCCGCATACTGGGTAGTGCTGGGTGAAGTACTGGGTGTAGCTGTATCTTGGCAGTTCATGGCTAAGCGATTTAAGCGGAAGTCAGATAAATATAACTCACTCACTGTTCCTGATTATTTAGAAAGTCATTTTAAAAGTAACACCAAATTTCTGAGAGGACTAGCCGCCTCTATCCTATCCATATTTGTGGTAATATATGTGAGTACACAGATAGATGTCACAGGTAAAGCCTTTCATTCTATGATGGAGATGGACTACTACCACGGTGCATTATTAGGCTTTTTCATCGTACTGGCCTATATTTTTCTTGGAGGTTTTGTAGCCGTAGTATGGTCAGACGTATTTCAGGGAGTGCTTATGTTCTTTGGGCTAGTTACTCTGCCTATTGTAGTTTATTATAACCTAGATGCAAATCTCAATATACTAGATACACTGCACAATTTAGACCCTAAGCTCACCAATATTTGGGGTGGAGAAGGATTTTGGCTCAATCTGGCTACTATCTTAGGATTTTCTATGATAGGTCTTGGGTTCTTAGGCTCGCCACAAGTCTACGTTCGTTTTATGTCGATCAAAAATGAGGATGAAATAGACAAAGGAAAATGGGTAGCCATATTTTACACCTTACTCACCGATGCCGCAGCTGTAACCATTGGTATATTAGCACGAGTTTATTTCACCGAAATCGGAGAAAATCCAGAGGCTATATTTGGAATAGGAGCTACAGACGTACTAGACATGATAACGACTAACTTCTTGCCACTAGGTATAGCAGCTATCTATGTAGCCATAGTACTATCTGCTATTATGTCTACTATAGATTCATTATTGGTAATGGCATCTAGTGCCGTTACTCGTGATTTTTATCAAAAGATATTCAACCCAACAGTTTCAGATGATAAGCTGACCAAAATATCAAGATATGTAACTCTTATTATGGCACTTTTATCGCTAGGGCTCGCATTTGGTATGGCTTATTATAATCCAGGCCGACAGGTATTTTGGGTGATGATATTTGGCTGGAGTGGTATCGCAGCAAGTTTTTGCCCCGTTATTATTCTTTCACTATTTTGGAAAGCATATAGTCAAGCTGGGGCTATTGCCAGTATCATTTCAGGATTTCTTGGGGTTATCTTATTCAAATTTGTGATAAACGATTTAGATGTCATTGGTATCTACTTTAAAAGACTAGATGTACTGGCTCCTTCGTTTATAGTTTCATTACTCTTCGGTTGGCTATTCACAAAGATTTACCCGATGAAAGATGAGAATATCGAAATAAAATAGAATTCTATAGAGCGGTAATAAACTATAAGCTTGAGATATTACATTTGAACTTTGAGAAATGCATTTTCTATAGCTCTAGTTTTGTTGTTTACTTTCATAGGTGTCAGCAATACGCTACACACGCTAGAAAACCACGAAAATCACTGCCACAAATCAGGTGAGCATATTTGCTTAGAAGATAATCACCATAGCTGTGCACTGTGTGATACTGTTTTACATCCTGGCACAGCCTTAGATTATCAACCCACTAAATGTGCCATACTAAGTGATGGAAACTACATACTTTCTGTGGTTAGTGCTCCCTTTTTACTTCTGGTGAAAAGCCCTCTAGGCAGAGCACCACCTTTGGTATAATAGGCTTACCCTCTTATATCCATTTTCGTTTTTCTTTAACCAGTAATATTAATTTTTCCATATGCGAAATACATTCGCTTTACTCGTGTTTTTTTGCACTAGTATACTTGCTTATTCGCAAGTAACCATAACTGGCGTAGTACTAGATAGTGCCACTCTAGAGCCACTTTCGTCCTCACTTATTAAAACAGCTAATACTAAAGTAATAGCTGACAATAAAGGCACGTTTACCGTAACAGAATTGACAGCTGGCAAGCAGACCTTGGAAATAAGTCACGTGGGTTGTAATGCTAAGGTCTTACAATTAGAGGTATTGAAAGATACCAATATTTATATTTATCTGCCACATCACTCACACTCGTTTGCAGAGGTGATAGCCTACGGGCACCAAAGCAATACGGAACCAGATGCTCGATTAATACAGACCGTGAGTAGCAAAAAACTAGAGCAACTTGCAGCAGTAAGTTTAAGCGATGCATTGCAAAACACCAATGGAATTAGCTTTCTGAAAACGGGCTCTACCATAGCTAAACCCGTAATAAATGGGATGCACAGCAATCGTATATCTGTGATAAATGACGATAGCAAGCAAGAAGGACAACAATGGGGAAGCGAGCACGCTCCGGAGATAGATCCACTAAGTGCTGGCAGTATAGAACTCATAAAAGGAGCATCTACCCTACGCTACGGAGGCGATGCCATGGGTGGCGTCATTCGTATACTGCCTGCCATATTTCTAGATACTTCCTATACTCAAGTATCGCTTATTGCAAAAGGTGAAACTAATCCTAACGGCGGACAATTGGGAGTGAAACTAGAAAATTACCATGCCCCTAAATCGTGGGGCAATAGACTAGTAATCAATGTAAAAAGAAACGGAGATGCAAATGCATCCAATTATGTACTTAGCAATACAGGCTTCGGCCAGCTAAGCGGTTCATATTACTCCCACTATACCAAAGGCAAGAGCAAGCTCTCACTCACAGCATCAGGTTTTGTACAACGATTAGGTATTTTAGCAAGTTCTCACATTGGAAATTTGACCGATTTAAATATTGCTCTGGCAAGCGATACTCCTCTTATCAATAGACCATTCACCTACCAGATACAACCACCCTCACAACTCATACAGCATTATGCGGGTAAAGTAAAATGGGAATACGAAAGCAAGAAGCTGGGTGAGGTAATTACAAGCTATACTTTTCAAAACAATCACCGACAGGAATTTGATAATCACAATGGAGGTAAAGACGCTGCCCTTGATCTAAATCTTAATACGCATCAGATCAACCTACTAATAGACAAACACATAGATCTATGGAGAATACAATATGGTGCTATGGGTGAGCAACAGCAAAACACATTCAAAGGACGATATTTTATACCCAATTACTTACGATACAAAGCGGGAGCTTTTGCCATAGCTACTTTAGAAAATGAGAAGTACCTAATAGAAGGAGGTGTGCGATACGATCTACAAAATACCAACACGTATCGCTATATCAAAAACGAACTACGCAATGAGAAATTCACCTTTGGTGGCCTATCAGCCAATTTAAGTGGATGGAGACGAATAAGTCATGATTTTAAAGTACATATATCTACCGCTACTCGATTTAGAAGCCCAGATATAAATGAGTTATTTAGCAATGGCCTGCACCACGGTTCGGCAGCTTTGGAGTTTGGTGACCTTAAGCTAAAACAAGAACGCTCCTATTCACTCAATGCGGCACTCAACTATAATCACAATAGACTGCGAATTCAAGTAGAGCCCTACTTCCATTATTTCCAAGATTACATTTACTTGAAGCCGAGCGGCGAAAAACAACTGAGCATTCGAGGAGCTTTTCCCGTATTTAACTATGTGCAAACTGACGCTATTTATACGGGGGCAGATATAGATGTTAGCTACCGTGTAGCTGCTAACTGGACCACTGAAATAGATGCAGCATTACTTTATGTAAAAGACATCAGAAATGATCGATTCATTTTTGGCATACCTGCACAGCAATTTAGAGGACGTTTAAAATACACTTTTGCTGAGTCACTTGGACTCAAAAATGGCTACTGGTGGTTAGGAGGAAACTATACTGATCAACAAAGTAGAATAGAACTCAATGAAGATTTTGCTCTAACTCCTGAGGCCTATTTCTTACTAGACACAGAGCTAGGTGCACAGTACAAAGAGACTCCTTTACACTTTATCTTTGGGATGAAGAATATACTAAACACATCATATAGAGACTATATGAACCGTTACAGATACTATGCTGATGATCTCGGCATATCCATTTATACCACTTTAAATTACACATTTTAACAATTAAACATTTTAACAATTAAATTTTATGAAACAATTCAAAACAAACATTTCAATTTTAGCTTTTTTCTTAGTTTCGACAGCAGCTTTCTCTGGATGTAATGATGACAATGACGTCACAGATCCACCAAAACCTAATGAAGAGGAACTTATTACCACTGTAGAACTCATCTATACCAACAAAGCAAATAGTAGTAAAATAAGTACCTTTAGATTTGCAGATACTGACGGAGAAGGTGGCAATGCTCCTTCCGAAACAGACACTATTCGACTAGCTGCTAATACTACTTATACAGTCGCTGTAAGGTTCTTAGACGAAAGCGGCACAGATGTAGAAGACATCACCACTGAAGTACTAGAAGAAGCTGATGAGCACCTGGTGTGCTATTCAGCTACTGTAGGCACAGCTGTAACTATCACAGACCAAGATGGCAATGGGTTAGATCTAGGATTAGCAGCAGATGTGACTACTACATCAGCAAGTAATGGTACATTCAATATTAGTCTAAAACACCAGCCGGGGATAAAAAACGGTAGTTGTGATGTAGGAGAAACGGATGTAGAAGTAGCTTTTGTACTGGAAGTGAAATAGAGAAAGAGTAGTCTTCTTATAATGTAAATTAGGCTACTCTACCTCTAATCTATATTCATCTATCTTCGGTAAATAGCAGCCTAACCAAGCACTCTCCAATAGCGATAGAGTGTATATGCCCTTTAGGAACCCATAGAACTAGCGTACATATATTACAAAGCTTATATTTTCGAGTCCAACGGAAATTCTGTAAGCAGATTATACCTAGTCTAAAATGAGCTTAGATGTATGAGCAAGTTTACTTTAAATTATTAAGTGAGCTTCATATTGTAAGAATTAAGGATACTTTTATCATTGGTTATTTTCAAATCTAGAAAAAACTCAACCTTATCTTCTCTACCTCATTTGCCCATACCTTATCGCCATCAATAATGTCTGCTACAGATTTGATTTTGGCTAAAAGTGCTTCTACTTTTATAGATGACTTCAGTGGTCTGCGGTATTCCAATGCTTTGGCAGCGGTGAGTTGCTCTATGGCTTGTATACGTTCTACGTTTTCTACTACTCGTAAGCATTTAGTCGCGGCATTAGCTCCCATACTCACGTGATCTTCTTGTCCGTTACTACTTTCTATAGTATCTACACTACTAGGTGTACAGAGTTGCTTGTTTTGACTTACGATACTGGCAGCGAGGTATTGTGCTATCATTAGTCCGCTCTCTAGTCCAGGGTTACTGGTAAGGAATTCTGGCAAGCCTCTCTTACCTTCTACCAATCTATAAATCCTACGTTCTGCTATACTGCCTATCTCAGCTATGGCTATGGCTAAATAATCTAATTGAAGTGCTAAAGGCTGTCCGTGAAAATTACCTGCACTGAGCACGAGGTCTTCGTCTGGAAACACATTTGGATTATCAGTTACCGAATTTATCTCTGTTTCAAAAACTGCTTTCACATGTGCTACAGCATCCTTACTAGCTCCATGAACTTGAGGTACACATCTTATACTGTATGGATCTTGCACGTGAACCTTATCTTGTGCCAGTATTTCACTTCCCTCCAAATGTTCTAAAATATTTTTTGCTGTATTTAGTTGCCCCTTGTGCGGTCTTATCTGATGACTAAAGGCAAAGAATGCCTCCTTCCGTCCGTCATATGCATCTATGCACATAGCAGCATTCAAGTCTGCACGAGCTAGTATATCTTCTGCTTTAAACAAGCACTGCAATCCATACGCCTGCATAAACTGAGTACCGTTAATGAGAGCAAGACCTTCTTTAGGCCCTAATTGTAAATTAGAAGGTCTGGGTTTTGATTTTGTATTTGCATTTGACCAAATCTCTCCTTCACCTATAAGCGGTAATGCCAAATGACTCAAAGGAGCTAAATCTCCACTGGCTCCTAAACTACCTAGTTCGTATATCACAGGAGTAGTATCGTTATTATAAAACTCTAAAAGTTTTTCTACCGTGGCGAGTTGCACACCACTATGCCCGTAGCTGAGGCTCTGTGCTTTAAGTAGCAGCATTAGTTTTACAATCTCTTTTGGTACATAAGCACCTGCTCCGCACGCATGTGAACGAAGTAAATTGATCTGAAGTTGAGACAAGTCTTTAGCTTCTATCTCTGTATTGCATAGCGAACCAAAACCTGTATTCACACCGTATATGGGCGGTCCATCTTGAGCTACTTTCTGGAGTAAGTAGCTATGGCATTTTTCTATTTTAGCTTCTGCAGTTGAAGAAAGGCTGACTTTCTCTCTACTTTCTACTATGCTTCTTAAATCTTCTAGGCTATGATGCTCGGATAGTTCCATTATTAGAGCGAAAGTACATTTTTTCCTAACTTCGTCATATTATACAACACCTTGCAAACTTTTAAAAAAAACCGATACGGCTTACCAGCTTCAGACTAAACCCTATTTAATATGAGGTTGTTAGAATAGAAGGATGAACCTATATAAAGTTTTAGAGTGCCAACAAAAAGACCAAAACAAAACTTATATCAATAAAAACAGCTTAAAAGCAAACTAGACCAAATAGGAAGATTAGGAATTATGGAATCTAGTTCATTGAAATCTCAAAACTTCTAGCATTTTAATACCATAACAAAAGGCAATACAGCCTTCTACCGATTTTTAAGCATTCCTACTCTGCAGAGCTAGCTTGGTAATAACAGATTTGGTGTTCTCGGGGAAATCGCCCTTCATCATCCAATCATAGTACCCTCTGTTTTCTTTGAATACATCAATAACTTTCTGGCCTTTGTATTTGCCAAAGTTAAAGTATGCTTCTCCACTTTCCCCTCGTTTTATTCGCCTAGCAAAATCATAAAACTCAGTATCTCCACTGAATGCATTTAAAAAGTCAATGTCTCCTTCTAGTTCATCATAGTGATCCACTTGTGCTTTGATTATTTCCCAAGTAGCAACGGTATCAGCTTTAGCACTGTGTGCATCTATGAGCTCTTTACCACAATATTTTTGATACGCTGCACCAAGGTTACGTGGCTCCATTTTATGGAAGATACGTTGGGCATCTATAAATTTTCTATTGGTATCAAAAGCTACTCCAGCTCTATAAAACTCCTCTGCAAGCATTGGGAAATCAAAACGATTACTATTGAACCCACCAAAATCACAGTCTCCCAAAAAAGTATTTAACTCCACAGCAAACTCTTGGAATGTTGGCTTACCTAGCACATCCTTATCCCATATCCCGTGAATTTTTGAAACTTCAGGTGGAATAGGAACTGTAGGATCTAACACTTGATGTAAATGCTCTTCGCTTCCATCAGGTTGTATTTTGATGCAATAAAGCTCTACTATCCTATCCGAAGCAACTTGTATACCTGTAGTTTCTAAATCAAAAACTACCAGCGATTTAGTTAATTTAATGTTCACCTAACAAAAGTAATTGAGCAAACTTAAGATTTCTATTGAAGATGTATTAGGTTGTCCACTAATTATGGTAGGGAATAAAACCAAACCGTCAGACCATTTATACATTACTTCTCTGATACCTCCCAAACAGTCTTACTTTTGACCTATCAAAAACAAATCTAACATATCAATTATAGGAGGAGGTGCAGCCTCACTTATGCTGGCAGCACAGCTAGATACGGATAAGTATCAAGTGACTATCTATGACAAAAAGAAGGCCGTAGGTCGTAAGTTTTTAGTAGCTGGGGAAGGAGGGTTAAACCTAACTTTTAACGCTCCCTTAGATGAACTGATAAATCACTATCACCCCAATGATTTTATAGCTCCAATCCTTCAGCAGTTTACCAATGAAGATTTGAGAAACTGGTTTAAGAGTCTTGAGGTACCAACATTTCTAGGATCTAGTAACAGAGTCTTCCCTGCCAAAGAGCTTAAACCAATAGACGTGCTTAATAAGATAATAAAGCATCTCATGGCTAAGGATGTACAATTTAAACTAGATACTCAATGGACAGGCTGGAATACCAAAGGACATTTATGTTTTAACGACTCTGAGGACATTGAGTCAGATTTTACAGTATTTGCTCTAGGTGGGGCTAGCTGGAAGGTGACTGGTTCTGACGGGTCTTGGTCTGATGAATTCATAGAACGAGGAATAAACGTACTTCCATTTAGAGCAGCTAACTGTGCTTTTGGTATAAAATGGAGTAAGAACTTCATCTCAACACACGAGGGAAAACCTCTTAAGAATATTGCCCTTTCGTTCAATAAACAATCCTCTAAAGGAGAAATGGTCATTTCTAAATTTGGACTAGAAGGCAATGCTCTCTATGCCCTAAGTCGTATAATACAAGATGAATTATTAACTCATAAAAACGTCAGTATTCATCTAGATCTAAAGCCGACGATGACCGTGAGTCAAATCAAAGCTAAATACAAGAAATCTAAACTCACTAAGGTGACAGACATCCTTAAAGAGGATTTGAACCTAGACCGCACAGCTATTGCACTGTTAAAACAATACTCTGACAAAGAAACGTTTATGGATATAAACCTACTTGCTAAGGTTATGAAATCTGTACTTATCACAATAGCAGCAGCTGATGATATGGATAAAGCTATTTCTACTTTGGGGGGTATTGCTTTGGACGAAGTAGATACTAATTTTCAGTTAAATAAAATGCCACACACGTATGCTATTGGCGAAATGCTAGACTGGTATGCTCCTACTGGCGGATACTTGCTCCAAGGCTGCTTTAGTATGGGATTTGCTTTAGCAAAACATTTGAATGGATTGGAGACAGAGTAATTGAGATTCTATAGACGTCACCTATTCCAGTTATTATAGATTTGAATTAACAAGCAATGTCTAAAACCATCACGATAAAAAAAGGAACTATACTAGAATCTCAAGGCACAGTAAACTCCAAAGTATATAAAGTAATAAGTGGTTTACTAAGGAGCTACGTGATAAACGACAAGTGAAAAGAGCACATTTTTCTGTTCGCGAATAATTAATTCAGATTTAGGCAGTGAATTTAGAAGTTTCTGCATCTTTCAATTTTAGCGTCAATCCCAGAGCTTATAGAGCTACACAGGTATATCCTTCCTGATTACGCTCCAGTAACAAATTCTAGATTTTTATCCTTTTACGCGGTGTAGCGAAAAACGATTACTCACTTTTATTTCAATTCAATAATCTGGCATTCTCTTATATTAATAACAAGTCTCTGCAGTTAGTCTTCTAGCATAAAGCACTAACTTTGAACGCATGAAATTAGGAGCATTTTCGATAAGCCTTAGTGTCAAGGACATCAAAGCATCAAAGATATTTTACGAGAAACTTGGATTTAAGCAATTTTCTGGAGACTACGAAAAGGGCCACATTATTATGAAAAACCAAAATACACTCATCGGTTTATTCCAAGGTATTTTTGAAGGAAATCTAATTACTTTCAATCCGGGATGGGATCAGAAAGCTCAAGATCTAGATAAATTTGACGATGTACGAGATATCCAAAAAGAGCTAAAAACCAACAAGGTGTCTATACCAATACAAGCTGACGAATCTACTACAGGACCTGCAAGTTTTGTAATCACAGACCCAGATGGCAATACGATCTTGATAGATCAGCATAGGTAGGCTAAGGACTTCATAAAACCCGCTAAGGATCTAGAAGAAGAATGACCAAAAGCTTTATCCCTTTAAAACAAAACCTTACCTTAATTCTTCTAAATATCTTAGCGGTTAAAAATAAAATCATCCTTACTTTTGACCACATAAAGAATGCATAAATTCATAACTACAACTCTACTCCTATTCGCAGCACTCACCACACTAGCACAGTCGACTCCTATAGCTATAGACGGCCTATTTGATGATTGGACGAATAACCTAAAAACAGTTACAGATCCTAGTGAATCTATCTCAGGCATAGACCTATTAGAAATGTCCGTGACCAATGACGACGAGTGGCTTTACATAAACATCACTACAGATAACGCATTTGATATATCGGATGACCTAATAGACCACAATATTCGTTTATATCTAGATACAGATAATGACGATAACACAGGCACCGCCATACAAACCAACTACGGATCAGAGCTAAGTGTCTTTTTCAGAGACCGAAGCGTTCAGTTCAATGGAAATAATAATCTAAAGTTTAGTGATTTCTCTATGAGGGCATTACCTACTGTCACCTCTAATAGATTTGAAATAGCCATCAAAAGAAATGCACGACCAGATGGTACTAAAGCCCTATTCACATCTGAGACTATCAAAATACTATGGCTCAACACCAATAATAATGATAGACTGCCAAACCAAGGAGAGGTATTTACCTACACATTTGATAGAGCAAGCGTAGCCGCTAAAACTCCTGTAGACATTAACAAAGAAGACAGCACTCACGTGCGTATAGTAGCGTACAATACTTTATTTGACGGACTCACAAACTCTGGTAGACTACCGCATTTTGAAAGTATAATAACAAGCCTAAATCCAGATATCATAGGATTCTCTGAGTGCAATAATGTAACAGCGGCACAGGTCAAAGTGTTACTAGACGACTGGCTCCCTACCGTTACTACTAATGGATGGTATGTAGAGAAACATATTAGCCACGGCCTTATCACAGCTTCCCGATGGGCATTCAAAGAGCGTTGGCAAAACTTAGAACGTCAGTTTCCTGTACTCATAGACTTGCCAGAATACTACACCAAGGATCTACTATTTACTAATGCACATCTCAAGTGCTGCACAGGAGAGTCTCAACGACAAAATCAAGCAGACCAATACATTAATTTCATCCAAGATGCCAAAACTACTGGCGGAGTGATAGACTTAACAGAAGGTACACCCTTTGTGTATGGTGGGGATCTAAACCTAGTGGGCTACGCACAACAGCTCACTACACTCATTACTGGAGATATTCAAAACACAGCAACCTATGGCAACGGAGATTATCCAGATTGGGATGATACAGAAGTCACTGACCTAGTGAGCCTACAGACAGATAACAGATTTGCTTTCACTTGGAATAGCGAGACCAGCAGATATCCAGCAGGAAAACTAGACTTTATGCTGTATTCAGACGCAGTGACCACAGCAGAGAAGTCATTTGTGCTTCGTACAGAGATAATGC
>Ga0206130_10004678_pt1 | contig 16715 bp, 6 predicted proteins | sample Helgoland_Spring_9_FD_148637 | JGI IMG/M metagenome (GOLD analysis project Ga0206130, IMG submission 148637) | Pelagic subsurface seawater microbial communities from Kabeltonne, Helgoland, North Sea - Helgoland_Spring_Bloom_20160512_1 | ecosystem: Environmental > Aquatic > Marine > Epipelagic ... | reverse complement strand
CTCATATCCACTTGATGGTGCAATAATGCACAAAAAAGCGTTATTTTTCATTATTCGAGAAATTTCTTTTATTGTGAGCCAAAAGAACTCGATATGTTCAAAAGCTTGTCCACTTATAACAACATCAAACTGAGCATCTTCGATCTCACGCCAATCATACATATTTTCTGGAACTACATCTACATTTCTCCCATTCTCCATATCTAAGCCCGTATAATTCCAATTTTTATTTTGAAACAAATCGCGATAGGTTCCGTTTACATCACAACTACCAACATCTAAAATATTAATTTTTTTTGTTTTTAAAGAATCTAAGTATTTCTTTACGAAATACTGCATGTTTTGATAAGAGCTTGGATGCATTGCTAGATTATCTTTTTAAGGAACCCGTTTGTATTCCAAGTATAATTATGACCGAAGAAGTCACAGTAATTTGTATCTATAATAAAATCTCTATTATGTTGAATGAATTGTTCAATAGCTTTGTTTGGTCCATCATCATATTGTTTATAGTTTTCGCCTAAATTTCTCACTATACCATCTTCAATAATAATATATTCACCTTTTTCTAGAAACGACTTGAAGAAATTGAGAACATGATATGTTGCATCATAAAAATGAGATGAATCTTCTATTATTAACAAAGGCCTAGATAAATTCTTAAAGAATTTATCTGGTAATAGAGAATCAAGATTAAAAAGACTTCCTTGAATAAAAGTTATTCGATGATCTTGAATGTCTATATTACTTGTGTCTATATCGATAGAGTAAATATGAGAATTTAAGTTGAATGAACTTAGTATGTCAGCAAACCAAAGTGCAGATCCACCATATGCACTACCTATTTCGATAATTGTTCTGGGTTTCAAGGACCACAACAACTTAGTATATAATGAAAGATCAAATGGGTTTTTTTGGCAAACAATATCTTTATATGAGTAGGTTAGAGTTCCTTTTTGTATACTATTCAAAACATCCGTACTCAAACCTGAGTTAAAATCTCGCTTCATTATGTTATATGGGCATTAGATGTATTTGTAAATTGAGTAACTCTAAGGCTATGGTAAAGATAATGATCTTTAATTGAATTATCTGAAGAATCAAAGGTGATTTCACCTAAACACAATTTAGGTTCGTTACTCTTTTGAATTATACCTAACCCACAACTATGAAAAAATGAGTATGAAGGATAGTTGTCATGAATCTCTTCCCAAAATTGGTAAACGCCAAAATCCTGCCTCCTAATTGTTATATCATGTAGCAAAACAAATCCATTTTCTTTCACTTTAGGAAACCAATTATAAAAATCATGAGAGATATTTTCTTTTTTATGACAACCATCAAGGTGAAGTATATCTATGGATTTATCTTCAATTAAATTCAGAGCTTCATCAAAATCACTCTTTATGAATCGTGAAAATTTAAAATAATTTTCATTATTGTAATTTTGTACCTTATAGAAGACATCCTCATCATAAAATCCTGATTGTTCATCTCCTTGCCAATTATCAATACCGATGCATTGGGTATTGAGGTTAAATTCTTTCACTGCTTGACAAAACGCAAAATATGAATCTCCAAGATGCACTCCTAATTCAACAATCAAGGACGGTCTTTCGTAGTAAACAAGGTCACAAGCAAATGGAATGTGTCCATGCCAATTATTGATATGCGATGAGTATTTTGGACAAAAAAAAGATGAAGGAGAAAGATGGATCTTATGCATTGTGGTTAACTTTCGAATAATTGGCATTCAGTATGTATGATTCCGAAATCTCCTTCCTCATGCGAGACATGCCATCTTTCAAAATCATAAATCATTTGGTTAAATTGATGATCATCTAAAGTACCCGAAGCAAGACCGATTTCTAATGAGAATTCCCCTCCAACTAAATACGGTATCTTAAGTTTTAACTGAAAGTTTTTCATTCTTACATTAATTTCAAAAATTTCGGATAGAATCAACATCCCTTTAGAGTTTCTTACATTCAGACCGATGATATTATCACATTCGTTAATCATATCATTTAATTGAACTTTATATATTAAGAATTTACCGGTTTTGGATTCTTTGCAGTCGTTGTCGATTCTTATGATTTCCTGATTATTATTTCCAAAGGATTCTACCTTTTTGTGACCGATGTATATTTTAACACTTCTTGAAAGATTTCTTTCTATAATTGGAGGAGTCTTTATATTATTCTTTATGACTGATAAATTATTTTTTCCATCTCTATTATTTTTTGAGGAGTAATTTTGCCTAAATTCATTTAGATAACAGTTTAAAACATTTTTAACCTCACCAATTTCAATTATTTCTCCTTTATCAATCAAAGCTACCCTATCACATATTGAACTCAGAATTTGTAGATCATGACTTACTATCAAAAGAGTACCTCTTTTTTTATAATCATTAAAGAAGCGAATGCATTTTTGATTAAAATAAATATCACCTACTGACAGTGCCTCATCAACTAATAAAATGTCGGCATCGATATTTACAATCACTGCAAATGCTAGTCTCATAAGCATACCACTTGAATATTCTTTTACCGGCCTATCTATAAAGTCTCCAATTTCAGCAAAATTTAAAATATCATCATACTTTTCTAAAATTTCCTTACGCGACAAACCATACAGTAAGGAATTAAGGTAGATATTTTCTTTTCCAGAAAACTCAGGATTAAATCCACTTCCAAGTTCCAAAATACTAGCAATTTTTCCTTTTACTATGAAATTCCCACTCGATGGTTTAAGAATGCCTGAAAGGATTTGGAGAAGTGTACTTTTACCAGAACCGTTTTTACCAATCAAACCAAAGCATTCCCCTTTTGGAATGTTGAGTGAAATACCATTTAATGCTAAAAAACCTTCATTTTCTATTTTGCTGAAAAGCAAATTCTTTAATTCCTTTTTCGAATTAAAATATCTCTTTCTTAAAGAGTTAATTTCTATCGCTAATGACTGTGGATCATTCATTAGAATTGTTTATCTCAAATGTAACTGAGTTCTTGGACAAGTTTTTATTGTAGTAAGGATCTTCCTTGACATATTTAGGCCAAATCTTTCGAAGCAATTGATATTCTTTGTTATATCTTTCTTTCACTTCATCTGAGGCATTTGATGCTAAATCATCTCCCCTCGTTTTGGATTCGTGATGGACGACCTCAACATGCGGTAAAAAAACATTGTAAAGACCTTCTTCCAAAAGTTTTAGGCACAAATCAACATCGTTGTAATTATGGGAAAAATCTTCATTAAAACCTCCAACTCTTATGAAGTCCTCATACTTGCACATTAAACAAGCTGCTGTAACGCACGAAAAATTATTTACAACTTTTGATCTGTAGAAATAATCATTGGTGTTTTTATCAGACATTCTGTAAGCATGCGCTGCACCACCACCTAGCCCCATAATGACTCCTGCATGTTGAATATTTGTTTTGTCTGAATAAAGTAACTTTGCCCCAACTGCTCCTATTCTTTTCTTTTGTGCATACTTTATTAACGAATAGAGCCAATCTTTTGAAATAATTTCGGTATCGTTATTCAAGAAAAGCAAGTATTTCCCGCTAAGTTTTGATATAACTTTATTATGAATAATTGAGTAGTTAAATTCACACTCAACTTTAAAAACTTTTAGGAAATTACCAAAGAAAATCCTCCATTTTTCAATTACTTTAAATGTTTTTGGGTCAGTGCTTGAATTATCAATCAAAATGATTTCAAATTCTAAATTAAGAATCGTCCTACTGATTGAATTTAAGCAATTATCAAGTAAAAGAGGTTTATCTCTAAAAGGTATTAATATACAGATTTTACCAGGAATCATTATTTTGTAATCAACAATGAAACCGTTGTTGTCAGTAAATGGAGCTGTTTTTACAACTCCAAATTCTTCCTTTCTTTGAAGTGATTCAGTTATTGCTTTTTTGGCATTTTCATGTGCGTATGGTTTCGTTGAGCAACCTTCCATTGCCTTAGATGCGGGATGTTTTCTCCAATAATACAGTATGTCCTGGATGTGTCCTATTTTATTTGTTTTTTCAGAAGCTCTTAAAGCTAAGTCCCAATCTTGTGCTCCTTCAAATCCAATTCTAAATCCCCCTAACTCTTGTAAGAAAGCAATTCTGAAAACAAGCATGTGGCATACATACATTATTGAAGTAAGGTAATCCGGGCTCCAGTCTGGTTTGAAGAATGGAAGCGATAGGTTGCCATTGTCATCGATTTTGGCTTCATCTGTATATATAAAGTCAGTGTTAGTATTCTCTGAAATATATTCTATGACTTTTTCCACAGCATGAGGGGGAATGAAGTCATCTTGATCAATCAAGGCAACATACTTTCCTTTAGTCATTTTAATGGCTTGATTTGATGCTTTTGAAATATGTTCTCTAACTTTTCCTACCTTAAATTTGATCCTAAAGTCTAAAAAAGCATAAGCTTCCAATATCTTGAGAATATTAAGGTTTGGAACACCATCTGTATAGATACATAGTTCCCAATCATCGCTTGACTGCTCGAGTATCGATTCTATACAAATAAATAAATACTCTACATCAGGTTTATATAATGGCATTATAAAGCTACAGGTTGGTGGACTTGACAAACTACCTGAAACGCAAATTCTTTTTTTCTGTACAGGTTTAGGATAATGAATATTAAGCCATTTTTGAAAGTCTTTGTTGTCTGAGTATGGAAAACCTTTGTAGCACTTATTTTTAGAGTTTAAGATACTAGTTTTATCAGTTCTTATAGTGCTATTTTTAAAAATTTGCCTAAACGGCATAAGAAACCAAGACTCATTTAAATCTAAGTATGTTTTGAATTCTGTGATTATAATCCTTTAAGACAAGTTCATATGGAAGGACTAAATAAATTCTGAACGCCCAAATGGTTCTTCTCATCATGAAATTCATAAAATCATCTTCCAAAACTTACTGTGAATTACAACTTTTTACCGGTTTTTTTTACTAGAAAAGTGTCAAACTGAAGAATTTTCCAAATCTCATACCTTTCAATTATGAAAAAAAGTTTAATTGCTATATTAACATTTTCTATAGGCTCGCTACTACTAACTTGTGCTCTCTGTGAGTCTCTTGTTTGGATTTTTAATCTAAGAAACTTGATTCCCCCCCCACCAGAGACCACAGAACAAGATCCTTACACAGAGAATCCATATATTATCACATGTAAAGACTTTCTCTTTTTTCATATACCCTTTTCAAATTACATACAGAAAAGGGCGGATTATGAAGTTGATTATAAAATCAACTCACATGGATTTCGTGGCCCAGAAATTTCTTGTTCAAGCAAAAATCAGAAGAAAAGAATTTTGCTTATTGGAGATTCAATGGTGGAGGGACACGGGTTAGATTTTAATTCAACACTTCCATTTCTTATGAACGAGAATCTGAGTTCTTTTGGCTATGAAGTGATCAATGTAGGGGTACAAGGTGGAAGTCCCGTGTATTATGCAACTAATTTAGACCGCTATCTACAATTCAATCCGGACATAGTAGTCATGATCTTATATGAAAATGATTTGTGGGAGGATAGGCAAAGAGAACAGAACTATAATTCTTTGGAGCACTTTGATGACATTAAAAAATTACTCTCTACTTCAAAAAAGGGCTTCTTAGATAATCTTTTTATTTCTTCAAAAATTAAGTTAATTTTTAATCAAATTGAAAAATCTGCTGCCGAACAAGAGATAGATGTAAATATTATTAAAGTTAATAAAAATATAAATTTACTTCCTACGAGTAGTCCCTTTGATACAAAAAGGGACTCAGTGAAGGAAAACTGGGAAATGTCTAGCAAGTATTTAGACATTTGTTTTAACGAGTTTACAAGTAAAAAAGTAGAATTCTTCCTCGTTTACCTTAATCTTATACCATATCTAGATCTTAAGTTATTTCCTACCATAAATCCTGATTTTAAAAAAGTTTCTGCCAGTATTGATACTTTCTCTAGTAATTGGGCAAAGGGTAAAAATATAAAATTCCTTTCGCTTTCTCCTTACACCAAGGAATTGTTTCTCAATAAAAATGTTTTTGATGTTATTATTCAAGATGATGGTCACCCTACTAAGGAAACTATGTCACACATTGAGAAGATCATTAGAGAATGGACTCTTTCTAACTTAGATAAGAGCAATTAATCACATATTATGCATTGAGTCTGAAAAGCATCCGATATTTTAATTGAAATTAAATCATTCTTTTTTGAGTGCTCAAAATCTGGATAATATAAACTAAATGCGATGTTCTCTATGCTACACCTTTGGTGTTAATAATTTAATAGATTTCGAAAGTGTTTTTAGTCTCTATCTATTTTTTTAAGTAAAAAAATATGTTGTAACCTTTTACAAAAAAAATTGCACATCCAAGATTATGGATGTGCAATTAATAATGCTGATCAGTCTTTGTTGCTAAATACTATAACATAATCCAGAAAAAAATTTGCTACAATTAGTTTATATACAAGAAATTATATTTTACGGAGCTGAATATTTGACTGTGTTTGTATAGATACCAAAACCAATCGAACTATCAATTTCCATTTCCATGAGCAGACCTGCTTCTTTCTCCTGTAATCCTACTCCTGCAAAACCGGTTGTATAAGGTGAGTAGTTTCCATTGTTCAAAGTAGTACTCGGTTCGGGATCATTAGCAGAGTATTTTGTTGCCCAATCATCGCTCGAACCAATGACTGTTTGACCTTTTTCAACTGTCATAAAGGGATCTGTAAGATAGATATCCTTACTCGTGGTGAGTTTCATATATGGTCCTAAGCCCCTCATGATGAAGTCTTTCCTACCTCCCGCTGGTCCTTTCAATACAAAACCTCCAACTAGATCTTCATAATCTCCGGTCCCAGCAAACCCCCTGGTGGAAATATTGATTATTCTATTACCGCTACCATTATCAGTGAGATCAGGATCATCAATTGCAACTTGACCTATTCCTGTTGTTCCACCGACACCTTTGAGAATAACAGTGTAAATGCCATATCCAGCAAATCCTGTTAGACCTTGCTCGGTTGCTTGAGCATCATTGTAAATTGGTAAATCAAGTAAAACACCCGCTTCTTTATCATTGAGTCCTACACCACCAGCAAACTGGTTCGTGTAGACCTCGTAACTACCATTATTTAATGTAGTGGAGGGATTAGGATCTGTACTTGAAAATTGCTCCTTCCAATTATCGTTTTTGGCAATGAGTTGTTGCTTGTTGTCATAAACCTCGATTATGGGGTCAGCAAGTAGCAATGAGCTATCGATTGAGCTACTCATGTAGGGCCCCAATCCACGAATGATTAATCGAATGGTGCTTCCAGGGGTTCCACGAACTACAAATCCTCCGACCAAGGCATCGTCATCTTCGCTACCTACTACTTTTCCACGAGTAGAAATATTAATGATCCGAGTGCCTGTTGATGTCTCAGCCAAATCAGGATCATCAATTGCTACCTGTCCAATTGCTCCTGTGGTGGCATCAGGCGGGGTTAAATTCGATGAATTAAAATCGCTTCCGGGTTCATCAATATTTGGAGGGTCACCAGGATCGTCATCGGGTTTACTGGAAAAAATATCAACCCAATAATCAGTGAGCGTGTCTGGAGTTCCTCCAACACTCCCAGGTACATCTTGGATTGCATTATAAAAAATTCCCTCATAACTAACGAGCGAACCTTTATTATATTGGGTTCCAATTACCCAATCAGTAGGTGCCTGTGCACTAAGCGATATATTAAGTACAAGCAAAGATGTGAGGATAAAAGAAAACAGTTTCATGGCTTTATTATAATGTGTATCTTTAATAGTTATTTAGCAAGTTGTTATAGGACTAATCCAAATAGGAACCTCCGTCTACTTCGTAATCATAAAAGCCATTTATTGGATGGAAATAAAGCCACCGGCCCAACCTGAGTGAGTAGAAGTGTGATTTCGTATCGTCTCCTTCAACGAAGTAATCAGATCCAGTCCACAACCATCCTTGGCTAGAAACATCATTAGTACGAGAATGGTAAAACCAATAATTTCCAGACTCTTCAGAATCTCTTGTTATCCAAAGCCAACCCAGTTTTTCTTCGGTATGATAAAACCAGGTGTTTGAATCTACGGAAGCATCATAAAAAGTACCCAACCAATCAGAGTCATACCAATTATCGGCTCCGGTAATTTCTGTTGTATTATTATCAATGTCGAAAACTGGTTCCAATGCATCGGCGGAAGGTCCATTGGGGCTGAAATGGTCGGTGGTCATTGTCAAAATACCACTTTCCTTATCCCAGGTACTGGTTTTTGATGTTTCCCACTTCTTCTTGGTTGCTGAGTAATAAGTGCCTTTTAGAGTATCGGCGTTGAGTCCTTGACTGCGGATGACCTCAATATCAATCGGCATCCTTATGATCACGTCTTTCTTGAAATTGCCCTCAATCAGCTTTCCGCGATTATCAAAAAGCTCCAAGGAATAGACATAGCTAGCAGGCTTTAATGCACCACTTTTGTCAAGACCTGAGGCAGTAGGCGTAACAACCAATCGAACGGAATCCACATCGGATGATACATTCACTGCACCTGCAGGTATGGTGATCTCAGTTCCATCTGGAAGGGTGGTAATAAAATCCTTGCTTGGGTCAAATGTGATACTCTTTCCATCTGGCACATCAAAAGCTGGTCTATTGAGAACCAATTGAAGGCCTTCAACATATTCATTGACGCGCAAATTCGAGTTTAACTCCTCCTCGATGAGGTAAACGATTTCTGCATCACTCTCATCATAAGTGATGTACTCTGCTCCAACTTTCCAAATGGATCCAGATGTTACAGTCATATTGAATTCTCCATTTTCATCGGTCAGTCCAGAGGTCTCAGCACCATCAAAGGTCCAAGCATATACAGATGCTCCAACCAGAGAATTACCCAGATCATCCTCAACAGATCCACTTATGTAATTATCTTCATCGGGTTTTTTTAAGCGGAAGACTACCCCACTTTTCGAGGAGGAATTCATTGTTATTTTCTTTATAGACGGCTCAAAGTATCCATCATCACGTAAGTCTGAGGAGAGCGTGACACCGACTTCATATTTTCCACCCTGTAGAACGGATATAGAAAACGCTCCATTCTCGTCCGTCTCAACTTCGTTTCCATATGCAGAAAATGCGGTTGAGTCCTCACGATATGCCCAAACATATAAAGTAGATTCGGCGACCGCAGAATTGTTGCTATCGTAAACAACCGCACCAGAAATAGTGGCACTTGCAGAGGATAAAGTGAAGTTTGCTGTCTCGGTTTCTCCTTGGGATAAATTAATCCGAACTGAGGAAACAGACTCCTTGGGATAATTTCTTCCCTGGTCATCTTCAATATAATATTCAAGAATCCACTTACCGGGTGCCAATAACATAGAGTAACTGCCATTTGACTCGATAACAGTGTATTGCCTGCCCTGACCATCGAGGCTCATAGCGTAGACTTCACCAATAAGTCCATCAATCGACTGATTGGTCTCTTTATCTATCAGCACACCTTCAACCCGAGAACTTACCTCAGCCAAAGTAAAGGTTATTTGTTCAAGAACGGCCCCGTTTTCATCGGTTAATACATTGTTTTCTGATAGAGTTAAAATTTGCTCCTCAGGGAAAAGGTATTCTTCGCTAAAAAGCCATAATCCTACGGCATATGTACCGGGAACTGCTGGCAAAGAGAATTCTCCACGAGGAGAAACTTCCACTTCTGCAACAACTTGATTAAATTCGTCACTGGAATTTTCATCCGTTACTTCCCTTGCATAAGCCCAGGCATAAAGGTCGGCAATTGGTGAACCTCCAGGACCATTAACTGCACCTTTTATTTTCGCTCCAGCTTTGCGAACAGTGAAGTTGAGCGTTTTATCTGAATCACCGATTTTAATTCTTTTGGGAGGTGCAGGTAAATATGGTGATGCTGACCCGTCCTTCGGCATAGGTGGATTAAATCCAATTTCCCAAGTTCCAGGTGAAACATTCAAAGTGTAAGTACCATTGGAATCAGATAAATCTTCTGCCCATCCACCTTCCATACTCCAGGCCCATACATCTGCGTTACCTAAAGGAGTACCATCTGCAGTAGCAATTACTCCAGAGAGAACAGTAGGTATATATTGGACGAGTTGGATATTTCCAAGATCTAATTCTGATTTACCAACCTTGATCACACGAGCTTCCGGACTTTTGTAACCAGTGAAAACTGCTGGATCGAGCCATAGAGAAATGGTGTATTCTCCAGGAGAAAGTGAGAGAGAAAAAGAACCATTAGCTTCGGGATTGGTCCAGTTCCCTACCCCATCAGGATTCCAAACATCTATCCAAATAGATGAATAATAATCAGATAGTTCATTTGGGGTTTCAATGACTCCACTTATTCCTCCTGACATGGTTGTAACGGTGAAATTAGCCTTCTTTTCAACCTTATTTCCGTTATCAGCAAAATTAACCTGTTTGGGTGCCTTATCGTAGTTCCAATTCACCTGACGGTCCCATGGTTTGTAAACCGTGACTTCCCATTTTCCAGACCCAACATTAAGTTCATATTCCCCATTTACATCAGTGATCGCAGAAGCCCACCCCCCGGTTCCATCCATTTTCCATGCCTGTACTTCGGCTCCAGAAATAGAAGCGTTCGAATCATTGCGCACCTTACCCACGATAGTTTTACTGGGTGGAGCCAAGTATATGAATGGTTTAGATACATTGTAGGAATCAGTGGATAGAACTTGAGATCCGCTGGTTGTTGATACAGCAGTAACCCGGTATTCATAAGTAGCACTTGGTATGATCGTATGATCCACAAATGATTTAAGGCTACCAGAGATGTTGTTGTCTAAAGTAGTGTAAGAATTAGAAGAAGCAGATTTACGCTCCACTTTGTAGGTCGTAGCACGTGCTTCAGCTTTGGTCCAATCCAGACGAATAGCATTCCCTAAGGTCAATTCCTGGTTGGGATCCCTAACTTCGAAATGGATTGGATCGAGGGAAAAGGTGCCAAGTTCCCCTGGCAAATCTATTCTCATTGAGTACTTACCAGCTTCCTTAAGAGAGAAGGAAAAGAAACCATCTTCATCGGTATCTCCATAGGCTTCATTGAAAGCGGGCTGTTCCAAATAAATTCCGTATTCATATACGGGTGGTTCTCCAGTCTCGTTTTCATCTTCAAATGCCCATAGCCAAGCATACGGAAGAGGTTTTAGACGAACACGATCATTTTCATCCTTCTTGGGGTATAAGATCCTCCCAGATACATTAGAACCAACAAGAATTAGGTTAAAATCTACCGACTCGCTTTCGCCTAATTCGATTAGATTATCCCAGTTTGGCTCAGTTGGCTGTAAACCAGTAAATTCAGAAGAATCGTAGGGCGGATGAGCTACAATTATCCAATTACCAGCAGGCAAACCTTCAAATTCATAGGACCCGTCGTTTCGACTGTTGACTTGGTAGTAAAACATCCAATCATCGGTGTAGCATTCAACAAATGCCTTAGGCACGCCAACTCCCTTGCCGGTCAGCACTTGTCCGGAGATCGTTGAATCTCCAGGCGGAGGGGGAGGGGGCGGTAATGCACCACCATCCATTTGTACATCTGGCAAACTGATGATTTGATCGTCAGAGATTTCGAGAATTGCTGCGGACGACCAGTCACCTTTATCCCAGATATAATTTCCATCAATATCAGTGGACAAAACAATAGTTTCATGATCAGGAGAACCGATAATGAGTTTGTAGCTTCCTGCCGAAATTGTAAGATTGAAGTTACCATCGTCGGAGTAATCAACCCTTGGGGAAGTTATGGGACCGTACTCATCATAAGCATCCAAAAAATCAAACCATGCATAAGGAATAGGTTCGTTGGTGTTTTTGTCAAATACCCGAAGATTAATTTTAGAAACGGAACCACCGCTTAGATTGAAATCGATTCCAGACAATTCTGAGCTTATCTCGAAGGTAAAAGCTAGTGAGAAATCATCAGTACCAATGCCATCAATCGTGTAGTATTGTTCGGCATAAAAACCGCTCCAATCAACCGCCTTAATTTTGTAGGAACCAGCCGGAATACGAACGGAATATAATCCTTGAGCAAAGGTGACTAACTGCTCTGAATCTTCCTCTGTAGCTACATCCCCCGCTAGATCAAATTCATCCCATATGGGCCAGAAAATATTATTTTCATCATTTGGATCAACAAACACAACTTCTGCCCATATGCCTACAGTCGTTTCCGCATCGCGTATCATTCCACTTACACGAACGGGCAAGCTTTTTTGAGCAACGAGGGGTTCAAATTCATTTAAGGCATCTCCTACGATATCCCAGTAAACAGGACTATTTGATAGACGAATTGAATTATCGTAAGAATAAAGTACAACCTCATGACGCCCCTGCGGACCTGAACCAGAGATACGGCCATCCGGCTCAACCCATAGCCATGCAGTAGACCAGCCAGTAAGTCTCTCTCCATTTTCATCAACAGGGAAGAGCTCAATGGAAACATCATAATGCTCATCACCTACTTGTCCGTTAACCTCTAGCGATGAAAGAATTTCACCATGAGCCCCAGGACGCCACTCTTCTACCAAATTAAAATCGTAGTTATCGGAACTCCCTTCTTCAATTGTGAATGAAGTGGATGAAACTTGAGGAGTAAAATATATGTCATTTTCCCAGTCATTACCCCATACTTCAGCATAAAACTCACCTTCGGGGAGGTAAGCGGTGTATTCACCGGAAGTGTAGTTATAATCGACCTGAAAGAAAGCAGGTTCCCGAGGACCATTTAATCCATCAGGTGCCTGGAAGAACCAAATTCCAAACTCGGGTATTGTTGCATTGGATTCATCCAAGATTCTGCCTGTGACCTGCCCCACAAGAGCAGGCTCAACATAAGGGTCTCCAAAGCCAATATCTGCGGGAAAGACATCGGCGAAAAATCTAACCTCAAGCAAGGAATCGCCATATCCATCGGCATTAAAATCAAATTTAGATTTTTTTACCCTTACAGAAGAATTTTCTTCCATCTCTTCATACACAAATCCTTCGTCCGATTCATGATCTCCGAGTTTATACTGAGCAGATTCATCTTCATCAGATGGATAAGAAATGGCGCTAGCCATTACAGGATCGATGGATACATACGGCTCGTAACCCTCGTGTAAAATGCGGGTAAATCCTCCACCGGTGATTAGAGCGTTAGGATCATCTGCACCACTTCCGTCTACAAAATAGAGGGTGCCGTTGGCTTCTAAAAGACCAGCTTTTACACGATGTGGCTCAGAAATTCCAAAATTCCACTCTAAAAGATTGCGCGGTAGAAATGCGGAAACATCCAAATTACCTGTTACTTCTGACGACACCGAAAAGGCTGCAACTTGATCGTAGGGAGAAATCATTTGAGCAGGCTCCAAGTTGATGACGGGAATATTAGCTTGGAAGATACTGTTATGGTAATAGCGATCTCCTCCCATCACCACAACTATACCGAAAGTCGATTCAAGGTCGCCATCTGTTGTGGATACAGAATCAGTCGTTTCAGCTAGTATAGTGAAGGAACCAGGGCGGTCCAACCAGTGCTCCGGCAAAGTGTGTTTATATCCACGGATCTTAGCACCACTTACCAATAGATATCTAGGTTCGCCACTCTCATATGTAAAAGAAAGCTTTAAGGGAGTACCTGCTGGAAGCACAGTGGAACCAAGCTCTAAATCGCTGAGAGACAAATTAGCGTCCTTATCCAATTGAGAATTGGTCAAAGATATACGGTAAGCCATTTCTTCATTACCTCCCCACATTGGAGCCATTTCTGAATAAGAATCGTATTCCGTATTATTTTCTTCCTCGACTTCACTAAGTTCCAATTTTTCGATCCTTACGAAAGCGGGATTTTCACCACCTGTAGAATTATCATTAAAATTGCTGCTGTTTAAATCACTTCCCCAAGCTGATCGATTTGGATTAAAGGAAATTCCGGCATCTTCAACTACGGGAGGGCCCCAGGGGTCAAACTCACGAAGAAATTCACCGGATTTACTAAAGTATACCATTAAACCGCCTTCAACTTCAGCAACGAACTCTTGTGCGTATTCATCATACCAAGTCCAATAGTGCTTTGCTAAATCTTCATCTTCCCAACGATAATTTTGCTCCATGTATTCATGAGCAACTTCAGGAAACTCTCTTTCGATAACCCCAAAGAAGCGGGAGACCAAGTGAACTTTTTCACCCGTATTGTTAAGATAGATTTCAAACAATTCCGAACTATTGCTCTCAACCACAGCACGATATACAAACCCGAGACCTTCAAGTACTGAAACCTCATCCCATAACTCAAGAATTTTGGAACTCGGTAATTCTGTCACTACAGAGCTCGCTACTTCAGATGGAACCCCATCATTTCTGTACCAATCATCGCTCCACGAGTTGGAGGAATGTACAAAATCTCCATCCTGATCAAAAAAGATTGTGATTTCGTTGTTAAGTTCTACCAAATAGATAAAACGGTCAGGATTAAAAGCATCGTTTTGTTTTTCGACATGTCTTACTTCCACCCATTCTTCGAGTGAATTTCCAAATTCACTCGCTTTGAATTCTCTGAGGAAGCCGTCAACTTTCTCCCTAAAATCCTCCATATTTTCTGGAGTATAATATCCGGTAACGGTCAAATTATGTTCACTTTCGAGGGTTTCTGGTGAGACCTGAGTTTGGTAAGTTTCAAAATCTGGACTGGCAATCCAAATGGGAGCTTCTCCCTCAGGAATCAATTCGGACACATGAATTAAGTTGAAGAACTCTGTTGTTTCGTGCTCACCTAGATCTATTGGATGAATTGTAGGAACGTCCAAATCAGAATCTTCAAAAGCAAAATATGCACCTCTGCCCATTTGTGGGTCTTCAAATCTAGCAAACGAAGTCCATTCCCAATCAATGTAGGTTAATTCCCAGAATAATTTAGGTGTTACCCAAAACACGGGGTATTCATCGTCCTCATCATCATCTTCGGTAATGGTAAAGGTGAAATCCCAAATATTACTCTCGTCGAAGCCTTCCCCGCTACCGTCAAAGCGTAGTGATGTTCGACTACCTGTACCGTTAGTTTCTAAAAATTGATAAACATCATAACCTATAATCCCATTACCTTCTTTAAATCTATCAATACTGATATTAAAACGATCTTCACTAATCTTTTCATGCTCATAACTAGATTCAAACTCAGAAATTATCCCGAGCAAATCCTCAGCATATAGAGTTACTTCACCATTGTTAAAAGTTAAGACCTCTCTAGCTCCTGAGAAAAATTCATGGTGAAGTTCTATCCGTATGACCAAACCATCGAGCACCATCTCAATGTTTCCGGTACCGTTATCATCATCTCTGTGCTTTAAAAACCCAACCGGAACCAAACCTAAATCGTCTTCGAAATAACCTCGATTGTGTGTGGTTGAAAATCCATCGAAATCATTCAATTCCAAAACCCAATCATCATCTTGATCCTGTATAACAGGGAAAAGCTTTACCACAGAATTGCTATGCGGATCGTCTGGCATTTGATGATCTTCTAAAGACTCTTCGGTCAGAGCAAATTTACCAACGTAATTTTGGATGAATGTTGCACCTGGTGCTTTGGCTTCCAATTCAGTCCATGACAAACCAGTCACATCCATGATCTGGTTGCCATTCAATTCGTAGATTGGATCGCCCTCTGGTTCCGCATCACTCAAGAACAAACGTCCATTCATTTCCGAATGTATGTCGCAGAGATAATAGAAATTTACAGCGTGTTCTTCAAAAACGGTCAGCAAGTCTTTTGAATATTCGAAATCGAAATAATCGCCATCGAGATTGAGCACATAATCATCGAAGAAATCCAACTCTACCGGAGGCATAAGCAGTTCCTTACTTATAACATCCAAATCTTCAGTAACACCGGTAATATTGTGCTCTTCCAGCACAGGAAGGTCAGGCTCGGTAATTTTTGTGAATTTTATGATATCACTATCCTTGATACTGGCACCAATGGTAAACGGATGGTTCACATTAAGATTTTCTGCGATGAAGCGATACTTGGTATCGAGCTGAAATTCAAATTCCTGCATATTCAACTCATCCCCATAACTATTACTAAATGAATAATGGGGGTAGGTCATGGAACCGCCCGAAACTTTAATTTCCACAATGTCCACGACAACAGTTTCCTTCGCAATGTATCCAGTAACAGAAATGCCATTTGATTGAAAATACTGATTTAAAGCTTGTTTATTATCATCGTATGAAGCTGCAAGCCGCTGTGAAATAGCACCTTCAACCAAAACCCAGCCTAAATCGTTATTTCCCTCTTGTACCATTTCTGCTGGCGTTAAGTAAAATTTTGTAACTTCTTGATTAATAGCACCATCCCATAAAGTCTCTTCAACAACAGCATAGTAACCTGTAACCTGACCAAGAACACCGAGCCCAGCTAAATTGGTAGAACTTAGATAATATACCGGGATACCGATTTCATAATCCAAAATTTCCATATCCAATGCCGTGATAGAAGAAGCGTAGGTGGAGAGAATGGGCCAATCGTCCCCTTGATAAGCACGCTGAAACCCTTCTGGATCTATTGCTTCCGTGATATTAACAAATTCAACATAGAGGGAATATTGACTGCCTGCTTTAAGTAAATCGCGGGA
>Ga0206130_10004675_pt1 | contig 16719 bp, 17 predicted proteins | sample Helgoland_Spring_9_FD_148637 | JGI IMG/M metagenome (GOLD analysis project Ga0206130, IMG submission 148637) | Pelagic subsurface seawater microbial communities from Kabeltonne, Helgoland, North Sea - Helgoland_Spring_Bloom_20160512_1 | ecosystem: Environmental > Aquatic > Marine > Epipelagic ... | reverse complement strand
CCTGATAAAAACAATGCGAAAACACGGATCACCCAAGATCATCACAACAGACAAGCTGGGGTCCTATGGCGCGGCACTTCGTGAGATTGGAGTTGTAGATCGTCAATTATGTGGCGGCCGATCCAACGACAGATGTGAAAATTCACATCTGCCATTTCGACGACGAGAACGGGCGATGCAGCGTTTCAAGGCGGTTGTGGCACTTCAGAAATTTGTCAGTTATCACAGTCAAATCTATAACCACTTCAACCATGAAAGACATCTAGAAAGCAGACAGACCTATAAGCTTAAACGCAGTGCCGCTCTCATTGAGTGGTTCAATTTCTGTGCCGCATGATGATTGACTTGAGGTGCCTTTTACGGGTGTTCAAGTTTGTCTGACAGCACCGTCTAGTAAGTGTCTGCTCTGTGTGGCAGCCAACATGAGTTGGTGGATTACACAGGGTATTGGCGTGAAACTGCACGGTTTTTGCTAAAAGAAGTGCGTTTGATTTGCTCGTGGAACTTTATGCATGCAGGCATAGTTTAGATGGAATTAGGCACGTTTGGAACTTCGAATTCCTGTCTGTCCGCCATTATGGCAAATATAGGTGTTTAAAAACATTAGCTTAGCTCCTATTTGTTAGATTACTTCCCCCAATATTTCCCCCAAGCGATATCGGCTTTTGTAATACTTTGCTGGCCATCCTGAGCTCAGATTGGGACATATTACGAGCTTATGCTCACCCAAGAATGCTGTTTTCTCGACCGAGCCGCTCTCTTACGACAGCTCTCACGACAATAGAGCGCATCTGTACGTCGCCATATCGGCATCGGGTCTAAGCACCAGCGACAATTCCAATCACCCCGCGAGAGACGCTCTCCAATCACTGCGACGCGTTTTTTACGATTGCCCACTTTTCCCGTTCCAAAGTAGCGATAGTAAGTGAGTACAGATCCACCAAGTGCGGGTTCGATCCATATAGAATGTGGGTCAGGTCCTGGCATGAGGTTCCTTTTAACACGGGGATATAGCGGGATCATAGCTGGGTTACATTCCGTCACCGTCTAACTTTTAACAATTATACAATGCCCCGTCGTCCCTTCATAAACCTTCGCTGGTTGCTTTTCACGGACTTAGATCACTTGATCAAAACCTTTCATACAATTCCAAAACGAGACCCACCATGACAGGCGACATACGACACACCTATAGGTGTGTGTCGTGTCGTGTCGCCTTGTTCTGTGAGTTGGGCAGGCGACAAAAATAGAATGTCGCCTCTATGTCGCCTTGTCGCCTAGGCTGTATATATTGCTTTTTACTTGCAAAATATTCATCTGAACCAGTTGTTTACGAGCGCGCTGAAACGCAGTCGACTTACTTTTTGGGTTGTCGCCTGTGTGTCGCTTGTTAAACTCTCGCCGCCAATCGTCCAACTTAACTTGTTCCGAGCCTATTTTACTCATTGTCGCCTTGAATGCCTTCATCGCAAGAGCCTCATTATCCGTGAGGCGGCTCTTTTTCTTGCCCGAAGTGGGGGCTACTTCCTGAAGAATAAGAGATTGCCCAACACTCGTCTTTACAAACTGCATTTGCTCGAACGGTGGGCCATCCTTCTGCTTGTCGCACTTCATTGTGATATCGTGATCACCCAATGGCTTTACAATAATCTCAGTATCGAGCGCACCCTTGAATGCTGTTGACCCTCTTGCACGATCCTGGTTGGCATGGCCCGTATGGTGAACAAGCATTATTGAACACTCAAAGTCCGATCGACCGTTGCAACAAGTGCTCCCATGTCTTTGGCACTGTTTTCATCTAAGCCAGACATGTGACGGGCAACAGTATCGATAATAATCAGCTCTGGTTTCCCATGTTGTCCTACCAATGCTTCTATCTCTTTGTAGAAGGCATTGAGATAACTCTCGTCAAAGAGTTGCGCTGCGCGTTGTGTGATAGCAAGCTTTGCCATACTTTTTTCAAAGCCATGGTGCATGCACCAAGCATCTACGCGGTCAGGGATACCTCGAAAGCCTTCACCGGCGCATAAGATGACCAAGCCAGTACTCACGTCATGGCCATGGTAGGGGGTGCCTGTGGCTATGCTCATAGCCATATCAATGGCAACAAAACTTTTTCCTGCACCAGAAGGGCCAACAAGACCAATGATGCTGTTACACTCAGGTGTTGCGCTGATAAGAGGATCGATAGGGTTAAGTTTAAGGTCACCAACCAGAGTGAGCAATGGACCCTTCTGCAGTGGCACTTCTGTCGTAAGAGGGGCAGCCTTAGGAGCAAAGTCTTTTTTGCGCGCTCCATCGATCATGCTCTGAACCTCTTTAGAGGTCTCTTCGGAAGTATAGCTTGGCCTTACTAGACCGGCACAAAGTGTTTGGATTTCGCTGTCATCAAGCCCTTTGGCCACATAGGACCCAACCAGCTTGCAAGTATTGTTGTGCCATTCTTCGTCGGATAGTATTTTTGTACGAGTATTGGAGAGGTCTAGTGGTCCCGAGATATAAGCTTCATTGATACTGGTTTTTGTATCTAATTCTAAGTGCTTCATAAGCGTCTCAACGGGTATTGGCATCAGACCGTCCCAATCCTTAATTCTGTCCGTTCTATTTCATAACCCTTCGCCTTCTTGCCTGGGCTCGGGTAAGATACGGTTCCAGCGATACGCATTATACGACTGGGATTTTTGACGCAGCTGTCAGAGCCATATGCTTTAGCAAACCCCGCCTGAATGACGCTCCACTTCGCTAAATTCTGTAGAGGTTGGTCAAATTGCCAATAGTAATGGCAACGAAGGTGAGGCCGCGTACCTGTAACGACGCTGAAATCATGTGGAAGAGCGGAGCTTTTCAAACGTTCTGCAGAACCGGGTTCATCGCAATCTGCAAAGGCAAAGTGAGCGCGTAATATATCTTCATCCTTTGCCCCTTCACCTGCCTTTAAAGGTTTTTCTGCAACTGGGTTGATGCAGACATAAGCATTCAATTTATTTATGTTCAATTGAACGATATGATCAGTTGCATCCATCAACTGATCATCTGAAAATTGTGCAGTAGAAGCTGATTTGCCGTTGGCTAAGAAACGCAAATCAAGCTGCCCTTTGGGATAAAACTCCTTCCACGGCTCTGTCAAAAGAGATAGAAACTGGTGGATCGCATCTTTGTCTGGGGACATAGAACTGCCCCCTCTAAGTGCTTGTGCGATCATTGACCCAAGTCTCGATGTCAGAGACTTTCCAGCCAACAGCGCGCTTGCCGAGCTTCATGGGAGCTGGGAACAGCCCCTGACTGATGAGGTGGTAGATGGTTGATCTGCTCAGGCCAACTGTGGCTTCAACATCTTTGCGGCGCAGTATTTGGGGTGTCATGTCAGTATCCTTCTAGGTTTCTTTAACTAACATGCAGGAATACTTGGTGCGCCGTCGTCCTTTGTAGGCCAAAAAAGTACAATTAGGTTTATTTAAGGATATTGAGCTATTTGGATTTGCGTTAAATATATGAATTATATCGTAATTTAATATTTTAGTATTTTAATGAGACTGCCGCGCCTATCACCCATTCACGCATCCCGACCACCTCTCTGGTCCGCTAAAGGCGCAACCGGGGCTGGGTGTGGGGTTATGTTGGCTGTGAGGGGCTGCTGGAACGCCATCTCTGTTCACGCGCCAATTTCAAGCTAAACCGTGCCGCTGCTCTCGCCGAGTGGCTTCAATTATTGACGCGCATAGATTTAGACTGCGCTAGCAATCTGATGTTTGTTCTTATTTGTTTGACGGCTCCGCAGCTGCTTAATCAAAACCCAAACTTCTTCGCTAACTGGCGTTATAAACCTACGTTACACAACCTGTATAAGCCTCTGTGTTAGCTTCGGATGGGACCTTCCAGAAAGCTGCGAAACGATTTGGGTTAGCCCCTTATCAACACATGAATTCAAGGTAGCCTTTACTTTTAGAGAATATACGCTCCTGTTAAAACAGGTTAGACAAAATTTCATCCGTATGCTCTCCGAATATTGGTGGCGTGTGACGATAGCTCACAGGTGTTTTGGAAAATTTCAACGGGTTTCCGATCATCTTGATACTGTCGGATTGGCCTGCACCATTGGGGATCTCTACAAGCATTTCGCGAGCCTCGACTTGGTCAGAGGCGAATACGCGATCAAGCGTATTCACAGGTCCAACAGGCACTTTGATTGCCTCAAGCCCAGCAACAACAGCATTCGTTTCGATCTGACGTAATAGCTGTTCAATCTCTGCAATCAACGCATCGCGGTTTTTGAGTCGCACAGGATTCGTTTCAAAACGTGGATCACCAATCCAATCTGGTCGCCCGAGCCATTCTGCAAATCTTGAAAACTGGCTGTCATTGCCAACTGCGACAACCACATGGCCATCGAAGGTTGCGAATACTTGGTAGGGTACGATATTTGGGTGTGCGGTACCGCGTCGTTTGGGCAATTCACCGCTGGTCAGATAGTTTGTCCCTTCGTTGACCAACCATGCGATTTGGCTATCAACCAAAGCGAGATCAATGTGTTGACCTTCCCCTGATATATCCCGGTACCGCAGGGCTGCCAAAATACCGGTTGAGGCATACATTCCGCACATGACATCTGCGACGCCAACACCTACTTTCATAGGCTGACCATCTGGTTCACCTGTCAATGACATTATGCCTCCGTAGGCCTGTGCCATAAGGTCATATCCCGGTTTGTGCGCGTTCGGGCCGGTTTGCCCATATCCCGTAATCGAGCAATAGACGAGTTGAGGTGCTATCTTTGACAACGCCTCGTAGTCCAGGCCATATTTTTTTAATCCGTTAGCAGTAAAATTCTCGACGAGAACATCGCTGTTTTTCACTAGTTCACGAATAATGCTTTGTCCCTCGGCACTAGCCAGATCAACGGCAAGAGAGCGCTTGTTTCGGTTTGCGCAGACGAAATACGCACTCAAATCAGTATCAAACCCATCTTTGCCTTTGACAAAAGGCGGACCCCAAGAACGCGTATCATCCCCATTTGTAGTTGGATTTTCGATCTTGATAACATCGGCTCCCAAGTCGGCGAGTAACTGTGTGCAGGTTGGGCCTGCTAAAATGCGACTTAGATCAAGAATGCGCAACCCGTCTAACGGTCCTGTCATGTCGACGATTCCAATGACAAACAAGCAGTTGAAATCCGCCTGCATGCCTCGCGCAGGGTGTCCTCGGATGCTGCGGTCGAAATGCGAATATGGGGGGATAGGCCAAAGGCAACGCCGGGCACCACAGATACGTGATGCACATCAAGGAGCCAGTTACACACGGTTTGATCATCGGTGAGAATGCGTCCTTCCGGGGTTTTGCGGTCAATCAAGCCCGCGCAATTCGGATAGACATAAAATGCGCCTTCTGGATTTAGACAACTAATACCGACAATGGCATTAAGTGCAGAGACCACGATGTCTCTGCGCCGTGAAAAACTGTTAGCGCGATCAGCCATAAAATCGCTTGGGCCATTTAAAGCGGCAATAGACGCCGCTTGCGAAATCGAGCAGGCATGTGTGCAGCTTTGTCCCTGCACCACATTCATTGCTTTGATCAGATCCACAGGACCTGCGCCGTAGCCGATCCGCCAGCCGGTCATTGCAAAGACTTTTGAGACACCGTTCACAAGCAATGTTCGATCCCGCAGATCAGGTGCCACATTCAAAATGGATGCGAATTTGTGGCCATCAAACATAAGATGTTCATAAATATCATCGCTTAGGATGCGTACATGTGGATGACAGCGTAAAACGTCGGCCAACCCTGCAAGCTGATCCGCTGAATAGACTCCACCCGTCGGGTTGGACGGCGAATTGAGCATAAGCCAGCGAGTATACGGTGTGATGGTCTGCTCCAACTTTTCCGGTGATAGCAGAAAGTTCTCACTTTGCGGACAATCCACAGTTACAGGCGTGCCATCGGCGATAGCGACCATATCGGGATAGGAAGACCAGTATGGGGCAGGTATTATGACCTCATCCCCTTTGGACAAAGTGGCCATAAACGCGTTGTAGATGACTTGCTTTGCGCCGTTGCTTACGCTGACCTCCTCTGCCGTATAACTGAGCATATTTTCTCGACTCAACTTTTCAACAATCGCTGCTCGCAACGCGGGCGTACCCGGGACCACGGTGTAGCGCGTTTGATCCGCCACGATGGCAGCGATGGCGGCTTCTTTAATATGATCCGGTGTGTTGAAATCTGGTTCACCAATCCCAAGATCGATCACCGGATAACCTTGAGATTGAAGACTACGTGCCTTTTGTAAGAGACCCAGAATCATAGAGGGTTGGACAGATTGAAGCCTGTCAGCAGACATTTTAGATACGTCCATCATAAGCGCCCTGATCAATAATGGCTGCAATAACCGTGAACGTGTCACACGTGCGCGCGGCGCTCAGCGCAGCAACCAGTTCTGTTTTCGATGTTACTGTATGCCCGGCACCACCTAAAGAATTCCCCAATGCTTCGAAATCATGCCTGCCAAAATCAACACCTGCATTTTTCATCTGGCGTTGACGCTGCTTTAGCTCGATTAAGGACAGGCAGGCATCGACAAAGACGACAAATATAGTTTTGAGGCCAAGTTCAGATGCTGTGGATAATTCGCCACCCACCATCAACATCCCAGCGTCGCCAGAGAACGACACAACGGTGCGATCTGGATGAACCAGTGATGCGCCCATCGCCAATGGCACCGCACATCCCATCGTACAAAGGGCAGATGATTGCAAAAGACCGCGAGGCTCGAAACACTGCCACTTTTGCGAAAGCAGAATGCGGTGTGCACCTGAGTCGACAGTAGCTACGGTCTCGCGCGGCAAATTTGCACGGCACGTCTCAATAATGACACCTGGCCCCCAGACTTCCTCAGCAGCAAAATCAGCATTTAGCTTGGCCTGGGCGATTACAATAGCGCCGTCTGTCCAAGTGTCTCGTGTTATCACACCATCGGATATCTTGCGAAGCGTTAGCCCTACATCAGTTACAAAGTGTAGGCCAGATTGGTGCATGTAATGGGTGTTTGCTTCAGCGGAAATGTCAATGATATTTGTGGTTTCGACATCCCAGGCATCGCACCAACCAGCACGCATCTCGATGGGATCGTAACCTGCGCAAATCACAAGATCAGCAGCCTCGACAAAGGGCAAAAGCGTTTGGTCATTCAGCGGGGAAAGTCCTGCGCCACCAAGGCACAAGGCGTGATCCTCAGGCACGATGCCCTTGGCTTTATACGTGGTTATGAAGGGGACGTTAAATGTCTCGCAGAATTTCAGAATACTACTGCCAGCTTCATCTTTCAGTGCATCAAGTCCAACAATCATCACTGGCTTTACGGACTCAGTGAGCCATGTGCGTGCAAGGTCTAGATCTGGACCTGTTGGAACAGACGGGCTCGGTGCTCTTCTACGACGTAAATCGATCGCACCTGGTTTTTCGTCCGCCACAGAAATAGGCACATCAATATGAACAGGCCCGCTGCGTCCATCAGTAGCAATCGCCAGTGCTTTGTCCGCGATGATGTCCGCACCTTTGGCGGTTAGACAAAACGTAGCTTTGGTAATAGACGCAAAGACGGCCTGATGATCTATGACCTGATGAGTATAGGTCAATGCCTCTGTTGCATCGACGCAGCCCGTCAGTACGATCAAGGGAACCCGGTCTTGTTCTGCGTTTGCAACCACGTTCACACCGTTCACAGCCCCAGGACCGACTGTGGCAACCAGAACGCCGGGAACACCAGTAAGGTGATGCACGCCTTCAGCCATAAAGCCCGCGCTGTTTTCATGTTTACACAAAACGAACTGGATGCCTGCCTTTTCAAGCGCATCAACAATTGTCAGAACTTCACCACCGGGCATGCCAAAAGCATACCTACATCCAGCTTCATACAACCTGCGAGCGACAAGGTCGGCGGAGCGGTCGTTTGGGTTGGACTTCATGATTTTACCTCTTTTGATTTCGTCGCCGCACGCGCATAACCGTCGCGAGCCTGTGGTGTTTTAATGCCTAGCACTGAGCCCGCAATCTGTGTTCGTAAAACCTGCCCGGTTCCGCCACCGATTGTGAACATGCGGACGTCGCGGTACATGCGCTCAAGCGGTTCTTGGTCGCCGTATCCGCGCGCGCCGAACATCTGTAAAGAGTCACTGACAACTTTGATCGCCATCTCTGACGCAAACAATTTGGCACGTGCAGCCATTGTCATATCAGGAAACTGGCTGTTATTTGGTCCGCGCGATCTGGCTGCCTCGTGCAACATCAATCGCGCAGCGTGAAGCTGCGTATCCATGTCGGCGACCATCCATTGCAGACCTTGAAATTCTGCGAGAGGTCGCCCGAACTGCTGGCGCTCAGTAAGATATCTTTTGGCATGTTCAAAAGCACCAGCAGCCACGCCCATTGCGATCGTTCCCGCGCCGACGCGCTGTGAATTATATGCATTCATCAAATCAGCAAAGCCACGCTTGAACCCTGACGGCGGGATCAGCGCCATGGCTGCGTCCACCACCAAGTCTTCGAATTTTAGGGTTGCCTCGGGCATTCCGCACAAACCCATAGTCCTCTCGCGACCTAGGACAGAGAACCCTTTTGGCTCTATCCCAGCCAGCGGATCGACGTGAACGATGAAACCCCCAATCCCAAGTCCTGATCCATCATCATCCAAAACTCGGGCGAAAATCAGGTGAAGTTTTGACACGCCGCCACCCGTAATCCAGTGCTTAGTACCGTTGATCACATAGGTACCACCGCGCCTCTGCGCCGTTGTTTGCATTTCAGTCGCAGCGCTTCCTGCATTGGGTTCGGTGATGCAAATTGCGGGTTTGTCACCCGCCAAAACGATGGGGGCGCAAAAGGCTTTCTGCGCCTCTGTTCCATAGGCCATGACAGCGCTAATCCCACCCATGTTGGCTTCAACGACAACGCGTGCAGTCAGTGTACAGACTTTAGCAATTTCTTCGATTACTTCGGTAACGTTGAGGTAGCTTGCACCTAAACCACCCAGTTCTTCAGGGATCGTCATTCCCATGATCCCGGCGTCAACAAGATCGGCGATATTATCCCAGCAATATGTGCGTTCCACATCCCATTTACGGGCGCGTGCCGCGAATACTGGCCCAAGTTTACGGGCCTTGGCAACTGCTGCATGTGTCATTGCTGTTTCTCCTTTGAACTAAGAGCACTATAGGGCTGGAAATATTCAACTCAACATAATAAGATTTAATTTTAAGTTCAGGAAATTTGAATTTATGCAAACCAGAGCCCTTAAAAACCTAGTGAAGATCTCGCAGGTCAGGTCATTTCTGCATGCATCTGACCAACTGAATATGACGTTGCCCGCACTATCGATGCAGATGAAGGCGCTGGAGACGGAACTTGATGTCGCCCTTTTCGACCGATCGGTGCGTCCGCCACGTTTGACAGCGATAGGCCGATTGGTGGTTGAAAAAGCCATGGATATCTTAGGCCAAGAGGATAAATTACTTGAACTTTGCGCGTCACAAGACGGGCTTGTTGGCAAATTCCGGATCGGGTTTGTGACGTCAGCGTCGGCGCGGCTTCTTCCGGATTTTCTTGTAAACAGTCGACAAAAATTTCCATGCGCTGACTTTGAATTCGAAACAGGCCTCTCTGTTAATTTACAAGAAAAAGTACGCGCAGGGGAATTGGATGCGGCTGTTGTTACAGACGCAGAAGTCGATCCACAGGGGATGGCACAATTGGTTTTGCAAGACGAGCCGTTTGTCTTTGCGGCCCATGCCTCGATTGCGGCAGAAGGCTTTAACAATATTGTTGCTAAGCAAACGTTCTTTCACTTCATGCCACAGACGGGGATAGGAAAGTTAATCGCGAAAGCGATGTCTCTTGTTGATCGGCCTTTGGGGAACGAGACCGTCATGTTGGACAATATCGAAGCCATTATGGGATGTGTCAAAAACGGTTTGGGCTATACTCTGCTACCCGCTCCAGACGTTCACAGATATGCTAACGACGAGGTGGTAAAATTCCGTGCGCCCAATGATGCCCATCGGTCGCTTATACTCGTGGCACGATCTGAAAATATACTGACTAAGCGTCTGCCACTGCTGGCCGCCCAATTTGAGAAGCCATCTGTCGCAACATAACATCAAACACATTGCCTAATTTAAAGTCTTTTATCCAATACAAAGCCATAATTTGCATCGACTGCAGCAACTGTCACTATGGGCTTATTCTGTTGAAAAGCTCTTCTTGATTTGAAGGCTTTTCACTAATTTAATTTGCTTGTGAATGTAGGGGATTGATGATGTTGGGACCTAAGCAAGAAGCGCAAGGCGCGGGCCGTGTAAATGGCTGCGGTATATCCGGCAGGTCCGGCGCCGATAGCGACGAATCTATGATGAGACTTTTTTCATTCCAGCAGAATCAAATAAAAATTTTTGGCTTAGCCTCAGATTGATAGAGCCCTCGGCGCGCCGACCTAAAATCAAAGATTAGGGTTCTTTGAACTGCCCCGTTCCGGCACAAGGGTATTGTTAGCAACCAGTGCCGTTTTCAATAACAGTTTCAGAGCTTTACGCACCGCCTCAGCCAACTCAGCATCTGGCCGCATCATTTCCTGAACGCGCAGGCCTCGTAGAAGCGACACGATAACCGTCATAGCCACCTCCTGTTGGGCTGCATTCAAGCCGGCATTTTTGAAAAGGACAGCAGCTGCCGCGCGATAAGCTGTAAACATCTCGGCCAGAGAAGTGTCTAGATGTTGTGCGAGTTTTTTATCTCCACGAGCCGCAATCATTATATCGATGGTGACTGAGACATAGGTTTCGTTAAATGATTCTCGCCACAAACCATCTACGAAGGCATCTATATCCATTTCACAATTCGTCAATTTCTTGCATAATAATTGGGTCGCCAATATGGAATACTTCCACATTTTGGATGTGGCATCGATCACTAGATCAGACTTATTTGCGTAGTGGTGCAGCAAGGCACCCCGTGAAACTCCAGCGCGACTGCTTATGTTTACGGTGTTTGTGTTGACGTAGCCAACCTCTGTGATTAGTTGAATAGTTGCAGTTCGAAGCTTCTCAGTCATTTCGCTTGACCGTTGCTGCTGACTGCGCCTCTCGGTTCTTTGCATCTCATCCTCATGCTTAATGAAAACTAGTATGGTGATTAATGACTTTATTAGATTTTTTAAAGACATTTTTGCGTTGCCCAATTTGACTTGCCTCAGTGATCAAGCCCTTTGGACAACGCAGGTTATTGAAATGAGCTTACATCATTTCAAACAAGGCCTAATTCGATATCTATACCATTCTGGATTACAAAGTGCCCAAACGGACGATCCTTTAGATTACCATTGGAATAAAACGATACATCCATTCCATAGCCCGTGTAGTTGACGTCCTGACCGGCACGAATCGCATTCAGCAGGTTTACCGCGCCGCTGGTAGCTGTACCTGGCCCATTTGTGATTGTGAGGATTTCTTTTGTGTAGACAGTGGCATCAGCGGTACCAGCCCGTTCCATCGCACCAACCTGTACCGCCAGCGAGTCCGCACATAAAGCTGAAAAAGGTAGGAACGTGCCAGCCTTAGCGCCCATGAGGGACTCAAATTCTTTATAAACTGCAGAAGATGAATCATTGGTAGGCTGCAAATGGTGAATGCCTTCCCCAACTTCATTACCAACCGCCGAAATGAATTTGCCACCTCCGTTTACACCTGCACTGGCCGCGATTGTTAGTGTATAGAGCTCAGTTTTATAACCACCACGGTACCATTCTTTGGCTATTGATGTGAATTGGGCAATGTAGGCTGGCAGGAAAACGGCCGTTACATCCTGACCCATAACTTTGTCAACTTCCGCCCTAAACGTGGGCTGATCCGGTTTCACTTCAGCCTGAACTACAACTTGGCCGCCTCCTGCTTCGATGGTTTCGATAAAGGGAGCTATCATAGATTGGGTAAAGGCTGTTTGAACAGCGAGAATACCGATCTTTTTGTGTCCAGCAGCCAACATGGCCTTTGCAGCGGGAACGCCCCATTCGCGTCCTGTGGCCTGAAAACGCCAGATCAAGCCCTGAGTGTCACCCTCAGTGATGGCATCAGCCGCACCAAGGCAGCTAAGCGAAACGCCTTTCTCAATTGCGAGCGGTTTCACTGCGAGTGTCGGACCGGAGCCCCACATTCCAACAATAGCACTCACTTGATTGACATCCAGCAGCTTGCGCGCAGCACGCACCGACGCAGTGGAATTGGTCTCGCTGTCTTCGGCGATTATCTCAATCATGCGCCCGCCAAGAATACCGCCCGCGTCATTGATTTGTGTGGCGACAACCTGAGCCGCTTTTACGATATTGGGACCATAAGATCCGCCACTACCGGTAAGCGGAGATATCATGCCAATCTTAACCGGCCCAGTGTTGGCAATTGCAGGCAAAGGCAGCACACTTGCAGCAGCCCCAACTAAAGTGGTGCCGATAAACGTTCTGCGGTTCATCTGATTAAATTTCATGGTCTTCTCCTTGTTGTAAATTTTCAAGATTTATTAAGGGCCGTCTCACCCCCGTCTTCCAAAGGTAGTTGTAGTGAATCATTGAATCGGTTGAACGCACCACACAGCGCAATGCGCCATGTCAGCTCCACGATTTGTGCATCGTTGAAATGTGGTCTGAGTGCATCGACTTCTGCATCACGCATCTGGTTAGAGCGATTGGTCACCGCCTCAGCATAGCGCACCACAATTTTGTCCACCTCGTCTAGTTCGGGGTGGTCTTCGCCGTCCAACAGACGGTCAATACCCTCTTGGCTTAGTCCCTGCACTGAAAGCATTGGCGCATGGTGCGAAACGCAATAGGCGCATTCGTTCAGCTTGGAGACCACAACCAACGCCACCTCCAGAGATCGCCGTGGCAGCACCGCTTCATCCCGCAGATCCAAAAGCATACTAAACAGGTGTTTCAGGATTGTTGGCCTATGCGCCATTGCACCCAACAAATTTCCAAAGGGCCCGTAACGCTTCATGTCTTCAAAAACCTCGCGGGCATCATCTTGCAATGTTTCCGCGGCGATTAGAGGTATTCTATTCATTTGGTATCTCCTTTATCAACTCTCAAGCGGTGTTCGCGAAAGAAGCCTTGTGGTTTATAAATCAGTAACAAGATCAAGCCGGCACCAATCAATATTAGGCGTAAAGAGGCGGCTTGTCCGGCATCTAGAAAGGGCATCAGGTCCTTAAGAAAACGGGTTCCTTCTAACAGTACCATGACCGAAACTGCACCAAACAGCAGTCCGGTATTAGAACCGCGGCCCCCCGCAATCACCGCCATGAACGCATAGGCAGTGACGAAAGCCCCAAACTGGGTTGGATCGATATACCCGAAATAAGAGCTGTGCAGGTAACCAGCCACGCCAAGGATGGCACCCCCCGCAGAAAAAGCCCAAATACGAAAGCTAAGTACGTGTTTACCCAGCGTTGCGGCCACTAGATCGTCTTCGCGCAGGGCACGCAGCACGCGGCCAAAAGGAGATTTTGTAAGAGCTTCGGCAAAGGCAAAACAGATTGCTGCAAGGACAAGCGCCATAACAAAAAACAGCAGTTCATAGCTTTGGCCCGACGAGTAAGCTGACAACGGTCGTGGAATGCCGGGTAAGCCGTTCGCACCACCCGTAAGCCATGTTTCGTTCAGCAGAAACAATCGAACAGCCTCAGCAAATGCAAGTGTCGCAATTGCGAAATAATCTTCACGCAGGCGCGCTGATACCAGAGCGACAAGCGCACTCAGGGCAACACCGGTCAGGATCGCCAAAACTAGCGATATCAAAAGAGGGTATCCAGCAAGGGAAGACAGGGCCGCAACGTAAGATGTTGCGGCGAAGAACCCAAAGATACCAAAGTTTACCATCCCGGCCTGGCCCCATTGCAGGTTGAGCGCCAAGGCTACGAGTGCGGAAATGAGAACGACAACCAAAATTGCAGTAAGATACCCAATCATCTGCTGATCCTCGGTTTGCCAAGAAGCCCATGTGGGCGCAGTAAAAGTACCAAAACTATAATGACGAATGAAACCGCCTGTCGGTAAGTCGTGGGTAACACAAGTGTGGCCATTTCTTCAACAATACCAATGATAAGCGCGCCCAATACAGCGCCCAAAGGATTGCCAATGCCCCCAAGAATGACTGCCGCGAACAAAGGCAACACATAATTCCAGCCCATGAGCGGATCGATGATCCCATCCATTCCAACCAAAACGCCAGCGGTTGAACATAGCGCCGCGGCAATCACCCACACCAGAGCAATGACCTTGTTGCGACTGATACCCCTGACGTCAGCAAGATCTGGATTGTCAGAGACTGCCCGCATCGCGCGCCCAAATGGGGTGCGCATCAGGATGAACCAAACAATGACCATCGCCAGAAACGCCACGACAAATATTAGGATCTGCTCGTTGTTAACCCGCAATCCCATCCATCGATGCGGACGAGCAACTGTTACGTCGTAGCCTCGAATGTCTGATCCAAACAGGAATCGAACCACATTCTCCAGAACAAAATAGACGCCTATCGAAGCCACAAGCAACGTGACGTGATCCGCCCCTCTTAGTGGTCGATAGACGAGGCGGTCGATTAGTAGTGCGACAGCTGCGAGCCCAACAGCTGCAAGCCCCGCTGCCACAAAAAGCGAGACGCCAATGTCCACATTGAAAAATAAGGCAATGTAGGCCCCAAATGTGATCATTGAGCCAATGGCGAAATTCGGAAAATTCAGCACGCCGTACGTCAAAGATAGGGCAACCGCTGGCAAGGCAACAAGAAGGCCCGACACAATGCCATTAAGCAAAATCTGTAACATCACGCACCCTCTTGCTGTCGGGTGCTTGCCGCACCCATGTAGAGTGCGTGGATATCTGGGTGGTTCATGAATTCACGGGCTGGCATCTGCGCGCGAATTTCTCCCGCTGCCAGTACGATTGCGGTTTCTGAAATGGCCATGGCCTCCCTGACATTCTGTTCAATCATAAGAATACAAACACCGGCATCATTCACCGCCTTTACGGCAGCGAACATCCCTTCCACGTATTTGGGGGAAAGGCCTGCACTGGGTTCATCTAACAAAAGCAGACTCGGATGTGGCATCAACGCACAGCCAAAAGCCAGCATCTGACGCTGCCCGCCAGATAGGTTTCCAGCAAGGTCGCTTTCGCGTCCTACAAGGTCCGGGAAAATGTCAAATACACGATCCCTCGCCGCAGAAAACCCCGCTCTATCGGGCGCTATAAATTCGTAGGCAAGCATCATGTTTTCGCCAATGCTCAGGTTTCGGAAAACATTGTGCTCTTGGGGGACATACCCTAGGCCCGCTCGGGCCTTTGCCGGGGCGTTCATCTTGCCGACATCCTTGCCCGCCAGTATAATCGACCCAGATCGGGGAATTAACAAACCTACCAGCGCCTTGATCAGAGTAGATTTTCCAGCGCCATTGGGCCCAACGATGGTTGAAATTCCATTTTCAGATACTGTAAATCCCGCGTTTTTTACAATATCACCACTACCGTAGCCAGCGCACAATTTTTCGACTTTCAATAGCGGTTCTGTCATCAGACCATAGACCCCAGAAAGGCGTTTAGCACACGGGGGTCGGTGGTGACCTGCTCGTAGGTACCATGCATCATCTCTCGCCCTTCTGTCAGGACATAGATGTCGTCACACAGTCGTTTGACCATTTCCATGTCGTGTTCTACGATAGCAAATGTGACGCCCTCCGCTTTCAATTCGAGAATAAAATCGCACAGCACACCCTCCATTGTCGGCGCGACGCCTGCAGCGGGTTCATCCAGCAATATTAGTTTGGGGGACAACATCATCGCTCGCAGCACCTCGAGGAGTTTTTTCTGGCCACCCGAGAGGCTTGATGCTGACTGATCCGCCAATCGCCACAAATCAACCCGTTGCAAAAGTGATCGGGCCTGCTCGATTGCAGCTTCTTCCTCAGCGCGAATTTTTCTACGTGCAAACAATGCGGATACCACTCCCTCCCCGAGCTGACCGGGACGTGCGACAAGCAAGTTTTCCAGGATTGTCAAAGCAGACAGATCACGACTGATTTGAAAAGTACGGATAAGACCCTTCGCCGCAAGTCGATGTGGCGACAATCCAGTTACGTCACCACCGTCCAGCAAAACAGTTCCCGCATTTGGGCGCAGCGCTCCGCCAATTGTATTGAACAACGTTGTCTTGCCCGCCCCGTTCGGTCCAATAATGCCGGTAATTTGGGCGCGAGGGATATCGATGTTACCAACGTTAAGCGCGCTATATGCGCCAAACATTTTGGTCAAGCCACTAATTTTCAGCATTGAAGACCCCCTTACGACAGCTCAAATTACAAAAAAACAGTAATTATTTGTGTTGTTGTTTCTTGAGTGAACAGCAATCGCTTAGATGAGTCAATATAAAAACAATCACGAATGTATTTATATTGACTCAGGCTTGAGCTAGGGAGCCCAGGAAAATTGTTCAAAACTGGTTGCCACGATTTGCACTGAACGGTTCTATCAGACCAAACCAGTTGAAGTGGGCAGGGCGGTGTTGTCAGACAAACTTGACGGTTTTGCGGTTGATCCCTATTTTTGGTAAATGACAACATGTTCTCCCTTCAAATACTTCAAGACTCCACCTGAAATCATCCGATTAGCAGTGAAGTATTGCATACGTT
>Ga0206130_10004674_pt1 | contig 16720 bp, 17 predicted proteins | sample Helgoland_Spring_9_FD_148637 | JGI IMG/M metagenome (GOLD analysis project Ga0206130, IMG submission 148637) | Pelagic subsurface seawater microbial communities from Kabeltonne, Helgoland, North Sea - Helgoland_Spring_Bloom_20160512_1 | ecosystem: Environmental > Aquatic > Marine > Epipelagic ... | reverse complement strand
CGTTGACCTTGTCGTGGTCGACATCAAAGGCCTGCATAAAGCGCAACACCACCGAAGCGAAGGCTTCATTGACCTCGAACAGATCAATGTCTCCGATGTTCATGCCCGCATCTTTCAGGATTTTTTCTGTCACCGGCACCGGTCCGGTCAGCATAATAGTGGGGTCAGTTCCAATTTTTGCCGTGGCGCGAATGCGCGCGCGCGGGCTCAGCCCGTGTTCTTGCCCAAAGGCCTTATTGCCGATCAGCAATGCGGCTGCGCCATCGACGATACCGGATGAATTGCCTGCATGGTGAATATGGTCAATCCGTTGCAGATGCGGGTACCGCATCAGAGCGACTTTATCAAAACCGGGCATCGCCTCGCCCATATCTTTGAACGATGGCTTTAACGCCCCGAGGCTTTGCATATTGGTTTCGGGGCGCATGTATTCGTCCCGATCAAGGATCGTCAAACCGTTTTGATCACGCACGGTCATGACCGATTTGTCAAACCTATGGTCTTCCCAAGCGGCTTTGGCACGGCGTTGGGATTCAACGGCCAACGCATCGGCGTCATTGCGGCTAAATCCGTATTGCGTGGCGATCAGGTCTGCACTGATGCCTTGGGGAACAAAATACGTCTCCATTGCCAGGCTTGGGTCAACGGCAATTGCGGCACCATCGCTGCCCATTGGAACGCGACCCATCATTTCAACACCGCCGGCAATATAGCCGTTGCCGGCGCCACCGCGCACCTGATTGGCCGCTAGATTGACCGCCTCAAGCCCTGAGGCACAAAACCGGTTGATCGCCAAGCCGGGGATCGATTGATCCAGATCCGAGGCCAGCACCGCCGAGCGTGCCAGGCAACCGCCCTGTTCGCCAACTTGGGTAACATTGCCCCAAATCACATCCTCGACTGCGTGACCTGACAGATTGTTACGTTCTTTCAATGCATTCAGCGTTTGCGCAGACAGCCGTAGCGCAGATAACTCGTGCAGCGCGCCGTCTTTGCGGCCTTTTCCGCGAGGGGTACGCAGGGCGTCATAGATATAAGCGTCGGTCATGATAATCTCCGTTTACGCGCGGTCAGCCGGGCTGCCGGGCATCAGATCATAGGGGGCTTTCCAGCCGGGTTTGGCAGCAATATTGTCGAGCCAACGGTCAATGTTAGGCCAGTCTTGGCGTTTAAATCCAAAGGGTTCGGGGTAATATAGATAACCACAGCAGGTCATGTCAGCGTTGCTTAGGGTGTCTGATACAATCCAGTCGCGGCCCGCAAGATGGGTGTCCAGCACCTTGTATGACGCTTTTAATCGACCAGAGAGATAACCGATCACATCGGCTGACCGCTTTGCTTCTGGTAGGAAATTCATCATAAAGCGCAACGTGCCGGCGTTGGATGAGAGTTTATGATTGTCCCAAAGCACCCAGCGCAGGATTTCGCGGCGTTCGACGGCATTGGTACCACCAAATTTGCCGGTCTTTTCGCTGATATAGTCCTGGATTGCGCCCGATTGTGTCAGTCTGATCTCTCCGTCAATAAGCACTGGCGCTTCGCCCATTGGGTTGAGCGTTGTGTGATAGTCTGCGCTACGCGTGGCCCCTGAAAAAAAATCGATAAACACGGGTGTCCAGTCCAGACTGCTCATTTCCAAAGCAAGCGCCGCCTTATAGCTGTGACCGCTTTCACCAAAGCAATGCAGTTGTAGGGTCATAGTCACTCCTATTCGGGTACTTGGGGCCAGCAGTTGCCCAGTTTGATTTTGAGACGCTCAGGCTTTGGCGCTTTGATATTTATTTTCGGTGCGCTGGGTGTTGCGCCAGAGCGCCGGCTTTTCGTTTATAAAGAACGCGCGATCAGTTCTTTCATAATTTCATTAGTACCGCCGTATATCCGTTGCACGCGCGCGTCCGTCCACATTTCTGCGATGTCATATTCCTGCATGTAACCATAGCCACCGTGCAACTGTAAACATTCATCTATGACTTCACCCTGCGTGTCGGTCAGCCAGTATTTCGCCATAGCCGCCTTCTCAACGGTCAATTCTCCGTTGAGATGTTCCATGATACATTCGTCAAGAAATGCTCGAGATACAGTGGTTTTTGTCTTCACTTCAGCCAGTTTAAAGCGGGTGTTCTGAAACTGGGTCAACGGGCCGCCAAAGGCCTCGCGTTCTTTGCAGTACTGAATGGTTCTTGAGACTGCGCCTTCCATTGCCCCGACCGAGCCACAGCCGATGATCAACCGCTCCTGTGGGAGCTGTTTCATCATCTGGTAAAAGCCTTGGCCTTCCTCCCCGCCCAACAGGTTTTCGGGAGGAATGGCGATATTGTCGAAAAATAATTCAGAGGTGTCGCCTGCTTTCAGGCCGATCTTATCAAGATTGCGGCCGCGTTGAAAACCCTCAGCACCGTCTGTTTCAAGCACAATCAGCGACATGCCCTTGGCCTTTTCTTTGGGGTTTGTCTTGGCGGCAACGATGATTAAATTGGCATGTTGGCCGTTGGTGATAAAGGTCTTTTGACCGCTGAGGCGATAGACATTGCCATCTTTGACCGCTTTTGTCTTAATCGCTTGCACATCTGAACCGCCTGAGGGTTCGGTCATCGCCAGCGCGCCGACAATCTCGCCAGATATCATTTTGGGCAACCAGCGTTGTTTTTGTTCTTCGGTCCCGTAGGAGAGAATGTAATGCGCCACAATTCCTGAATGGATCCCGTGCCCCCAGCTTGCCAGATTTGAGCGGGCCCCCTCCATGAGAATGACAGCCTCGTGGCCGAAATCTCCTCCGGGGCCTCCGTATTCTTCCGGAATTGAAGGGCAAAGTAGACCTAATTCACCGGCTTGCTGCCATGTGGAGGGATCCATTTCACCCTGATCGCGCCAACGGCCAAAATGCGGCACCCATTCTTCATGGATGAATTTTTCCGTCATATCGGCCAGCATCTTATGTTCATCGTTCATCCACGCAGACTGCATGAAATATCTCCTTAAATTTGCTCTTTACCGCAACTTCACACGTCCGGGCGCTGTGAAGGTTTGAGTGTCGCGGAGTATCGGGAGGGCTTGTACCGCCTGGTTGAGTTTGTGTCAAAACACAGCCACATGGGACAATGTCTTGTGTTGTATTTCGTTAAAGCCCCGCTTTCTTAGTTAGAAATCGGCCTCGTCCAGCGCCATTACCATCGCGCCACCGCTTTTAATCCGTTGCAGGTGCAGTGCGGTGGCGGGAAGGCGACGTGACATATAATAACGTCCTGTGGTCAGTTTCGTCTTGTAAAACGCTGCGTCAGATGGGTCATTTTTTAGAGCTTCATGTGCCGCCCATCCCATGCGTGCCCACATCAGACCCATACAGGTATGCCCGAAGAGGTGCATGAAGTCATAAGATCCTGCCAAGACAGTGTTCGGTTCTGTCGGGGCGTGTTGCATGAAGTATATACTGGCCGATTGCAGGTCTTTCAGAGCTGCGGCGAGCGGGGCAGTAAAGGTCTTTTCAAATTGTGCATCCTCGCTTTTATGGCTGTCGATGAAGCTGGTTGCGATTTTGATAAAGGCCCGGATATGGCGCCCGCCCTCTTGGCCAAGTTTTCGACCCACCAGATCAAGCGCCTGTACCCCGTTTGCGCCCTCATAGATCATTGTAATGCGGGCATCGCGGGTGAATTGTGACATGCCTGCCTCTTCGATATAGCCGTAGCCGCCAAAAACCTGCTGGGCCTTAACTGTCATCTTGTAGCCTTCATCGGAGAGAAAACCCTTGATCACCGGGGTGAGCAGAGAGATTAAACCCAAAGAGGCCTCGTCTTGCGAGCGGTGTGCGCGATCAATTAACTCAGAGCCCCAAAGTAAGAGCGCCCGTCCACCTTCGAGATAACTTTTTTGATCCAGTAATGCGCGCCTTATATCCGGATGTACGATAATTGGGTCAGCGGGGTCTGCGGGGTTTTGCGCCCCATGCGCGGCACGCCCCTGTTGGCGGTCTTTGGCATAGTAAACTGCATTTTGATAGGCGATCTCGGCCTGCGCAATGGCCTGTGTTCCGACGCCCAAGCGGGCCTCATTCATCATGGTGAACATTGCGCGCATCCCCTTGTGGGGCTCGCCCAAAAGATAGCCTGTCGCGCCGTCATAGTTCATCACGCATGTTGGGTTGCCGTGCAGGCCCATTTTGGTTTCGATTTTGCCGGCGGTGACACTATTGCGTGCGCCCAGAGTGCCATCGCTGTGTACCAGCACTTTGGGTGCAATAAATAGCGACACCCCCTTGATACCGTCTGGGCCGCCGGGAATTCTTGCCAAGACCAGATGGATGATATTTTCAGTCAAGTCATGATCACCGGCTGATATAAAGATCTTCTGTCCGGTGATTTGATAGCTGCCATCGGTTTGTGGGACTGCTTTGGTGCGCATCAGTCCAAGATCGGTGCCACAATGCGGTTCCGTTAGGTTCATTGTGCCGGTCCATTCACAGGCCACCATCGGTGGCAGATAAGTGGATTTCTGCGCTTCGGTGCCATGCGCCAGGATCGCTGAGGCGGCGCCGTGAGTGAGCCCCTGAAACATTGCCAAAGACTGGTTGCCGGATGAAAATATTTCATTGGCGATCGTTCCCATCAAATATGGCATGCCCTGACCGCCGTAGATCTCAGGCAGATCAATCCCGCTCCAGCCGCCCTCCCGTAATGCTTTGAACGCGTCCTTAAAGCCATCAGGCGTGCGCACGATCCCATTTTCAAGCCGGCAGCCCTCAGTATCGCCGGTGGTATTTAAGGGTAGTAAAATATCAGTAGATATTTTTCCGACTTCATGCACCAAAGCCGCCACCAATGCTGGGTCAAGGTCGCTGTAGCCCAGTATGGGCGAGGCGGCGATGTCCATCACGTCAAATAAAATAAACTCTATTTCTTTTATGGGTGCTGCATATTTTGGCATATAACCTCCAATAATAATATTGTTGTTCGCTTAATTTAAATTGTCGCCCTCAACCCAACCATTTTCGGTACTGTGAGTGCGGGCCTGTTCAAGCAAATGCTTTAATTCATGGATAGTCTCGTCCAATTCGGTGCGCTGTTTTTCCATAATTTGCAGCCGTTCTTGGGCAAGCTCATAGGTTCGCTGAAACTGTGTGCGTTGTTGATCGCCTATTTCGTAAAGATCGAGTAACTGGCGGATTTCTTCCAGGCTGAAACCAAATCGTTTGCCGCGCAGGATCAATTTGAGCCGGACCCGGTCACCCCTACTAAAGATACGGTGCTGTCCAGAGCGCTGCGGGCAAAGCAACTTGATCGATTCGTAATATCGCAGTGTTCGAGGGGTTACCTTAAAATCTGCGCTCATTTGCTGGATTGTCATCGTCTCGCTGGACATTGTGATCTCTTTGCTTTCGGTGCTTGGTGGAAAAATTTCGATATCGTGTAACCAAGCATTTATGCTATGATATTATAAATGTGCAGTTAACGTAAGCGTAAATTAATAGTTATGCCCTTACGTTGGCCGAGTGACCTTGCACCAACCTAGTTCTATAAGGCTTTGCGTTCTAAATCCTGAATTGTCTCGTTACGGAGTAATTGCAATTCGTCCATAGCAAGTTGCAATTGTTCTTTCTGCATGGCCAAGTCAACCAACTGTCGGTCCGCCATCTCGATCCAAGTTTTCATCTGCGCGACGGTGCCCTCTTTTTCATACATCAACAGCCATTGTCGGAGTTCTTCCAATTGAAAACCGAACCTGCGTCCGCGGAGAATCAACGTCATGCGAGCGCATTCGCGCGGACCATAGAATCGCGCTCGACCTTCCCGATCGGGTTGCAACAATTCTATATATTCATAATAACGTAATGTGCGCGGTGTGACGTCATATTTTGCGCACATTTCTTTGAACGTCAAACGCGGATCAGACATGAGTTTTCTCCCTCGTGCCTAAGCTAAGGCTAAGGCTTGGCAAGGGCAACATAGAGGTTTACAAATTTCTGCAATAGAGCTGTATAGATAGACAGATAACGGGGTTTAATGGTGGCGGTCGACAAGAGTAAAATTGCCCGGCAGTTTGTGGAAGCCATTCCGCATGCGGTTGCGCTGGGCATGAGGTTTATCGATCTTGGCGACGGAGAGGCCGAGATGACAATGCCTTATGATACGCGTTTTATCGGCGACCCTAAAACTGGAGTGCTTCACGGCGGCGCCGTCTCGACGTTGATGGACACCTGCTGTGGCGCTGCGGTGATCAGTCATCCGGCTTGTGCAAGTGGCACGGCGACAATAGATTTGCGCATTGACTATATGCGGCCTGCCACTCCGGGGCAGGCGCTGTCCACCCGCGCCGTTTGCTACCGCGTTACGCGTTCGGTGGCCTTTGTGCGTGCAACCGCTTTTGACGATGATAAAAGCCGACCTGTTGCCACAGCTACTGGCGCCTTTACGGTCGAGGGGCGCGTTTCATGAGCACCACGCCGTCTGTCAACCGTCGCCGCCCTGAACCGGTGCAACAGATCAAACAGCGGCGCGATATGGCGCTGAACGCGCTGGTGCAAGGTGTGCCCTATATTCAGTTTTTGGGCGTTGAATTTGACCGTCGTGGTGATGAACTCACGGCGATTTTGCGGTTTGATGACAAGTTGATCGGCAATCCGATACTGCCTGCATTACACGGCGGGGCGATCGGTGCGTTTCTCGAGATTACGGCGATTATCGAGCTAAGCTGGTCACTGTTATGGAAAGACATGGAAACTGGCGTTCTCGATTTGTCGACGCTCGAGGCCGGCAATCTGCCGCGTTTACCTAAAACCATCGATTTTACGGTGGATTATCTGCGGTCCGGATTGCCGCGTGATGCCTATGCCCGGGCGCGTGTGGCGCGCTCCGGGCGGCGCTATGCCTCGGTGAATGTTGAGGCGTGGCAGGACAATCGCACCCGGTTATTTGCGCAGGCCAACGGGCATTTTCTAATGCCTGAGAAAGCTGAATAGGATGGAGGTTGATCGCTTGGCGGTCACCCATAGGCGGATTTTAAATATTGCGCTACCGGTGGTTCTGGCCAATGTAACATTGCCTATTCTGGGGGCAGTCGACACCGCAGTGGTCGGGCAAATGGGAACTGCAGCTCCGATCGGTGCTGTGGGAATTGGGGCGATTATTCTCAGCGCGTTTTATTGGTTGTTCGGCTTTTTGCGGATGGGTACCGTCGGGCTGGCCAGTCAGGCCTTGGGGGCGGGCCAGCACGGCGAAGTGGCGGCACTTTTGACCCGGGTTCTATTGCTGGGTGCGGGTGGTGGCATGGTGTTTGTGATTTTGCAACAGCCGCTCTTCTGGCTTGCATTTCAGTTGTCGCCAGCCTCTCCCGAGGTCGAAAATCTGGCCAGCCAATATATGTCAATTCGAATTTTTAGCGCCCCGGCAGCGATTGCGATGTTTGGTATCACAGGCTGGCTGGTGGCACAGGAACGTACCCGTGCGGTGTTGGTGATCCAAGTGTGGATGAACGGTTTAAATATTGCGCTGGATCTGTGGTTTGTGCTGGGGTTGGGTTGGGGCGTCGAAGGTGTGGCGATTGCGACGTTTGTGGCGGAATGGAGTGGGCTTGCTTTGGCGATCTGGCTGTGCCGACATACGTTTATGACGCCGCCGTGGCGCGACTGGGCGCGGGTCTTTGACCGTGCGCGCCTGAGACTGATGTGGTCAATTAATCGTGATATTCTGCTACGATCGCTGCTGTTGGAAATGATCATGGTATCATTTTTATTTCTTGGCGCCGATTTTGGTGATGTGACCTTGGCGGCCAATCAGGTGTTGTTGCAGTTTTTACAGATTGCAGCCCACGGTCTAGACGGAATTGCCTTTGCCGCAGAAGCACTTGTTGGACAGGCGTTTGGGGCAAGATTGCGTGGCCAAGTGCGACGTGCGGCACTTTTGGCAGGTGTTTGGGGGGGCATCAGTGCGCTGGTTCTTGCGCTTGGATTTCTGTTATTTGGCGGAGCGGTTATCGACATCATGACAACTGCGCCCGAGGTGCGCTTGGCGGCACGAAATTATCTCCCCTATATGGTGATTGCCCCGCTTTTAGCTTTTGGACCGTTCATTCTGGACGGAATTTTTGTTGGAGCAACCCGCAGCCGCGACATGCGCAATATGATGTTTGTGAGTTTTGTCATCTACGCTTTGGCTGTCCTGTGTTTGTTACCACTTTTGGGCAACCATGGCCTTTGGGTGGCTTTGCTGGTTTCGTTTGTGGCGCGGGGGCTGACACTTGGCCTGCGCTATCGGGCGCTTGAGGCGGTCGCGCTGCATTAAAATGCATTTGTGCCGCGATGAAAGAGGCCGCCTACAAAATAAATTACACTACCAACTGGGCATGGTTGAGGCTGTTTTTTTGAAAATTGAGTACCCTGATTTGATGCGATGTATTTTTAGCAGTCTGGTCGCGGCTTTCATCTCATTGCTGCCACCGTTTGTTTGGCCAGATGAAACATCGATCACACTCGATGATTTGCCCCATTTGGTGCCGTCATGAACCACACCGTTCGAAGGCTTGTCCAGCGTGCGGTTCATCAATTAGGCCCTCCTGGAGGAGGGGATAATCGCGACTGGATTTGTTATTGGAAAACAGTTGAATAGGCACACTGTCTCAGCCTTGAACGCTTTTGCGAAAGGCGGACATTAAATCGGAAATTATAGTTGGCCTCATGCGGACTATAGGAAGTAAAGCGCTCAAGGATTTCGCAATAAAGTTCAAAAACCGACTGGGTTCTTCAACGCTGGCCCAATGAAGAAAAGCTTTTTGGGTTCGCTCATTTGACAGAGGGCGAAATGCGAAAAACCAAAGTGGCTGCACAGAAGGTATTGGCGTAATTTGGCTATCAAAAGGTGCGAGCATCGATCGACAATAACGGGTAGCAATTCAACAGCCACCATTTGAGTGCATTGAAAAAAGGCGACTTGCAAGATGCTACGACCATTTCGGGATGCTATATCACACATACGCAAGAACGAACCCGCCACTTCTGGTCACTTGGTATCAGGCTTGCGGGGCGAGATGTGAAATATATCTTATTGATACAATTAAATAGAATTAACGCGGGCCATTTGACGGTATTACTCAGCTGGTATCGGCCAACGGAGTGGGAGTTCATAACGCTGCAAGCGGCCCTGTCTAACCCTATTATGCCGCCCTGAAATCTAAGTTGGCCCGAAGGATCTTTCTCACTTGGAGCGTATAAGGCCGCAATAGCGGGTATGCTGGCAGTTTGTTCCTGTTTGGATCTAAAGGCGAAGGGGTGTTTGATCAACAAGAACCCACAGCAGTACAATGTCTGTGCGGTAGTGTTTTGTTGTCGTCGCGCCTGCGCACCTAGAGTTTCCGGGCTTGCAGAAGATAGCTCATGGGCAATTGTGCCGATTGTCCGACGAAAATATCATACTCCACCTCGCGGATCGAATGAGGGAATTCCTCAAGCTTGGCGATTTGAAGCCCCGCGGCCGTGATGGCGCTTACGATTGCGCCAAGCTGATGGGGGAACCAATAGCTTTTTCCGGGATTGTCAATTTTTTCACCGTCATAGGTGATCAGACCGCTTTCAATATGGGGCTGCGTTTTGAAATACGAAAAAGTTGGAGTGTGCGGGGTCGTGCTCTCTGGATCAAACATCTCTAAAAAGGGGTGGGTTTCATAAACCAGCATATGGCCATCCGGTCGCAACAGGTCTGCGGCAATTTCAAAAAACCGGGTGAGATCAGGCATCCAGTTCAGAACGCCTATGGTAATCAGGGCGATGTCAAAATCCTGCTCGATATCATTTGGCAATGCATAGATATCGCTACATAAAAATTGGCAATTATGCCCAGAGATGGCTTGCAGTGTTTGGGCCTGTTGTAAAAATTGCTGCGATTGATCCAACCCCAAACCCTGGCGCGCGCCAAGGGAAAAGGTTGACAGAATCTCGCGCCCGTTATTGCACCCGATTTGCACAAGCTTGGCGCCGCCCACCCCGGCCGATGTCAAACCAGCTGAAACAATATCATCCAGAACCGAATATTGCTTTTCACCGAAACCCAGCTTCAGCGTGGACCATTGATCTGACTGTTCATGGTGTTTTGCCGATGCATCCCATTGGTTGCGGTTGGCTGCCGTTATGCGTTTTGTGGTTGCAGGTGACCTCATTGCAGATACCCATTTATCAAGCGATACAGTAATTAACAATTAAAGGTAGATTAAATATTATTCTAGTCGTCTTTAACGATATTTACAACCAGTCGGTGCGTGCTGTGCCTACGGCCTCGGAAACGTTATTGAAACCATCGCGTTGCAATAAGGCATCAAGGCCAGTGGTGATGTCTTGCACCAATGACAGCCCCGTATAGACCAGCGCCGAATACAGCTGTACCGCTTGCGCGCCGGCGCGAATTTTTGCGTAAGCGTCTTCGGCGCTGCTGATGCCGCCGACACCGATCAGGGGTAAATCGCCGTTTGTCAGCTCTGACAAACGGGCGAGAACCTGGGTTGAGCGTTCAAACAGCGGTGCACCGGACAAGCCGCCTTTTTCGCCGCGGTGGCGGTTTTGCAAGCCGTCGCGGTTAAGCGTTGTATTGGTGGCGATAATGCCATCTATGCCAGACGACAGCGCAACCTCGGCCACGTCTTCAAGCTCGCGGCGATCCAGATCTGGCGCAATTTTCACAAAGATCGGGAGCGGGCGGGGCAGGGCGTTGTTGGTGTCCAATACCCCGGCCAGCAGCGCGCTTAACGCGGCTTTTCCTTGAAGGTCACGCAGGCTTTCGGTGTTGGGTGAGCTGACATTGACCGTGGCAAAATCCAACGCATGGCCGCAATGGGCCAGTACTTTTGCGAAATCCTCAGCGCGATCCGCGCTGTCTTTATTTGCGCCCAAATTAAGACCAACCACCGCGCCTTTTGGGCGGTTTTGCATCCGGTCAGCAATCGCCACCATCCCGTCATTGTTAAAACCAAAGCGGTTGATGACAGCACGGTCCTCGGTCAGGCGAAACAGACGCGGTTTGGCATTGCCGCTTTGGGCCAGCGGGGTCGCCGCCCCTACTTCCAAAAAGCCGAACCCAGCGCGCGACAGTGGCTTAATCGCTTGGGCGTTTTTGTCAAACCCGGCCGCCAGTCCAAGCGGATTGTCCAGTTGCAATCCGGCGATTTGGCACTGTAGCCGCGAGGACGTCATCTCGTGGGGTGTGGCTGTGGGGGCAAGTCCCATCTGAAGGGCCTTCAAAGCAACCCCATGCGCCCGTTCCGGATCAAGGCGGCGCAGGGCAATGAGACCCAGTTTTTCGACCATCTTCATGACATGTCTTTGGGGAATTGATGTGTGCCATTCACCTTTGGCAAGGGTTTTGACCACACGATATCGTCTAGATGCAGAGCGCGGTACAAATGTGGGAACAGCGCGCCGCCGCGCGAGGGCTCCCACTTTAAATCCGGCCCCAAACGATCGGCCTCAAGCGCCAGCAACATCAGGCCGTCTTCTTGCGCAAAATGCTTGGTGGCGGTCTCTGCTGCTTGTGCTGCGGTTGAAAAATGAACAAACCCATCTGCCAAATCAATCGGAGCGCCCTTGGTCACTCCGTCGTTGCTCAACAGGGTCCATTCGCTCTCGCGGAATATTTTATAAATAAGCATAGCGCGGTGATGCCTCTAACATGGTCAGCCGTCAAGCAGGGGCGGGTGATAATTATGGCACCGGCCCCAATCAGGTTTTGACTTACACAGGCTATAGTGTTTTTAATATCGGTATATTTATGCTTTTAGGAGTATTTCAGATGATTTTTAGATTAGTTTTAAGCCTTGTTATTTTTGGCGTCAGTACCGAAATCGCGGCTGCTGATTATCGCCTAACCATTCTGCATACCAATGATTTCCATGCGCGGTTTGAACCGATCAGCAAATATGACAGCGCCTGCGATCCTGCCGACAATGCTGAGGGAAAATGCTTTGGTGGCTCCGCTCGATTGGCAACGGCGGTTGCAGAGGCACGCCAACGCAACCCCAATTCAATTTTGGTAGATGGTGGTGATCAGTTTCAGGGAACCCTTTTTTATACCTATTACAAAGGCCGGTTGGCGGCTGAAATGATGAATAAATTGGGCTATGACGCCATGACGGTCGGCAACCATGAATTTGATGATGGACCGGAGGTCCTGAGCGGTTTTATCGATGCGGTCACTTTCCCGGTTTTGATGTCAAATGCAGATATTAGCGCTGAGCCGCGCCTGTTGGGCAAGCTGGCAAAATCTGCGGTTATCGAACGCGGTGGTGAAAAACTTGGCTTGATCGGGTTGACGCCTTTGGACACCGCAGATCTGGCCAGCCCGGGGGACAACATAAGTTTCACAGACCCGGTAGCGGCAGTACAGCGTGAAGTTGACGAACTGACTGCCAAGGGAGTGAATAAAATCATCGTATTGTCACATTCGGGGTATGGCGTGGATCAGCGGATTGCGGCCGCCACCACGGGCGTGGATGTGATCGTCGGGGGGCATTCCAATACGTTTCTTTCTAATATTTCTGATCGCGCTGAGGGGCCCTATCCAACTGTGGTTGGCAATACCGCAATTGTGTCGGCTTATGCCTATGGAAAACTCCTGGGAGAACTGACAGTTTTGTTCGATGAGGCGGGTGGGGTTGTCAGCGCAACGGGAGAGCCGTTGATTATGGATGCAGGCGTTGATGAGGATGCGCAAACGGTGCAGCGCATTGCCAAAGCAGCAGCGCCCTTGGAGGCAATACGCCAAAAGATTGTGGCCCATGTTGGGGCTGAGATGATCGTCGGTGGGTGCCGCACCCACGAATGTGAGATGGGGGTCTTGATCGCCGATGCGATGCTGGAGCGTGTTAAATCCCAAGGGGTCCAGATTGCCATTCAGAATGGCGGTGGTATTCGCGCCAGTCTTGACGCCGGCGAGGTGACAATGGGCGAAATATTGACCGTTTTACCATTTCAAAACACTCTCTCAACCTTCGAGGTTTCAGGGGCGACGTTGCTGGAAGCATTGGAAAATGGCGTCAGCCAAGTCGAGAAGGGTGCAGGCCGCTTTCCGCAGGTGGCGGGCCTGACATACGCATTCGACCCTGCGGCCACGATCGGTAACCGCATGCGGGATGTGCAGGTGATGCTAAGTGGGGGCACCGTGCCGCTTGATCTCAACAAGGTGTATTCCGTGGTGTCAAACAATTATGTCCGCAATGGAGGGGATGGCTACAGAATGTTCAAGACGGCCAAAAATGTCTATGATTTCGGCCCCGACTTGGCTGATGTTGTTGCAGAATATATGGCGGCTAACGCGCCGTACCAGCCTTACTTGGCAGGGCGCATTATTGAAAAATAAAGCTATCTAAATAGAAACCGATCAGTGCAACTGCGCTGGTCGTACCACTGACTGCAAGGATAAATCAATCAGCTCCCGAACTGTCTCTTTTGTGAGCCCACCTACCAAGCCAGAATGAACGCAGTGTATTTGAGCTAAGATCAGAAATGAGGCGACTTTGGTCGAAACATTTGATGCGATAGCGCCGCGTTTTTTTGCATCCTGCACCCAATGGTGGACGATTTCAAAAAAACTTTCTCTGGCAGACCGCAAAGCGTCTAGAGATGCCTGTCCAAGGTCGCGATGTTCCTGCGTGGCTTGCATCACCAAACATCCCTCAGGGAACTGGTCGTGGAGCGTAAAAATTTTATCGATGAACCTGCTTAATTGAAACTGAAATGGTTTGTCATCTTTGACAATAGCCCCGAACGTTTCGTTGGCTGTCTGCCCGTAGAGCGTCAGACATTCGGCAATCAACCCGTCTTCGCCACCAAACTCTCGATACAAGCCTGGTTTGGATACTTCGAGTTGGCGGCACATTTCGTTTAAAGATCTGGACGACAACCCGTCGTGCCAGTAGAGTGCCATTGCATTTTCCACGATTTGGATTTTTGACGCTTTGCGTGGCCGTCCCCGGCTGCGTAGGGCTGTCATAGGTCTCTCCATCATGGTTATTTGTCTATATCCTAATCTGTGGAAGTCAGTCGCTTTGATCAACTTTGACGTCAAGGAGAATTTGAGTATAGATGACGTTGCGTAATAATCAATCCTGATGTTAGTAACCGCACAAACCGCAGCCTATCTGCGAGCATCATCTCAGGTTCGTGACCATGACCAATTTGACATAATAGACTACTTTCACACTCCAGTAAGTTTGGGGTCTTTTCCGATCATATATCATGTTAATTTTGTTATAATTTTTTTAAATGAACCAATGCAATCGTCTATTGAACACTGCTTGAGTGTGGTGATTTTGACCTGCCCACCGAGGCTTCCATATACATGGCGAGTGTTTCAGCGTGCGTTGTTTTTGCGAATCTTTATTTTCGAGCATCGATTGTGGTCTTGGCCCGCTTGCGTTCAGGTCTCTCAACTCAGTTATGCGCCCTTTCGCTCAAATGCCAACGGGCTTTTGCCGCCGAGCGATGAGTGTCGACGGCGTGGGTTATAGGACCCATTAATAGAGCGAAATATCACGCCCTCGGCCTAACGGCGTCTGTCCCAAAGATTGCGCCAGATCAGCTCTGCCTTGATGGATTTGAAGAATGTCTCAACCATAGAATGGTCATAACAATTTCTCTTGCCGTTCATCGAGACCTTTAAGCCATGCTTGGACAGGCGCTTCTGGTACTCGTTGGAACAATATTGCGACCCACGATCCGTATGGTGAATGCACCCTTCGGGTGGTTGTCGCAATGCCACTGCCATATCCAGTATGCAGATCGCCAGATCTTGCTTCATCTGGTTGCCAATGGCCCAACTGATGACGCGATGAGAATATAAATCAAGAATAATGGTCAAATACAGCCAGCCTTCGCTAGTCCGGATGTAACTGATGTCTCCCGCCATTTCTGGTTGGAGACATCAGCTGAGAAGTCCGTCTCCAGTAGGTTTGGCGCAGTGTTGAACCTGTGATTGCTGTCCGTTGGGGGCTGGTATTTCTGGGTTCTGATGATCTTGGTGCCATTCTCGCCCATCAGACGTCCGGCCCTCTGATGGCCCACCTTTTCTCACAGTTTTTACTGTTCCTCGGCCATCCTCGGCCGCCCATAGATTTGCAGGCTTAAGCGGCGCTGTTCACAAATATGAGCTAAGATCCCCATATTACCCCACTGTCGCTGGCTCATCGGGCGCACCCGCCAAACAGGAAACCCGCGCGATGTGACGTGCATAACTTTGCAGAAAAACGCGACTGGTCATTTTTGCTTTCAGGTGTCGATGAAAGAAAACCTCACCAGCTTTGGTCCGCAAAGAAACCCTTCGGTGCATTGCTGTGCAATGCCCTGACGGTCACTGGATTGCCGCCTTTTTTAACACTTCCCTCTCCTCGCGCAGAAGGCGGACTTCTTTGCGAAGGCGGGTGTTTTCTTTTCCACGTCTTCATGCGGTCCTGATATCAGGTCATCATTTTGATGCTGTTCAGCCCATTTGTTCAGCGTCGAAAGACCCACACCCAAATCTGACGAAAGCTGGGGCCGCGTTAAGCTGCTGCTGATCGCGATGCGCACGGCATCACGCCGAAACGCGTCTGTGTGTCTCTGTGCCATTCGTGCTCTCCTTCATAGCAAACATTACTCGAAAGGGACCGGAGCTAAACCGGGACAAAACCATTGTGCCTAAGAATAAAATGTTCCGCTGTGATGACAACAGTTCTGTTTAAATTTTGGTTTAGAAGATACATTGATCGCAAGTGGTGCGCAGTAGATATGTACCTGCTCTCGGGGCACTTCCTCTAAATTACCAGAATTGGGATGGAGGAAGAGTTTATGACGGACGAAGAACGTAACATTCACCGCAAACTTAGGGTGCTCCAGCAGGTTGAGAGGGTTGGTAATACCCGTAAGGCCTACTGGTATTTTAGGATTGGCAGGTCGGATTTTTATCAATGGTGTGATGCATGTCCAAAGCATGACGAAGCTGGATTGATAACAGCCAAACCAATTCCGCATAACCCTGCCAATCATACCCCGCCAATCATACGCTGCCAGGGATTGTGGAAAAGGGTCTGTATCTGTGCCGCATATATCATCTGGGGCCAATTTGGATCGTTATCACGGAATCAAAATCTTGGATGCAGGGGGTTACTGCCTCCTTGAGTGCAACGGTCTCAACCGTCCGCGCAAAGGCACGCAGATGCGTAAATTGCACACCAAACTCGATCAAAAGCAGGTTCGAGGTCATCACATTTATGTGGATGTTAGGTTTCTTTATTTAAAAGAGACCTCAGCATAATTAGAGGATTCCCAATAGCACGAGTATTTGGTATCGTCGTTTCATGCAGAAACCTTTCGTAACCCAAGCGGATCTTTTTGTCTCCAGCAGTGATTTAGAACAGCCCGCTCTTTATGCGCTTGACGACACGGAAGCGGTTTTGGACTGGTCTAAAATAGAACCGATATTATCCTCGATTTATGCCTCCAAGACGGGCCGTCCAAGCTGCCCGCTTTTGACCCTGTTTCGAGGGTTGTTGTTGGGCGTGTGGTATCGCCTATCTGATGTTGAACTATCTCAATGCTTGTATCGTGATTTATTGTTTCGCAAATTCTGCCACCTTGAGGTAGGCGGCGATGTTGCTGAGGCTTCTACACTGGGACGGTTCCGCAACCAGCTTGTCGAACACGATCTGTGGGAGCGGTTATTGAGAGAGATCAACCGTCAACTTGAAGCCAAGAACATCATTGTGACGGCAGGTC
>Ga0206130_10004672_pt1 | contig 16727 bp, 16 predicted proteins | sample Helgoland_Spring_9_FD_148637 | JGI IMG/M metagenome (GOLD analysis project Ga0206130, IMG submission 148637) | Pelagic subsurface seawater microbial communities from Kabeltonne, Helgoland, North Sea - Helgoland_Spring_Bloom_20160512_1 | ecosystem: Environmental > Aquatic > Marine > Epipelagic ... | reverse complement strand
TGCGTAGAAAAGTGGCAGAGCGTTTGGTTGCTGTAAAAAGCGAAACGGCTATGTTAACTACTTTTAATGAAGTAAACATGCAACCAATTTTTGACTTGCGTAAACAATTTAAAGAAGATTTTAAAGCAAAACATGGCGTTGGTTTAGGATTTATGTCTTTTTTCACGTTAGCTGTTGTAAGGGCTTTAAGATTGTTTCCTGATGTGAACTCTATGATTGATGGAGATTTCCAAATTAAAAATGACTTTCAAGATATTTCTATTGCAGTTTCTGGACCAAAAGGTTTAATGGTGCCTGTTATTAGAAATGCAGAAAATTTATCTTTTAGAGGTGTAGAATCTGAAGTAAAACGTTTGGCAATTAGAGCAAGAGATGGGCAAATTACAATTGATGAAATGACAGGTGGAACATTTACTATTACTAACGGTGGTGTTTTTGGGTCTATGTTATCTACGCCAATTTTAAATCCTCCACAAAGTGGAATTTTAGGAATGCACAATATTGTAAACAGACCAATGGCAGTAGATGGGCAAGTAGTAATTCAACCAATTATGTATGTTGCATTGTCTTATGATCATAGAATTGTAGATGGTAGAGAGTCTGTTGGTTTTTTAGTTGCAGTAAAAGAAGCATTAGAAAATCCTGTAGAATTTTTAATGGACAATAATCCAACAAAAGCATTAGAAATGTAGTCTGGTATTTAGACTTATAAATATTGAAATCCTGAGCTTTTAGCTTGGGATTTTTTTGTTTCATTTGTTTCTTTGGTTTCAAAAAGATAACTTCGCTATTGAAGGTAGTTTTCAAATTGAAATGTACATCTTCATAAAACGCTATTATATGAAACAATTAAAGGGTAAAATAGTTTTAGTAACGGGTGGTGCCTCTGGTATTGGTAAAATAATGGTGCGTTTACTATTAGAGCGGGCAGCCAAAGTAATTATTTGGGATATCAATGAATTAAAGATAGCCGAAACTATTTCAGAATTTTCAAATAAAGGAACTATTTTAGGTTTTACTATTGATGTTTCTAATGTCAATCAAATTAAAGAAACCGCTCTTAAAGTAAAAGAAGAAATAGGTGTAGTTGATCTACTAATAAATAACGCAGGTATTGTTGCAGGAAAATATTTTCATGAACATACCACTTTAGATATCTTAAAAACAATGCAGATTAATGCCAATGCTCCTATGCATATAACCAAAGAATTTTTGGATGAAATGTTAGCTCAAAATTCTGGTCATATTTGTAATATTGCGTCTTCTGGTGGTTTAATTTCAAATCCTAAAATGTCTGTATACGCGGCAAGTAAATGGTCTTTAATTGGTTGGTCTGATAGTTTACGACTTGAGATGGAGCAGTTAAAAACGAATATTAATGTAACCACGATTATGCCTTATTTTATTAATACGGGAATGTTTGATGGCGTAAGATCTAAAATACCAATTTTGAATCCAGAAGTTGCCGCACTTAGCATTATAAAAGCCATAGAAAAAAATAAAAGAATGGTTACTATTCCAGGGTATATCTATAGACTTATAAAATTAGGGCAAGGCTTTATGTCTATTAATGTATTAGATTGGTTTGCAGGAACTGTATTGGGTATTTATAAAACAATGGAGCACTTTACAGGACATAAAAAGTAATCGCATAGATTGCTTAAAAAGAGTTTAAAACTCAATTTCTACAAACATAAAAGGTGAAAATAAGTGAGCTTTTAGGAATACTTTTAGGTCTTATTTGATGCACGAATAATCAGTTTTATAATTTATTTTTACGGAAGATTTAAAACCATTATATCATGAAAAAAATAAGTTTACTAATTATTACGCTAATAGCATTTTCGGGTGCCTCATTTAGTCAGAATACATTTACCTTATCAAGCACAGACTTAGGAGGTCAAGCTACAAAAACAGAAGAATTTAGCGGTTTTGGCTGTGAAGGTGAAAATAAATCACCACAACTTTCTTGGGCAAATGCACCAGAAGGCACCAAAAGCTTTGCAATAACAATGTACGATCCAGATGCACCAACAGGAAGTGGATGGTGGCATTGGGTAGTTTTTGACATTCCAGCAAATATGAATGAATTAGTTACCAACGCAGGTAACATAAATTTAAATTTAGTACCAAAAGGAGTTATACAAAGTATTACAGATTATGGTATTAAAGGTTTTGGAGGCCCTTGTCCGCCAGCAGGTCATGGTTTGCATAAATATGAAATAACAGTGCACGCATTAAAGACAGATACTTTGGGCTTAGATGAAAATGCAAATGCTGCCGTTGTTGGTTTTTATTTATGGAATAATACCTTAGCAAAAGCGAGTATTGTAAGTTATTATAAGAGAGATAATAAATAAATTTTTAATTTTATAAAATTAAATTCCAAGCTTTTGCTTGGGATTTTTTTGTTACTCTTTTTTGAATCTCTTTTTTATTATTTTTTGTTTCCATTCATCTCCAAAAAAATCAAAAACATTCAGAGAATAGATTCCTATGATTACGGTCCAAGATAATAGAAGCCATAAAAAAACACTCCAATTCGAGGCATCAGTAATTGCAAGAATAACGGGAGCTATTAAACTTAAAATTGCAACGGCAAGAAGTTTGTAAAGTCCTTTTATATTTTCAATATAAGCTTCTTCTTTTCTAACTTGTGTTATTTCTTTCTTTTTATCAGAATCAATAATATCGATTTCAAAAACCGCAGCCAAAGATTTTATGGATTCGAATCCTGCATTTTCCCCGTTTTCTATCCGTTGTATCGTTCGAATACTCAATCCGCTCATTTCTGCCAATTGTTCTTGAGACCAGTGGCGTTGCAATCGCATTTCTTTAAGATCTCTTAAGTTAATTGAAGTTGGGTTCATATTATTTTCAATATTATTTATTGGACAAAGATAGGGATTCACTTTTCTATAGCCTTGCAGGTAATAAGTAATGCATACGACACGCAAACGACAGCAACCTGTCACACAAACGAACTTAGTAAAAAGAGAAACATTAAATAACTTTAATCATTTTTAGTATTATTTTTTACGAAACTATTTCTGATTGTTTACCTTGCAACAAAAAGCTTCAATGCAAACAAATCCTGAGTTAGAACTTGCCTTAAACTTCATAGAAAAAACGGATAGAAATCTTTTTATCACAGGAAAAGCAGGTACAGGAAAAACAACTTTTTTACATCAAATTAAAAAGAAATCTTTAAAAAGAATGGTTATTGTGGCGCCAACTGGTGTTGCTGCAATTAACGCAAAAGGAGTTACGATTCACTCTTTTTTTCAAATGCCTTTCGGTCCTATTTTACCCAACCAAATTGCAAATACTTCGAATGCGCAACGCAAGTTTTCGAAAACAAAAATTGATATTATTAAATCGTTAGATTTAGTAATTATTGATGAAATCTCTATGGTGCGTGCAGATTTATTAGACGGAATAGATCAAGTAATGCGTCGTTACAAAAACCGAAATAAAGTGTTTGGTGGCGCACAAATTTTAATGATTGGAGATTTGCAGCAATTAGCACCCGTTGTAAAACCGCACGAATGGAGTCTATTGCAACAACATTACAATACAGTATACTTTTTTAGTTCTAAAGCGTATCAAGAAGCAAATGTGGTTTCCATAGAATTAAAACATATTTACCGTCAGAAAAACGAAGATTTTATTAAAATTTTAAATGAAATTAGAACAAATACGTTGTCTGATGCCTCTGCTCAAATTTTAAATAAAAATTACAACCCATCTTTTTCACCAACCAAAGAAGAGGGGTATATTACATTAACAACACACAATAACAGAGCGAATTTAATTAACGACTCTGAACTAAACAAACTTAAAATTAAAAGTGCTTTTTTCAATGCAGAAATTTCTGGAAAGTTTAGTGAAAATGCCTATCCAAATGCAGAAAGATTAGAATTAAAAGTAGGTGCACAGGTAATGTTTCTTAAAAATGATTCTTCCACAGACAAAAGATATTACAACGGAAAAATAGGAATTATTACCGCAATTTCTAAAGAAACGGTTACCGTACAATGTCCTAATGAGCCGGATGAAATTGTTGCTGAAAAAGAAACTTGGTCGAATATTAATTATTCGATCAACGAAGAAACTAAAGCTATAAAGGAAGAGATGATAGGTGCTTTTTCTCAAATTCCATTAAGGTTGGCTTGGGCAATAACCATTCATAAAAGTCAGGGTTTAACATTTGAAAAAGCAATTATAGATGCAGAAGCTTCCTTTGCACACGGGCAAACGTATGTGGCACTAAGTAGGTGCACTTCTTTAGAAGGTTTGGTATTGAAAACGCCAATTACTAGCAGCGCTATTATTAACGATAGCACTGTAAGTGTTTTTAATGTAAGTGTAGAAGAGAATCATCCTGATGAAAGTATTTTAAATGAATCTGAGAAACATTTTCAGTTGAATTTAATTTCAGAAATATTAGATTATCAGCCATTGTTATACCCAATAACAAGGTTAATAGATATTTATTACAACAACAGAACAAGTATCAAAGGAGATGTTATAGATCATTTACAAACCATAAAAGATGACGGAATAGTAGCTTTAATGAAGATTTCTAACGGATTTAAAAATCAGTTAAACACACTTTCTGAAGATAGTGTTCTTCCTGAAAATAGTTCTAAAATTCAAGAACGTTTTATAAAAGCAATTAGTTATTTTCTAAATACAACCAAGAATAATATTCAAAAACCTTTAGATAAAATTACCTTTTCTACAGATAATAAAGCTGTAAAAAAAGACTTTTCAAAACAGTTTGATTCTTTGCAAGAAAAATTAGAGGAGAAGTTATTTGCGTTACAGAAAATGACGAAAGGTTTTAAAGTTCAAGAATATTTGCAAGTAAGAGCAAGCGCCGTTTTGCAAAAAACGGCACCTATTAAAAAGAAGAAGGTTGCTTCTAAACGAGACCCTATTTTAGCTTTAAAATTACGTGAACTAAGAGATGGTATTGCAAAATCTTTAGAAATAGCACATTTTCAGATTTTTACACAAGAGACTTTATATGCCTTGTGCGATGATTTGCCTAGAACAGAAAAGGAACTATTAAAGGTTGTTGGAATGGGAAAAACTCGTGTTTCAAAATACGGAGAAGAAATTCTAGAGGCCATTGAAGTGTACTGCAAGGAAAACGGAATTAACAGGTTAAACGAACAAAAAAAGGAAGATAAAAAGCCAACCAAGCAAATTTCTTTTGAACTCTTTAAAGCAGGTTTATCAATAAAAGAAATTTCTAAAGAACGCAGTTTAACTGCAGGAACTATTGAGAACCATTTGGCCAATTATATTTCTTCTGGCGACATCGATGTTTTAGAATTGATTCCATTAAAACGCTATAAAAACATTCGAAATCAGGTGGAAGCAGCCGGCGAAGTAAAAGGGTTAACTGCGCTTAAAGAAAAAGTAGATGGCAGCATTACTTATATGGAGTTGAAAATGGTTTTAATGTCTATGGAGGTGTAAGCTGTCTACTTCAAATCTTTCAATAACAATTGTACTGTTTTTCGTCCATTCCATTCGTTTTCATCTAAGGCATACACAATATCAAATTTATCACTTACAAGTGCTATTTTAGCACCTAAATTAAAACCAATAGCATTGTATGTTTTTTGATTTTCACCTTGAAAAACAGTTAGTTTTAAATGCGTTTTATCTGCACCAACTTGTTTTCCATATCCATTATCTCTTACACAAGTAGATGTAAAAGTAGGTTTCATGTTCATTGGACCAAAAGGTGCCATTTGTTGAATAATTCTAAAAAACTTAGGCGTAATTTCAGACAAATCTAGTGCAGCATCAATAGTAATTTCTGGAGTTAATAATTTTTTATCGATGGTTTTTTCAACAACTTCTTCAAACTTGTTTTTAAAATTTTGATAATTTTCTGGCAAGAGTGTTAAACCGGCAGCGTATTTATGGCCGCCAAATTGTTCTATAAACTCGCTACATTCTTCTAATGCATTATAGACATCAAAACCTTTTATAGAGCGCGCAGAAGCGGCTAGTTTATCACCACTTTTAGTAAAAACTAAAGTAGGTCTGTAATATTTTTCAATTAATCTAGAGGCAACAATACCAATAACACCTTTGTGCCAATCTTCTTGAAAAACAACTGAAGAAAATCGTTCTTCTTCCTTGTTATCAATAATTTGATTAAGTGCTTCATTGGTAATTCGTTTGTCTAATTTTTTTCTGTCTGCATTAAAAATCTCTATGGAAGCAGCAAACTCAACAGCAGAATCAAAATCCATTTCCGTTAAAAGGGCAACAGCATAATTACCGTGTTTTATTCTTCCAGCAGCATTTATTCTTGGCGCAATTATAAAAACTACATCGGTAATAGTAAGGACTGTTTTTTTTGTTTGATGAATAATGGCTTTAATTCCGTTTCTAGGATTTTGATTAATTACTTGCAACCCATAATATGCTAAAACTCTATTTTCACCATTCATTGGCACAATATCTGCCGCGATTGCAGTTGCCACCAAATCTAAATAAGGCACAAAATCTTCAATGGTTTGATTTCTAGAAACCCCAAGCGCTTGTATCAGTTTAAAACCAACGCCACAGCCACAAAGCTCATCAAAAGGATAGTTACAGTCTTCTCTTTTTGCATTTAAAACAGCCACTGCTTTTGGTATTTTTGGACCTGGTTTATGGTGATCGCAAATAATAAAATCAATATTTTTTTCTGATGCGTAGGCAACCTTTTCAATTGCTTTAATACCACAATCTAAGGCAATAATTAAAGAGAAACCGTTGTCATACGCAAAGTCTATGCCTAGATAAGAAACCCCATAGCCTTCTGCATATCTATCCGGGATGTAAGTTGCAATATTAGGAGTGATCGTTTTTAAATACGAAGCAACTAGTGAAACAGAAGTTGTCCCGTCTACATCATAATCGCCATAAACTAAAATATTTTCGTTGTTTGCAATAGCGGTTTCAATTCTTGCAACCGCAGCATCCATGTCTTTCATTAAAAAGGGATCATGAATAGCATCTAAACTTGGTCTAAAGAAATTTTCAGCATCCTCAAATGTTTCAATATTTCTTTGAAATAATACATTAGCAATCGTTAAATCTACCTGTAAATCTTGGGCTAATTTTTTTATTTTTTCCTTATCTGGTAGTGGTTTTAAAGTCCATCTCATAGCATTTTATTGACTGTATTTTAAATTTCGTGTAGAAAAATTTCAATTTCTACGTCTGCAAACTGACGAAACATTTCCATAACGCCACAGTATTTTGTTACCGATAAGTTTACAGCTTTCTGTATTTTTTCTGGATGTAATTCGCTATCCGTAAAATGATAATGAACCTTTACTTTATTGTAAAATTTCGGATGTTCATCTGTTAACTCTGCGGTTACTTCAATTTTGAAATTAGCAACTTCTGCACGCATTTTTTCTAACAAAGAAACTACATCTAAGCCAGAACAACCCGCTAAAGAAGATAGCATTAATGCTTTAGGAGCAAAACCAACCACATCTCCATTGTCTTGAGACTTATCAAACATGGTAAATTCGTATCCACTAGGGTTATCACTTTTAAACTGTGATTTTTCTGTCCAAACTGTTTTAATTATATTTTTAACCATAAGTTCTATTTTTAAAAAATGAAGTATTAGATTGTGCTGTACTACAAATGTAATAACAATATTAAATTTAAAGATATAAAAAATGCCTTTAGTAACACCACTTTCAGCAGCACACGATTTAGAAACTAAAGAATTGGCAGAATTTTTTAACGAGACCTTAGGTTTTTGCCCGAATTCTGTATTAACCATGCAACGTAGACCCGCCATTTCTAAAGCTTTTATCAATTTAAATAAAGCAGTAATGGCTAATGAAGGACGCGTTACGTCTGCATTAAAAAGAATGATTGCTTGGGTTTCTAGCAACGCAACTGGTTGCAGATATTGCCAGGCACATGCAATTAGGGCTGCAGAACGCTATGGCGCAGAAAAAGAACAGTTAGATAATATTTGGGAATACAAAACACATGCTGCTTTCTCAGAAGCAGAAAGAGCCGCTTTAGATTTTTCTTTGGCAGCTTCTATGGTGCCAAATGCTGTGGATGCTAAAATTAAAGAGACTTTATATACGTATTGGGATGAAGGAGAAATCGTAGAAATGTTAGGTGTTATTTCTCTCTTTGGATATTTAAATAGATGGAATGATTCTATGGGAACAAGTTTAGAAGAAGATGCTATAGAAAGCGGAAATCAGTTTTTAGGAAAAAACGGTTTTGAAGTTGGGAAACACAACGGTTCTCAATATTAAAGTTATTTCTTTAATGTTAAGGCTTCATTTTCAAAAGACAAACCTTTAAAACCTGTTTGCATAAAATTTCTAATATTTTGATGCGAAGCACCATTTTTATCTGCTAAAACAGTTTGATAATGTTCGCCAAAAGAAAATAATGTTGCTTCTTTTGTGAACTCTTGGTGCATAGCAAATGCAAACAATTTACAAGAACCATTATTTTCTCCTGCATTATTTATAATGTCTCCGTTTGCGAATGCTGTTGGATTAAAAGTATAATAGTACTCAATAACTTGCATGGTTTCTTTGAAAGTAATTGCGGTTGGAGTTGTTTTTAGTTTGGTTTTGAATTCTGTGATGGTCATAATTATTAGTTTAATTTACTTCTTCCCTTCAACAATCACAACAATCTCCCCTTTTGGTGGCTTATTTGTGTAATGTGCTAAAACTTCAGTGGCAGTTCCTCGAATGGTTTCTTCAAACATTTTTGTCAATTCTCTAGAAACAGAAACTTGTCTGTCTGCGCCAAAATATTCTATAAAATGTCCTAAGGTTTTTATTAGTTTATGTGGCGATTCGTAAAAAATCATGGTTCTAGTTTCTTCTGCTAATAATAAAAAACGCGTTTGTCTTCCTTTTTTTACAGGTAAAAAACCTTCAAAAATAAACTTATCATTTGGCAAACCAGAGTTTACCAATGCAGGTACAAAGGCCGTTGCGCCAGGCAAACAGTCTACTTCTATGTTGTTTTCTACACAAGCTCTGGTCAATAAAAAACCAGGATCTGAAATTGCAGGCGTTCCAGCATCAGAAATTAAAGCACAGGTTTCTCCGTTTTGTATTCTATTTACAACCCCTTGCACAGATCTATGCTCGTTGTGCATATGATGACTGTGCATTTGCGTAGCAATCTCATAATGCTTTAAGAGTTTGCCGCTTGTGCGCGTATCTTCAGCTAAAATAAAATCGACTTCTTTTAGAATCCGAATGGCTCTAAAAGTCATGTCTTCTAAGTTACCAATGGGTGTTGGGACTAAATATAATTTACTCATAAATTAAGTGTTGCGTTTTTAGTGTTGAATTGTGAGTATATTTAAAATTCACCACGCAACATTCAAAACTGTTTTAGATATTTTCAAACGCTTCTACTGTTACATCAGCCATTACATTACCAGTATGTTTGATTTCTAAAGGCTCAAACAACAAAACATGCACTTCTTCTTGTGCAATTGGTTTGTGTTCTACTCCTTTCGGAATGATGTAAATTTCTCCTTCGTTTAATTCGATTGTCTTATCTCTAAATTCTATCATTAAAGAACCTTTTATAATCATAAAAAGTTCATCTTCATGTTCATGAGCATGCCAGATAAATTCGCCTTTAATTTTCGCTAATAAGATTTGTTGACCATTTAACTCTCCAATTTTTTTTGGGGACCAAAAATCTGAAAATAATTTAAACTTCTCTTGAATATTAAGTACACTCATAAAGACAAATTTACAAAGAATTGAACAAATTCTATGTTGTTGATTGCAGCAATTGTTTGCCCTCTTTTCTGTTTTAAAAAAGCGCCTGCTGAAAGCGGGGTATTTCTTCCGAATTTCTCGAATAGAAATGAACGACTAAAAGATTCATATTAACTTGAAAATGTTTAGTTTTGTAGCTTAAATTTTCAATAGAAATGTATAGAAGTCATTCTTGTGGCGAGTTAAGAGCATCGCACATAAATACAGAGATAACTTTAGCGGGTTGGGTACAAAAAACGCGTGATAAAGGTTTTATGATTTGGGTAGATTTGCGAGACAGATACGGAGTTACACAGTTAATTTTTGATGAAGAGCGCACGCCAATAGAAATGATGGAGAAAGCAAAATCTTTAGGGAGAGAGTTTGTAATACAGGTAACTGGAACAGTAATAGATAGAGAATCTAAGAATTCTAAAATGCCTACAGGAGCTATTGAAGTCTTGGTTTCTAAGTTAGAAATTTTAAATGCTTCTATTACACCACCTTTTACAATTGAAGATAAAACGGATGGAGGAGAAGACATTCGAATGAAATATAGATACTTAGATATTCGAAGAAACCCTGTAAAAGAGAGTTTAATTTTTCGTCATAAAGTATCGATGGAAGTGAGAAAATACTTGTCTGACCAAGAATTTATAGAGGTAGAAACGCCTTATTTAATAAAGTCTACGCCAGAAGGTGCAAGAGATTTTGTAGTGCCTTCTAGAATGAATGAAGGTCAGTTTTACGCATTACCACAATCTCCACAAACCTTTAAACAATTGTTAATGGTTGGTGGAATGGACAAATACTTTCAGATTGTAAAATGCTTTAGAGATGAAGATTTACGTGCAGACAGACAACCAGAATTTACACAAATAGATTGTGAAATGGCGTTTGTAGAGCAAGAAGATATTTTAAATATTTTTGAAGGATTAACCCGTCATTTGTTAAAAGAAGTGAATAATGTAGAGGTGGAGAAATTTCCAAGAATGTTATATGATGATGCAATGCGTCTGTATGGAAATGACAAACCAGACATTCGTTTTGGAATGGAGTTTGGCGAGTTGAATGAAATTACACAACACAAAGATTTTGGCGTTTTTAACAGCGCAGAATTGGTGGTTGGTTTTGCTGTTCCCGGAGGAAATACACATACAAGAAAAGAAATAGATACTATTATAAAATGGGTTAAGAGGCCACAAGTTGGTGCTTTAGGAATGATTTATTGTCGTGTAAACGAAGATGGAACCTTCAAGTCTTCTGTAGATAAATTCTATGATCAGGAAGATTTAGCAAAGTGGGCTGAAAAAACCGGAGCAAAAGCAGGAGATTTAATCTGTGTGTTATCTGGTGATACGAATAAAGTAAGAGCACAATTATCTGCTTTGCGTATGGAGTTTGCAGAGCGTTTAGGTTTAAGAGACCCGAAAGTATTTGCACCTTTATGGGTAATCGATTTTCCATTATTGGAATTAGATGAAGAAACAGGGCATTATCATGCAATGCACCACCCTTTTACTTCGCCAAAACCTGGACAAATGGAATTGTTAGATACAGATCCTGGAGCCGTAAAAGCAAACGCATATGATTTGGTTTTAAATGGAAATGAAATTGGAGGCGGTTCTATTAGAATACACGATAAGCAAATGCAAGCAACCATGTTGCGCCATCTAGGTTTTTCTGACGAAGATGCAAAAGCACAATTTGGGTTTTTAATGGATGCGTTTGAATATGGTGCACCACCGCATGGAGGTTTGGCTTTTGGGTTGGATAGATTGGTTGCTATTTTAGGCGGACAAGAAACGATTAGAGATTTTATTGCATTTCCAAAAAATAATTCTGGACGTGATGTAATGATCGATGCGCCTGCCTTTATAGAGGATACGCAATTAAAAGAATTAAGCTTGAAATTAGATATTCAAGAATAGAAATTTTTTTTTTAAATATTTAGACTTCACAGGCTTGTAAGATTTGTGAGGTCTTTTTTATCTAATTTTTTTAGTACTTTTAAACTGTAAAAAATATTAATATGCCTAAAAATAGAGCTAGATATTATAACAAAGATGGTGGTTATTTAGGAATAGTTATATGGTCATCAAAGAAATAATTATAAATGCCAACAACAAAATATATATATAAAAGTATATTAATTTGGAGATATAAGTACATCTCTCAGCGTCAGTTTATTTATATTTTAAGTATTCTGGTTGGTTTTTTATCTGGTGTAGCAGCGCTTATTTTAAAAAATTTAACGCACTTTTTCCAACACCTTTTAGAAGGTAATTTAGTGCGCTATTATCACAATGCGTTTTACTTTGTATTCCCTATAATAGGACTTACTATTGTTTATTTTATTATAAAATTTGTTCTAAAAGAAAAGGTAGATCATGGCATTCCATCTACACTTTTTGCTATTTCTAAGCGCAAAGGAATTATAAAACGTAAAAAAATGCTTGCATCTATATTAACTGCCCCAATAACAGTAGGTTTTGGTGGTTCCGTGGGTTTAGAAGGCCCAACCGTGGCTACAGGTGCAGCAATAAGTTCTAATATTGCGCGCTTATTTCACTTGAATCAAACTACTAGAAGTTTATTAATTGGTTGTGCTGCTGCTGGTGCATTATCTTCTATCTTCAAGGCGCCCATTGCTGCAATTATTTTTGCTATTGAAGTGTTTAGTTTAGACTTAACAATTGCGTCTATGTTGCCGTTGCTTTTAGCATCATTATCAGCTATAATTACGTCACATTTTTTCTTTGGATCAGATGTCTTACTTCCTTTCAAAACAGCAGCTATTTTCTCAATAAAAGAGGTTCCTTTTTATATTATTTTAGGAGTGGTAACTGGTTTAACTTCTGTCTATTTTACAGAAGTATATGATAGGGTTCAGAAGTTTTTCGATAAAATAGATTCGCCAATAAAACGAATGCTAATTGGCGGAACAGGTCTAGGTATTTTGGTTTATTTTATTCCGCCTTTATATGGTGAAGGCTTTGAGGTTATTAATAATTTAATTGCCGGAAACCCTGAGGAAGCCTTAAAAAATAATTTCATGCATTTAGATTTAACTAATGTTTGGATTGTTATCCTTTTACTAACAGGTTTGGTTTTTTTTAAAATTATAGCAAGTGCCTTGACCTTTGGTGCTGGCGGTGTTGGAGGTATTTTTGCACCAACCCTATTTATGGGGAGTATTTTAGGTAATGTGGTGGCAAAAATTATAAATAATACCGGACTTTCTACTATTTCTGAAAGTAACTTTACCCTAGTTGGTATGGCTGGTTTAATGGCGGCTGTTTTGCATGCACCATTAACTGCAATATTTTTAATAGCAGAGGTTACAGGTGGTTATGGTCTTTTTATTCCGTTAATGATAACGGCTGCAATTTCTTATTCTCTTGCAAAATATATGCATCCATATTCTGTGTATGCAATGGAATTAGGTAGAAAAGGAGAATTGATTACCCACGATAAAGACCATGCAGTTTTAACCTTAATGGAGATAGATAAAGTTATAGAAAGTAATTTTATTGCTGTCTATGCCAATATGAGTTTGGGTGAAATGATAAAAGAAGCAGTGGTCAAATCCAACAGGAATATTTTTCCTGTAGTAGACGAAGAAAGTAATAAGCTATTAGGTATTATTTTGTTAGATGATATTAGACCTATTATGTTTGACCAAACATTATATAACACTGTAATTGCAAGAGAAGTAATGCAAAAACCACCAGAAGTTATAGTTGTTGGAAAAGATAGAATGACAGACATTATGAAGAAGTTTCAAAAAAGTAGTGCATGGAATTTACCAGTTATTGAAAACAATAAATACATTGGCTTTATTTCTAAGTCTAAGTTGTTAACAGCTTATAGAAATAAATTAATCGAAGTTACGAGCTAAAGAAAATAAATTAAAATGAGAGCAAACAATTATACTCAAAACATGTTAAAGAAGTCTAACGACGAGTTAGAAAATATTTTAGAAGATAAAAAGATGTATACAGATGAAGCTATACAGGCGGTAATTTGGGAGTTAGAAAATAGAAATATCATTGAAAAAGGCTCCATTACTCACAAGCCGGTTATTTTCGAAAAAGATGCTTTAATCGAAGAAAAAGAATTAGACAAAGCTAACCATGAGGCTTCATCTGAAGCAACAGACTTTCCAATTTTATACTCAAAAAGAGCAATACAGGGATTTACCATCTTTTTTAGTACGTTATTTGGTGCTGTTTTATTAATGAGTAATTTAAAAAAAATGAACAAACCAAAAGCAAGAGTTGAAGTGCTTGTTTTCGGAATTTCCTATACCTTTCTAACCATTATACTTTTAGATTACCTTCCAAAAACATTTTTTTTAACCATACTTTTCAACTTAGTTGGGTACGCTATTTTAGTGGAATATTATTGGAATAAAAATTTGGGTAAAGAGCTATTGCACCAAAAGAAGCAAATTTCTAAGCCATTAATTATTTCATTTGCAATTTTAGTGCTTTTGGTATTTCTTCAATTTTACATATTAATTTAGGGTAATAGAAAGATTTAAACTCCATTAAGAACCCCATTTTTCTTTAAGAGAAATTAATTCTTTTTGAGACTTTATAACAGACTTTTGATTAACAATACCTGTTTTTAAACATGTATAAAGTAAAAAAATAATTTCTAAATCTTCAGAATTTAAAAGTAAAACGTTGCTGGTGTTTTCCTCAAAAGATTCAGCAAAAGCATCATTTATTTCTGCTATTTTATTTCCGTTTTTAAAAACCGATTGCTTCCGGAAATAATGAACTTGAACCTCATAAAGATCTTTATCTAATTGTAATTTAAAGATAGAATTTGCAGTATTACTAGAAATTAAAACAAGACTTTCTTTGTTTTTAGGTGAAATATTATAAGACATTCTCCATTTCCAAAATTTAAATTTTTTAGCAATGGTGTATATAGTTTCATTTTTTAAATTATAAATTTCAGAAGTAGTTTTTCCAAACTCTAAAAACCAACTTGCGGTATATTGTAGCGTATCTGAATTATTATAAGCCTTTAAATTATTGGTAGAGTGGTCTATTTTGTAATTTATTTTTTCCATATTATTTTTAAAAAATTAAAGATATAACTTTTGTAGTTTTGCAACATGAAATTAGCGTTAAAAATAATGTTTATTGTCTTTTTAGTTTGGATGGCGGTAGGAGCGTATTTATTAAATACAGAGCATGAAAAAGCACAGATTGTAATGGGTTTAGGTATTTTATATCTAGCATTTTTATTTATGCCTTTCTTTATCTATTATAGATATAGAGATGGTAAATACAAGAAATATATTTTAAATGATCAAAAGTTAAGAGATGCTTTTAGTCAGCAAGGAAAGAAGTAGTTATTATTTTTATTATTCATTTTACCTTTAGTATTTGTTACCGCCGTTTTATGTCTCAAAGAGAAGAATAGTTCGTACTTTTGTAGTCTATGATAGACGCAAAAGAAGCAATTTCTGAAAAGGCAGTTTTAATTGGTGTAATTACACAACAACAGAATGAAACCCAGTCTGATGAGTATTTAGACGAGTTAGAGTTTTTAACATCTACGGCTGGTGGAGTTGCCGTAAAACGCTTTGTTCAGAAGATGGAAAGACCAAATCCTAAAACTTTTTTAGGAGTTGGTAAGCTAGATGAAGTAAGAGCTTATATAGAATCTAACGGTGTTGGTACCGCTATTTTTGATGACGAGTTATCGCCAGCACAAATACGAAATATAGAAAAAGTTTTAGATTGTAAAATCTTAGATAGAACCAATTTAATCTTAGATATTTTTGCACAAAGAGCGCAGACGAGTTCAGCAAAAACACAAGTAGAGTTAGCACAATGTCAATATTTATTACCTCGTTTAACAAGACTTTGGACACACCTTGATAAGCAAAAAGGGGGTATTGGAATGCGTGGACCTGGTGAAACAGAAATAGAAACAGATAGACGTATTATTCGTGATAAAATAGACCTTCTAAAAAAGAAATTAAAGACCATTGACAGGCAAATGGCTGTTCAGCGAAAAAATCGTGGTAAAATGGTACGTGTTGCACTAGTTGGTTATACCAATGTTGGGAAATCTACCTTGATGAACGTTATTAGTAAAAGTGATGTTTTTGCCGAAAACAAATTATTTGCAACTTTAGATACCACGGTTAGAAAAGTGGTTATTAAGAATATTCCGTTTTTAATGACAGACACTGTAGGTTTTATTAGAAAGCTGCCAACACAATTAGTAGAATCTTTTAAATCTACCTTAGATGAGGTTAGAGAAGCAGATTTATTATTGCATGTTGTAGATATTTCACATCCAAATTTTGAAGATCATATTGCTTCTGTAAACGGAGTTTTAGCGGACATTAAGTGTGCAGATAAAACAACTGTAATGGTTTTTAATAAGATTGATGCATATGCGCATGAAACCATTGAGGAAGACGATATTGTTACAGAAAGAAGTAAAATACATTATACACTTGAAGATTGGCAAAAAACTTGGATGAACGATAAAAATGAAACTTCTATTTTTATTTCTGCTTTAAATAAAGAGAATTTAGAAGAGTTTAAGGAAACAGCATATAATGAAGTGAAGAAAATTCACATCGAACGTTTTCCTTATAACAACTTTTTGTATGATGAATACAAAGAAGAGTAAATATTAAATAACAAATGTTTTTTTAAATTTAGCCTAATAAAGTGTATGCTAGATTTTCTTGTGGTATAATTTTTTTAAGAGAACCTTATCTAGTAGTAACTAATTAAATTTAGTAAAAGTTGTTAATACGTCACTTTTTCATGAAAACTATAGTTTACACCTAAGCCAAATAATTGTCTAAACTGTATTCTACTCGAAGAATTGTCATCGATTATTGTATGAAAGGTCATGTGCATTTTAATATGGCTATTTACTTTAAAA